>JACXTT010007285.1_pt1 | contig 15621 bp, 14 predicted proteins | sample 9270951 | NCBI WGS metagenome assembly JACXTT01 (sample SAMN15532306, study PRJNA645909) | rock metagenome | isolation source: weathered quartz diorite | place: Puerto Rico | collected 2017-06-21 | reverse complement strand
GCTGGGCGTGGCCACCTGCGAGCGGGCCTGGCGATCCGGCAGGTAACTGCAAGGATAAGGCGCCGTCGCGTAGAACTGCAGGGTGTGAAGCGGAAGGTCCTTGAGGTGCGTCACGTCGTCACATCGAAAGAAGGAGGTCGCGCGGAAAGGATTTCGGTCCAGTATACGGGGTCGAAACGCCACTGTGGCCCGTCCTCCCGCCGCGCCTGGGCCACATGGGCGACGAAGCGCCTGCGCGGCATTTCGCGGGCGCCCAGGCTCGCAAGGTGAGACGTGTTCTGCTGGCAGTCGATCATCTGAACGCCGAAGCGCCTGCAAAGCGACACCAGCGCCGCCAGCGCGATCTTCGAGGCGTCGGGCCGGCGGGTGAACATCGATTCGCCGAACACCGCGCGGCCCAGCGCCACGCAGTAGAGGCCACCCGCCAGCTTGCCGTCGATCCAGGTCTCGACGCTGTGGGCATGGCCGGCGCGGTGCAAATCCGTATAGGCCCGCACCATGTCCGGAACGATCCAGGTGCCCGACTGGCCCGTGCGCGGCGAGCGCGAGCAGGCCTCGATGACGGCCCCGAAGTCATGGTCGATGCGCACCTCGCAGCCCGGCGTGTCCGCAAAGCGCGCCAGGGTTTTCCTCAGCGAGCGGTGCAGCTTGAAGTCCGCCACCTGCAGCACCATGCGCGGATCGGGGCTCCACCAGAGGATTGGCTGGTCTTCGCTGAACCACGGAAAGACGCAGTTGCCATAGGCCTGCATCAAAGTATCGACATCCAGAGCCCCGCCGGCCGCGAGCAGGCCGGGCACCGGGTCGGCAATGCCCCATGCCGATGCGGGATCGGGCAGCGCGTCTCCGGGTTCAAGCCAAGGCAGTTGTTGCATGTTCGTAGGTATACACGGCTTATCGAAAACTGAATCCAGTTGAGGGAAAATTGCGTACGCCCCAGGTCTGCCCAGCAGGCAGCGGCCTGGGCGTAGCGACCGCTGGCACGACACACCCACAAGACCCGTCGAAGACCATATAGTGCACAGCTTGAATTCGCCGCCGTACTCCCAGGTACCCGCGGCGGATCCGGCTGGCATCTGTTTCGCGCCGGGATCAGCACAAGAGGACCACGTTGACCACTGAACCCAATCCCACACGCTTCGGCAGCGGCCAAGCGGTGCGCAGACTCGAGGACGAAAGCCTGTTGGCCGGCGCCGGACGCTACACCGACGACGTCACGTTGCCAGACCAGGCGCACCTTGTCTTCCTGCGGTCTTCCTATCCCCACGCGCGCATCCGCGCCATGGACACCAGCGCCGCGGCCGCCATGCCCGGCGTGCTGTGCGTGATCACCGGGGCCGACATGGCGCAGGCCGGCGTCAAGCCGATGCCCGGCGCCGCCGGCTTCAAGCGCGCGGACGGCAGCGACAGCGCCAGCCCGCCGCGCCACGCAATGGCGCATGAACGCACCCGCTTCGTCGGCGAGGCCGTGGCGCTCGTGGTGGCCGACACCGTGCAGCAGGCGCGCGACGCCTGCGAAGCCATCATGGTCGACTACGAAGACCTGCCGATGGTGGTCGACCTGGCCAGCGCCACCGCCGAAGGCGCGCCGCAGTTGTGCGAAGAGGCTTCCGGCAACGTCGCCGCCGAAATGCGCCACGGCAGCAGCGAGGCTGCCACCGCCGCCTTTGCCAAGGCCAGCCATGTGGTGGCGCTCGATGTGAACAACCAGCGCGTGGTCGCGCTCACCATCGAGCCGCGTTCCGTGCTCGCGGCGCAAGACAACGAAACCGGCCGCCTCACGATCCGCATGAGCACGCAGATGCCCTCCGGCGTTCGCGATTCGCTGTGCGCGGCCATCGGCCTGCCCAAGGAAAAGGTGCGCGTGGTCGTGGGCGACGTGGGCGGCGGCTTCGGCATGAAAACCGGCGCCTACCCTGAAGACATCGCGGTGGCGTTTGCCGCGCTGCAGGTCCATCGCCCGGTGAAATGGGTGGCCGACCGCAGCGAAGAATTCCTGTCGAGCGCGCACGGCCGCGACATAGAGGCCCGCGCCGAGATGGCGCTGGATGCCAACGGCAAGATCCTGGCACTGCGCATCAAGACGCTCGCCAACGTGGGCGCCTATGCCACCGGCACCGGCGTCGCCATCCAGCTGCTCATCGGCCCCTGGGTGCAGACGAGCGTCTACGACATCCAGACCATCGACTTCCACTTCAAGGCGGTGCTCACCAACACCGCGCCTACCGGCGCCTATCGCGGCGCGGGCCGCCCTGAGGCCATCTTCACCATCGAGCGGTTGATGGACGAGGCCGCGCGCCAGACCGGCATCGACCGCATCGCGCTGCGCCGGCGCAACTTCATCCGCCCCGAGCAGATGCCGTACAAGAACCCGATGGCACAGACCTACGACACCGGCAACTTCGAGTCGGTGATGGACCAGGCGCTGATGCTGGCCGACTGGCAGGGCTTCGAGGGCCGCGCCGCCGCGTCCGCCAGCCAGGGCAAGCATCGTGGCCTGGGCATCGCAACCTTCCTCGAATGGACCGGCGGCAACGTGTTCGAGGAGCGCGTGACCGTCTCGGTGCAGGCCGAGGGCGTGATCGAGGTGTTCTCGGCCGTCAATGCGATGGGGCAGGGCATCGCCACCTCGCTCGCGCAACTGGCCGTGGATGCCTTCGGGGTGCCCATCGACAAGGTGCGCGTGGTGCTCGGCGACACGGATCGCGGCGACGGCTTTGGTAGCGCCGGTTCGCGTTCGCTCTTCACCGGCGGCTCGGCCGTGCGCATCGGCGCGGAACGCACCATCGACAAGGCGCGCGAACTCGCGGCGCAGGAGTTCGAGGCGGCCGTCGACGACATCACCTACACGCGCGGCGTCTTCATGGTGGCCGGCACCGACCTGGAGCTCGACCTGTTCACGCTCGCCGGCAAGCAACCGGACCGCGAAATCTTCGTCGACTCCACCAGCACCGTGGCCGGCCCGACCTGGCCCAACGGCTGCCACATCTGCGAGATCGAGATCGATCCGCCCACCGGCGAAATCAGCGTGGTGGCCTACAGCTCGGTCAACGACGTGGGCCGCGTCATCAACCCGATGATCGTGCGCGGCCAGCTCGAGGGCGGCGCGGTGCAGGGCATCGGGCAGGCGCTCTACGAGCAGGTGGTGTACGACCACGAAACCGGCCAGCCCGTTACCGGCAGCCTGATGGACTACGCAGCGCCGCGCGCCGACATCGTCGACACCATGTTCAACATGGAAATGGACGAATCCACGCCTTGCAAGAACAACCCGCTGGGCGTGAAGGGCGTGGGCGAACTGGGCACCATCGGCGCCACGCCGGCCATCGTGAACGCAGTGGCCGACGCCTTCGCGCGCAACGGACTTGCCACCCGCGCGCCTCGGTTGCACATGCCGCTGAGTCCGGCGCGTGTCTGGCAGGCGATGCAGACGGTCGATTGAGCAATCGTTTTCGTGGGGCAGAAAGGCGCCTGCCGTGCTTGTCACCACTGAAGCAAATACCGATGCGATCAGCGTCTCCAGCTACCGCTGCGACGCCGGGCCCGAGGCACGGCCCTTCACCGAACTGCACGAGGGCTACTCGGTCTCTTACGTGCGCAAAGGCAGCTTCGGCTACCGCACGCGCGGCCGGGCCTACGAACTGGTGACCGGCTCGGTGCTGGTCGGGCGCCCCGGGGACGAGTACGTCTGCACGCACGACAACCACGTGTGCGGCGACGAGTGCCTCGCGTTTCATCTGTCCCCCGGTTTCGTCGACCTGATCGGCGGTGACTCGAAGACCTGGCGCGTCGGCGGTCTGCCGCCGCTGGCCGAACTGGTGGTGATCGGCGAACTCGCCCAGGCCGCAGCCGAAGGGCAGGGCGACGCGGGCCTGGACGAACTCGGCATGTGGTTCGCGAGCCGCTTCGTCGAGGTCGTGTCCGGACGTCGGAAGTCCATGCCGCCATCCACGGCCGCGCCAAGAGACCGCCGCCGCGCCGTCGACGCCGCCATGTGGATCGACGCCAATTCGCAACACGAAATCGGCCTCGACGGCGCGGCGGCCGAGGCCGGCCTGAGCTCCTTCCACTTCCTGCGCCTGTTCTCGCAGGTGCTGGGCGTCACGCCGCACCAGTACCTCGTGCGCTCGCGCCTTCGCCGCGCGGCGCGCCTGCTGGCCGAGGACGACGTCCGTCCCGTGACCGAGATCGCGCTCGACGTGGGCTTTGCCGATCTCAGCAATTTCGTGCGCACCTTTCACCGTGCCGCGGGCGTTTCGCCCAGCGGCTTTCGCAAGGCGGCGCGGGGCGATCGCAAGATTTTCCAAGACCGCATCGCGGCGCTTCTCGATGATGAACGCCTGATCCAGCCATCGGGCCGGGTCGCATCACTCTGAAGCGAGGCAGAACATGGCCACCATCTGCAAGGAATTCATCGTCGAAGCGGGCGCCGCCCAGGTCTGGGATGCGTTGCGCGACTTCAAGGCGGTGCACGTGCGGCTCGCGCCGGGCTTTCTCACGGATTGCACGATCGACGCCGAAGGCGCCCGCGTGCTTACCTTCGCCAACGGCCTCGTGGCGCGCGAGGTGCTGGTCGGCATCGATGACGCGCATCGGCGGCTGGCCTACACCGTCGCCGGTGGCAAGGCCAGCCACCACCACGCGTCGGCGCAGGTGTTCGCGGAAGGACCCGGGCACTCGCGCTTCGTCTGGATCACCGACGTGCTGCCCGATGCGATGGCCGCGTACATCGAGCCGATGATGGCGCAAGGCGCCGCTGCGATGAAGGCGGCGCTGGAAGCGCAGGCCGCCTAGAAGTCTTCGAGCGGCAGGCCGACGTAGTTCTCGGCCAGCGACGTGGATGCTGCGTGCGAATGCACCAGGTAGTCGAGTTCCGCCTCCTGGATCTTCTGGCCGAAGGCGCCCGTTTCCGGAAACCGGTGCATCAGCGAAGTGAACCACCACGAGAAGCGCTCGGCCTTCCACACGCGGCGCAGGCACAGGTCCGAATAACGGTCGAGTGCCGAAGCCGACTTCTCGCGATAGAAGATTTCCAGCGCACGCGAGAGATAGCCCACGTCGGCGGTCGCGAGATTCAGCCCCTTGGCACCGGTCGGCGGCACGATGTGCGCCGCGTCGCCCGCCAGGAACAGCGAGCCGAAACGCATCGGCTCGGCGACGAAGCTGCGCAGCGGCGCGATGCTTTTCTCGATCGACGGGCCGGTCACCAGCCGTTCGCGCGCCTCGGGGTCCAGGCGTGCGCGCAGTTCGTTCCAGAAGGCCTCGTCGCTCCAGTTTTCCACGCGCTCCTCGGTCGGCACCTGCACGTAGTAGCGGCTGCGCGTGGCGCTGCGCATGCTGCACAGCGCGAAGCCGCGCTCGGTGTTCGCGTAGATGAGTTCGTGCGACACCGGCGGCACGTCGGCCAGCACGCCGAGCCAGCCGAAGGGGTAGATCTTTTCGTAAGTCTGGATCGCATCGGCCGGCACGCTCGCGCGGCTCACGCCGTGGTAGCCGTCGCAGCCGGCGATGAAGTCGCACTCGATCTCGTGCGTCTGGCCGTCCTTCTCGTAGCGCACGCGCGGCTTGCTCGAATCGAAGTCGTGCAGGCTGACGTTGGCCGCGCTGTAGACGGTGGTCAGGCCTTCGGCTTCGCGCGCTTCCATCAGGTCGCGCGTCACTTCGGTCTGGCCGTACACCGTGACCTGCTTGCCGCCCGTGAAGCCGTGCATGTCGATGCGATGGCGCGCGCCCTTGAAGAGCAGCTCGATGCCTTCGTGCGGCAGGCCTTCGGCCTTGGCCCGCGCGTCGACGCCGGCGCGTGCCAGCAGGTCCATGGTGACCTGTTCGAGCACGCCGGCACGGATGCGCCCGAGCACGTAGTCGCCGCTCTGGCGTTCGACGATGACGTTGTCGATGCCTGCCTTGTGCAGAAGCTGACCGAGCAGAAGTCCGGCGGGGCCGGCGCCGATGATCGCGACCTGGGTGCGCATGTTCGTGTCTCCGAGAGGGTTTCACGGAGCGTAGGGCGCCGCCGCCCCCCTGTGGCGGCGGCGCGCGATGCTCTGTGCGATCATGCGAACGCGTGCGCGATGATCGCGCAACACTTCGAGCAAACGACGAACCGACGACGAATGACCATCGCCAGAGCCGACTTCATCGAGGGCATCGCCAAGGGAATGGCGGTGCTCGAGAGCTTCGACACGGAGCGCCAGCGGCTCAACGCCACGCTGGCCGCAGAGCGCGCCGGCCTCACGCGCGCCGCGGCTCGCCGCCATCTGCTGACGCTGGCACACCTGGGCTATCTTGAAACCGACGGTAGCTATTTCTGGATGGCGCCGAAGGTGCTGCGCTTCTCCGGCAGCTATCTCGCGTCTTCGCGCCTGCCGCGCGCCCTGCAGCCCACGCTGAACCGGCTGGCGGCGCAGACGGGCGAGTCTTTCTCGGCGGTGGTGCTCGACGGCGAAGAGGTGGTCATCGTCGCGCGCAGTGGCAGTTACGGCACACCGACGCGCGTGCTGGCTTACGGCCTGCACCTGGGCGCACGGCTGCCGGCCCATGCCACCTCGACCGGCCGCGTGCTGCTGGCCGCGATGGCGCCGACCGTGTTCACGCAATGGCTCAAGGGCCGTCATCTGGCGCGCCTCACGCCCCAGACCGTGACCCAGGCGCGCGGCCTGCGCCAGCTGGTTGCCCGCGCCCGCAAGGACGACTATTGTTTTGCCAGCGAGGAGCACGAGTTGGGGGTGCAAGCGCTGGCGGTGCCGCTGCGCGACATGCAGGGCCACACGGTGGCGGCGCTGAACGTGGTGCTGTCGGGCACGCGCTACCAGGAAGAGGCCCTGCAGCGCGACATGCTGCCGCTATTGTTCGAAGCAGCACGGGAAGTGCGTTCGTTGCTGTGACGCTCCCCCGTCTGAACTTTAGCGAAGGCCCAAGCCTCGAATCCCCGAAACGGACACAACCATGCGACTCCTCCTCCTAGAAGACGATGTGATGATCGGCGAAGCCGTGCTCGACCTGCTGCGTGCCGAGCAGTACGCGGTGGATTGGGTGAAAGACGGCGAAGCCGCGGAGTCGGCGCTGCGCACCCAGCAGTACGACCTGGTGATGCTCGACCTGGGCGTGCCGCGACGCGACGGGCTCGAAGTGCTGCGCAACCTGCGCGCGCGCAAGCAGCGCATGCCGGTGCTCATCGCCACCGCGCGCGACTCGGTGCAGCAGCGCATCGAAGGGCTCGACGCCGGCGCTGACGACTACGTGCTCAAGCCCTACGACCTCGAAGAACTCCTGGCCCGCATCCGCGCCTTGCTGCGTCGCGCGGCGGGCCGTGCCGAACCCGTGTACGAGCACATGGGCGTGAGCATCAACCCGGCCACGCGCGAGGTCTCGGTGGCCGGCCAGCCGGTGGTGCTGTCGGCCCGCGAATGGGCCGTTCTGGAGCCGCTGCTCGCACGGCCGGGCATGGTGCTGTCGCGCGCCCAGCTCGAGGAAAAGCTCTACAGCTGGAAGGACGAGATCAGCAGCAACGCGGTGGAGGTGTACGTGCACGGTCTGCGCAAGAAGCTCGGCGCCGAGTTGATCCGCAACGTGCGCGGCGTCGGCTACATGGTGCCGAAGGTATGAGGCGCAGGCTGACCGGTTCCCTGCGCGCGCGGCTGTTGTGGTTCCTGCTGGCGGCCATCGTGCTGGCGGCCAGCGCGCAGGCGCTGGTGGCGTACCGCACGGTGCTTGCCGAAGCCGACGACATCTTCGACTACCACATGCAGCAGATGGCGCTGTCGCTGCGTGCCGGCCTGCCGCCGAGCGCCGCGGTCGGCGGTATCGGCACGGGCGAGCAGAACTTCGATTTCGTCGTGCAGGTGTGGACCGCCGACGGCGTGCGCATTTTCGAATCCGCCGAAGAGGCGGCGCTGCCGCAGCTCGCGGTGCTGGGCTTTGCCGACGTGCATGCGCGCGGCACCACGTACCGCGTGTTCTCGATGCAGACGCGCGGGCTGGTGATCCAGGTGGCGCAGGACATGGCCGCGCGGCGGCACATGGCCGGCTCGCTCGCATTGCGGACCATCGCGCCGGTGGCGCTGATGGCACCGCTGCTGATGCTGGTCGTGTGGTGGGTGGTGAGCCGCTCGCTCGCGCCGGTGGCGCGGGTGCGCAAGCAGGTGGCGTCGCGCCAGGCAGACGACCTGTCGCCGGTGAGCGAGGAAGACCTGCCGGAAGAAGTGCGCCCGCTCGTGCAGGAACTGAACCTGCTGTTCGGCCGGGTGCGGCATGCCTTCGATGCGCAGAAGCACTTCGTCGCCGATGCCGCACATGAACTGCGCTCGCCGCTGGCCGCGTTGAAGCTGCAGGTGCAGGGGCTGCAGCGCGCCCCCGACGGCGCGTCGCGCGACCTGGCCGTGAGCCGCCTGGTGGCGGGCATCGACCGTGCCACGCGCCTCGTCGAGCAGATGCTTGCGCTGGCCCGCCACGAGGCCAGCATGGCGTCCGGCGCCACGCCCGAGCCGGTCGATCTTTCCGAGGTGGCGCGGCTCGCGGTGTCCGACGCGGTGGCCGCGGCGCAGGCGCGCGGCATCGACATCGGCATCACCCATGCCGATGCGGCCGTCGTCAGCGGCCAGTCCGAGGCGCTGCGCATGCTGCTGCGCAACCTGCTGGAGAACGCCGTGAAGTACACGCCCGTCGAAGGCCGGGTCGACATCGCCATCGCCAGGCGCGACGACGCGGTCGAACTCAGCGTCGACGACAGCGGTCCCGGGCTGCCCGAGACCGAGCGCGAGCGCGTGCTCGACCGCTTCTACCGCTCCGGCGAAACCCAGGCGCCGGGCAGCGGGCTGGGCCTGGCCATCGTCAAGTCGATTGCCGAGTTGCACGGCGCGACCGTGGCGCTCGACGCCTCGCCGAGCCTGGGCGGCCTGCGGGTGCTGGTGCGCTTTCCGGCCCACGCCTGAGCCCTTTTTCGGGTGGGGCGTCGTTTAAGCGGCGCTTAAGTCAGTGCGGCGACATTCCTTTCATCGTGTTGCGTGCATACGCCTTGAAAGGAACCGACAAATGAACTCCCGTCTGACTTCGCCCCGCGCCCTGGTGATTGCCTTGGCGACCGCGGGTGTGATCGGTGCCGTCGGTGCCGGTGCCTACACCAGCGCTCGCGCCGTGGGCGCGCCGGCCACCACCAACGCAGTCGCCACGGCGCCCGCGGCCATGGTCACGCTGCCCGACTTCTCGACCATCACCTCGCGCGACGGCCCGGCCGTGGTCAACATCAGCGTGACCGGCACCATGAAGGCGTCGGACGACGAGGCCGCGGCCGAGATCCAGGGCATCGACCCCGATGACCCGATGTTCCAGTTCTTCCGCCGCTTCCAGGGCCAGATGAACCCGCGCGGCCAGCAGCAGCAACGCGACGTGCCGGTGCGCGCGCAGGGTTCGGGCTTCATCGTCGACCCCAGCGGCATCATCATCACCAACGCCCACGTGGTGAAGGACGCGAAGGAAGTCACCGTCAAGCTGACCGACCGCCGCGAGTTCCGCGCCAAGGTGCTGGGCGCCGACGCCAAGACCGACATCGCGGTGCTGAAGATCGACGCCAAGAACCTGCCGGTGCTCGCACTGGGCAACACCAAGGACCTGAAGGTCGGCGAATGGGTGCTGGCCATCGGCTCGCCCTTCGGCTTCGAGAACACGGTGACGGCCGGCGTGGTGAGCGCCAAGGGCCGCTCGCTGCCCGACGACAGCTACGTGCCGTTCATCCAGACCGACGTGGCGGTGAACCCCGGCAACTCCGGCGGCCCGCTGCTCAACACGCGCGGCGAGGTGGTCGGCATCAACTCGCAGATATACAGCCGCAGCGGCGGCTACCAGGGCCTGTCGTTCGCCATTCCCATCGACGTGGCGATCCAGGTGAAGGACCAGATCGTCGCGACCGGCAAGGCCACGCACGGCCGGCTCGGCGTGGCGGTGCAGGAAGTGAACCAGGCCTTTGCCGATTCGTTCAAGCTCGACAAGCCCGAAGGCGCGCTGGTCTCGAACATCGAGAAGGGCGGCCCCGGCGACAAGGCAGGCCTGAAGGCCGGCGACGTGATCCGCAAGGTCAACGGCCAGCCGATCATTTCCTCGGGCGACCTGCCCGCGGTGATCGGCCAGCAGGCCCCGGGCAAGCAGGTCACGCTCGAGGTGTGGCGCCAGGGCGAACGCCAGGAACTGCAGGCCAAGCTCGGCGACGCGAGCGACAAGCCGGCGAAGGTCGCCAAGGCCGATGCCGACGTGGGGCAGGGCAAGCTGGGGCTGGCGCTGCGTCCGCTGCAGCCGCAGGAAAAGCGCGAAGCCTCGGTCGACAACGGCCTGCTGATCGAAGACGCCGCAGGCCCCTCGGCCCTGGCGGGCGTGCAGGCGGGCGACGTGCTGCTGGCCATCAACGGCACGCCGGCGCAGAGCGTGGAGCAGGTGCGCGAGGTGGTGGCCAAGGCCACCAACAAGTCGGTGGCGCTCTTGATCCAGCGCGGCGAAGACAAGATCTTCGTGCCGGTTCGCATCGGCTGACCGGCCCTGAAGGCGACGGCCGGATGACGCCGCCCGCAGAGCCGCCGCGAGAAGCGGGCGAGGGGCGTGCGACGGGCGGCGGCCTGTCGGCGCACATCCTGCCCACGTCGGCCACCATGATCGGCGTGTGCATGACCGTGATGTCGATCGGGCATCTCGGGCCCCGCGATGACATGCGGCTGCTCATCGACCGGCTGCTGGCCGTGGACGCGCTGGTCTTCCTGACCAGCGCGTTGCTGTCTTTCATATCGATGCGTTCGCGCCGCTCCGGCGCGCGGCTGGAGAGCTGGGGCGAGGGAGTGTTCATCGCCGGCCTCGCGCTGCTGGCGCTCGGCGCGGTCACGCTGGCCTTCGCGTTGCGCTGAGGCGGTTCAGGCCAGGGTGCAGGGCCAGTCCATCAGTACCCGCGTTCCCCCGGCGTGTTCGTCGGCGGTTTCTATCCGCAGCTTGGCGCCGATCGACTGGGCGCGCGCCCGCATGTTGGCTATGCCGTGCCCAGGCGGGCGGCTGCCGTCGGGCGCGGCGGGCAGGCCCCGGCCGTTGTCTGTGAGCATGATGCGCACCAGCGGCGGCGTCTCTTCGCCGTGCCAGCTCGCATGCATCACGATGCGCGTGGCCGACGCGTGCTTGAGCACGTTGGTGAAGGCTTCGAGCAGGATGCGCTGCAACTGCAGGGCCGCCTGGGCGGCGAAGGGCGCGGTGGCCGGTATCACGGCCACGTCCCACACCAGCTCGATGCCGGCCGCATCCAGGCGCGGCTGCAAGCGGTAGCGCAACGTGGCCAGAACGGTCGGCAGGTCGTCGTAGGTGGGTTGCAGCGAGTCGACGGCCATGCGCATCTCGTCGAGCGCGAGCTTCACGTGCTCCTCGACCACGTTGCGGTCGGGCGCGGGTTGCGTCACGACATTGAGCAGGCCCACCAGTTGCGAGCCGACCCCGTCGTGGATCTCCCGCATGATGCGCTGGCGCTCCAGCAGCACGGCCTGCTCCTGCTGCTGCTGGCGCATTGTGTCGAAAGCGCCGCGCAACTGCGCCTCGCGCTCGTCGATGCGGGCCGCGAGGTTGGCGTTGAGCGCCCTGTAGTCGGCCACGGTGCGGCTGTAGCGCTCTACCACCAGGCCGGCCAGGATCATCACGAAGATGAACATGGCATGCGCGGTCAGCGTGTACTCGGCGCCGCCGAACAGGCCCATGCGCACCAGCAGCAGGTCGTGCGCGCCGGCCAATATGGCGAGCGAGCCCGCCGCCATCAGTACCTTCGCGATGCGGCGGCGCTCCACCAGCGCGCCGTAAACCACGTAGGGCAGGCAGACGATGCTCGTCACCTGCAGGATCACGAGGCCGCCGGTCCACAGCTTCGGCAGCGCGAAGGCGAAAGAGGCGCAGGCCAGCATGACGGTGGTGGCCAGCGCGGCGTAGATCGACCGCACCAGCCAAGGCGGATTGCGCTCCAGCACCAGCAGTACGAAGCGCGCGATGAACCCGATGTGGCAGGCATAGCAGACCGCGACCACCGCGCCCCACAGCGGCCAGGGCACCGGCACTTCGGGCCACACCCGGTCGAGGTTGCGCGCCACGCCCGAGAGCGCGGCGAGCGCGAAGCAGCCGTAGAGCGCATCGCGCTGGCGCAGCCACAGCCCGCCCGCCATGCCGCCCATCAGCAGCAGGCTGACCGCGTAGACGATGGCCGAGGTGTTGCGCCAGTTCTGCTGCGCGCGGTAGATGGGCGCGAGCGAGGCCTCGGTGCCGTACTGAACGCTGGCCAGCCCGGCACCGCGCTGCCGCTGGATGGTGGTGCGCACCACCAGCACCTGCGGCTGGCCCTCCCGGTGCAGCGCGGCCGCGACGTGCACCAGGTGGTTGCCTTTGGAGGCCTCGTAGCCCGGGTCGCCCAGCCTGCCATAGCTGGCCACCAATGCGTCGTTGAAAGACACGGCCACCTGGTTGCCCACGCCGGACATCAGCAGCGCCGACGGAGCGTTCGCCGGCACCGCGGAGGCGGGAAGCTCGATGCGATAGCTGGCCTTGCCGCCGAGGCCTGGAAATTCATGGTCCCAGCGAAAGGGCAGCGGGACGCGGCGCACCTGCGGCGGCAGGCCGTCGGGCTCGAGGGTCGCTTCGGCGGAGCTCACGTCGAGCACGCCGGGAATTTCGGGTACCTCGGCGCCGGAGGCATGCGCGTGGAGCGCCATTGCCGCGAGCAGCGGCAGCCACAGCGCCGCCAGCAGCCAGCGCCGCACCCTCCCGGGAATCACGCTAGGGAAGCCAGCCGAGGTTGCGGGCCTCGAACACCGCTTCCGATTTGTTGTGCACATCCAGCTTGCCGTAGATATTGCGGATATGGGTTTGGACCGTCGAGGCCGAGACTCCCATCTGCACGCCGACTTCGACATAGGTGAAACCACGAGACACCAGGTCGAGCACTTCGAATTCGCGCGGCGACAGGCGCTCCGAGGCAGTGCTGGCGCCGTAGGCCGCGGCGCTCGACGGCCGGGCGGCGACGGGTTCGGGTGGCGTGCCGGCGCGGGTCTGCCAGCGGCGCAGCAACTGCCGCGCGATCACCGGCGACATGGGCGAGCCGCCAGCACGCAGGTGGCGGATGTGGGTGGCCAGGTCTGCCTCGGTGCCATCTTTCAGCAGATAGCCGCTGGCGCCGGCCTCGAAGGCCTGGACCATGTTGGCCTCGTCGCCGAAGATGGACAGCACCATCACCGCGCAGGCCGGCTGCATGTGGCGGCACTGGCTGATGACCTGCAGGCCGGGGTGGTCGGGCAGGCCGAGGTCGACCAGCAGCACGTCGACCGGGTTGTCGACCAGCCAGGCCAGGATGTCGAGGGCGTTGGAGGCGCTGTAGGCCAGGGTCAGCGATGGGTCGGCATCGACGACCCGCGCGATGCGCTCGCGCATGCCGGTGTCGTCTTCGACCAGCGCGACCTGCGTCGCCATCGTCATGCGCCTGCCCGGCGCGGCTTCGGCCCATCCGCCGGGACGGCGCCGAAGGCGATACCCGGTGTGAGAAAACTGTATGCGCTCATACAGGACAGGGAAGCGAGGCGCATGAGGAGCCCTTGGCGGCAGGTTTGCTGAATGACGCCGAGGGTAGGGGCCGGTCGGGCCCGTGCACATCCTATATACGGGGGAGGCGGCGCGCCGCTTTTCAGGGCTGGCGCTCGGCCTTGTTCGGCCGCCAGTCGACGCACACCTCGGCACGAGGCGTGGCCGGCCGGCGGTGAACCCGGGTGCTTACTGTTGCTGCTGCTTGCGACGTCCCCTGGACGTGCTCGGGGCCGAGGTTTGCGAGGGTGCCGCACCGCCGTCCACGCCCAGGCGGCCGCCGCCACCGAGGCCCTGGCCGCGCACGGTCTGCGCCTTGTAGTTGCGCAGCGAACGGACCATCTGGTTGAAGGCGTCCATGAAGGCCGCGGCGATCACCTTGCCTTGCGGTGTGCGCGTGTAGCCACCGATGCCGCCGGCGGCGGAGATGCCGCTCAGATTGGCGAATCCGCCGAAGTCGGTCTTGGCGGCACTGCCTTCGGCCGCTGCGACTTGCACGCCTGAGCGGTTGTCGATCAGCGTCAGGAGCGCGCTGGCTTCCTTGGTCTGCAGGTATGCACCGAGCTGGGCCAGTGCTCGGCCACGACCGCCACCGACCAGGCCGCCCAGTGCGCCGCCGATGCCGCCGGCATCGCTGTTGCTGAACACGATCTCGGGCGACAGGCCGTAGTCGGAAGCCACCATCTGGCCGCGGCCGAAGTTGCTGCCGCCGCGCATTTCGCCCGACTGCATCAGCGCGCGTTCGCGCGTCATGGCGTTCATGCCGGCCGCGCCGCGCTCGACCACCACGAAGCAGTTCGATTGCTGCACCAGCAGGCGCAGCAGGTTGGCCGTGGGCGGCAGCTTGTATTCGCCGGTGAGCACCGTGTACCAGCCGGCGTTCACGTTCTCGATCAGCGAGACGGTGCCCAGCGGCGAGTCGCAGCGCTCGAGCTGGCTGCTTTCGCCGGAGGTGGCGGCGCCGGCCGCGCTGCCAGTGGCCACGGTCTTGGCCGACTGGCTGCCCATTTGCATGTCCATGGTCTGGCAGCCCGAAAGAGCCAGCAGGCCGGCGAGTGCGCTTGCGAGAGAGAGTTTAGAAAAAGCCATGTCCCGATCTATCAAGTGAAAACAATGCGGTGCCCGTTGCGGGCGGCACGCGTCGAGAACCGAAGAGGGGGCTGCGTGGCCTGTACGGCCTCCCGATCCGACGCGCTGCAGCAAGCGGCCGCGCGACGATACGACCTGAAAGTCAGGCACACCAGTGCCGAAAGTCATGTGCATGCGCGCAAGGCCCGGTCGTCTGCCGCTCACCGCGGAGGGCATGTCGACCCGTGTCTGGAACGGGGACGCATGGGTTGCCAGCAACCCGATCCTCGATCGCTCCGGTCATGACGCCAAACAGAGAGCTCTGTGCGAGGGCGGCCAGCGGAGCGGGGCGATTATTACTCAGGACGCTGCGTCGAACAGGCGTGAGACGGAGGGCGCGGCGCCTTGCCTGAGAGGGGGCAGGGCGGCGCTGTCTCGAAGGTTACAGCCGGGGTGCTTGATGGCGTTGCGGCCATCGACTGCACCATGCGTTGAAGCTCAGGTCGTGTAGTCGCCGCTGGCTTCCGGCTGGAAAAGAATCGCGACCACGCGCGCCGCGCCTTCCGCGCCGTTCGGCATCTGCCAACGGGCCAGCGTGCCAACCTTCACGCCGAGCAGGCCGATGCCCACCGGCGAGAGCACGGAGATGAAGCCGGACGCCGGCTCCGCATCGCCCGGGTAGCAGAGCGTGATCTTCTGCGTCTGCTGCGTGGCCGGGTCTTCGACCTCGATCTGCGAGTACATCGTCACGATGTCCGCGGGCACCTCGCGCGATGGCAAGACCTCCGCCAGGTCGAGAAGATCGGCCAGCGCGGGCGGAAGCTGGCTGCCGTTCAGCTTGTTGAGGCGGGCGACGTCGAGTTCGGTGAGCGTGCGCTCCCCGTGAATGGTTGCAAGCATGAAGCACTCCAATGGAATGCCACCTCGCCCGTTCCTGTGTTGAGGTAGGGGAAATCGCGAACGGGCGGGGGGTGCCCGGCG
>JACXTT010007284.1_pt1 | contig 15625 bp, 15 predicted proteins | sample 9270951 | NCBI WGS metagenome assembly JACXTT01 (sample SAMN15532306, study PRJNA645909) | rock metagenome | isolation source: weathered quartz diorite | place: Puerto Rico | collected 2017-06-21 | reverse complement strand
TGCCGGCGGACTCGTCATGGACCGCGTGTCCGTCGGTGATTTCGGCGATATGAGCCTTGTGGCCACCGGCCGCATTCAGACGCTCACCAAGCCGGGCGGCAGCATCACGGCCTATATCGACGCACGGAATCTCAATGGCCTGATCGCGCTGTCGGACAAATATGCGCCGGCGCTCGCGGAGCCGCTGCGACGGCTCGCGATGCGACAGAAGACCGCGACCCTGCACACGACGGTAAGCCTCGCCACCGAATCGAATGCGACGATCGGCAGGGCCGAGATCGCCGGCCAGCTGGGAGCGGTGCGCGCCACCGTGTCTGCCAGTGCTTCGGGCAAGCTCGAGGCGTTTTCCTTGACCGATCTCGGGGCGCTCACCGGCAGCGACGTGCGGATCGACGGCCGTCTGGAGGCGGATGAGCCCGGCGCGCTGCTTGCGCTGCTCGGTCTCGACCACGTCGTGGTCAAGACCGAGCGGCGGCCGGCGCGCCTGGCGCTCGCCGCGACCGGTCTGTTCGGCCGCGATCTGCGGCTGGAGGGCAAGCTTGAAGCAGGCCCGATCGATGTCGGCGGCATCGGTGTGATTCGCCAATCGGCCAGTCAGCCGGCCACCGTCACGCTCGACCAGATCTCCGGCACGCTTGGCGGCAGCAAGGTGCAGGGCCGCCTGGCATTGCGCACCGGCGAGGGTGCCCGGATCGACGGCGCGATCGAAGCCGATGCGATCGAGACACCGGCGGTGATTGCCGCGGCGGTCGGCATGCGTGCGCGCAAGGACGCCGATGCGCAAGGCTGGCCGGCCGAACCTTTCGTCTGGAACGCACTGGGCCTGGCCGGCCGGATCGAATTCAAGTCGCAGCGTGCGACGCTCGTGCCCGGCGCCGTCGCGCAGCAATTGCGCGGCGTGGCCCGCTTCAATCCGGCGGAGATCGTGTTCGAGGATGTCGCGGGCGAGATGGGGAAGGGCAAGCTCGAAGGTCGTCTGGCGCTGACCAACGGCAGCGACGGCCTGTCGGCGCGGGTGCGCGTGGCGCTGACCGACGCCGATCCGGGCGCGCTGCTTTCAAGCTCTGAACGGGTGGCGCTGTCCGGCAAGCTCACGGCGCTGACCGAGCTCGAAGGCTCGGGGCGCAGTCCCGCGGCGTTCGTCGGTTCGCTGACCGGGTTCGGCAATCTGATCCTGGAGAAGGCGCAGCTTGGCGGGCTCAATCCAGCCGTGTTCAGCGGGGTCACCCGGGCGATCGAGCTCGGCATCCCGTTGAATGGCAACCGCACCCGCGAGTTCGTCACCGGCTTGCTCGATACCGCGCCGCTGCCGGTCACGCGTGCGTCCGCGACAGTCAAGATCAGCGCCGGTCAGGCCCGGTTGAGCGACGTCAATATCCAGGCCGCGGGCGCCGACGTGCAGGCGATCGCGAGCTTCGATCTCGCCGAGGCCGCACTCGACGCAAGGCTCACGCTCAACGGCGTTGCCGCAACGCCTGGGGCGCAGCGTCCCGCCGTGCTGATCGGCTTGAAGGGCGCGCTGTCGTCGCCGCGGCGCACCGTCGACACCAGCCTGCTGACCAGCTGGCTGACTTTGCGCGCCGTCGAGCAGCAATCGAAGCAGATCGATGCGATGGAGCGCGCCGCGCGTGATGCTGCGATGCAGGCCAATCCGGCGACGGCTGCTCCGGACCGCTCGAATGCGGCGCCCGCGATCACCGTGCCAAACGCATCGGGGATCGCGCCGAACATGTCGGGCAATCCGTCCGGGTCGCAGACGCCGGCATTGCCGGCGCCGATCGATATTCCAGCTGCAAGGCCATCCGGGCCAAGAACTGACAACGCTCTGCCGCCGCGGAATGCTCCGCGGCCGCCGGGCCTAGTCGGCGCGCAGAACTGACCCCGACGGCTGAATCGAAATCATGTCGCGTGCGACTGCCGGCGCGGAGGCACCAGCGCTATTGCTCCGATAGTGATCGAGCACAAACAGCCGGATGGCTGACGACAGGTTGCCGTGCCGCCGATCGGTGTCGATCGATGACACCAGATCGGACAATGTCATGCTGCGTTCGTCGGCAATTTCCTTCAGGCCCTGCCAAAAAGCGTCCTCAAGGCTGACGCTCGTCTTGTGGCCTGCGATCACGATGGAGCGCTTGATTACGGGCGACTTCATCGATGGTCTCCTTCAATGCGATGCTGTTCAAGAGTGAGACGGGCCTTGTCGCGGTCCGCCGCCGCCTGGCTGCGCTCCGATTTGGATGCGCCATGGGCAACGCGCTGTTCGGCGGCATGCTGCTCGGCTTTGCTGCGATTGGCGCGCTTGCGAGCCATCCGCAGATTGACGATTTCAGCCATGCCAAAGCTCAACGGTTGCGTTTCGCATGTAGTGCTCTTGGAGATCCCCGCTGCAGTGCAGAATCCGGATCAATTGCGCCGATAAGGTGGCAAGGGTTACCGCTGGGAATGTTTTATGTGCGGACAGGCACACTTGGGCCTCACAATGGATTTATCGGCTGTGGTTCTGAAGCGTTTTGTGCAGGCCGATGAAAACATCGCTGGTGCGCGGTTAAATCACGCGCGGAACATTTGCCACAATTCGAAATTTCTTTGATGGCAGAAGCGCCTCGACTGAAAGTCGACGCAAGGCGGCAGCGCGCTCTGCGCGAAAAAGCGTCTGCGCTGCGACAGCAAAATCAACCCGGACGAGTCATGCGCTCAGGGCGTACCAGCCTGTCGAATTCTGCTCCGGACAGGAAGCCGAGCCGCACCGCCTCCTCGCGAAGCGTCGTGCCGTTGGCATGCGCCGTCTTGGCGATCTTGGCCGCGTTCTCGTAGCCGATCTTCGGCGCCAGCGCTGTCACCAGCATCAGCGAGCGCTCCATCAATTGGCGGATGCGCGCCTCGTCGGCGCGGATGCCGATGACGCAGTTGTCGGTGAAGGATCGCGCCGCATCGGCCAGGAGCCTGATCGATTGCAGCATGCAGTGGGCGAGCACCGGCTTGTAGACGTTCAGCTCGAAATGGCCCTGGCTCGCGCCCGCCGTGATCGTGGTCTGATTGCCGAACACCTGGCAGCACACCATGGTCAGCGCCTCGGCCTGGGTCGGGTTCACCTTGCCGGGCATGATCGAGGAGCCGGGCTCGTTCTCCGGCAGGATCAGTTCGCCGATGCCCGAGCGCGGTCCGGAGCCAAGCAGACGGATATCGTTGGCGATCTTGAACAGGTCGGTGGCCAGCGCATTCAGCGCGCCATGCGCGACGGCGTAGGCGCCGTGCGAGGCCAGTGCCTCGAACTTGTTGCGTGCCGAGACGAACGGCAGCCGGGTGATGGCCGCGACCTTCTGCGCAAACATGGCGGCGAACCGGGGATGTGCGTTGAGCCCGGTGCCGACCGCTGTGCCGCCTTGCGCCAGAGGATAAAGCTGCTTCAGCGCAAGCCGGTTGCGGATGATGCCGCTGTGGACCTGTGAGGCGTAGCCGGAGAACTCCTGGCCCAGCGTCAGCGGCGTGGCGTCCTGCGTGTGCGTGCGGCCGATCTTGACGATCCTGGCGAACTCCTTGCTTTTGCGCTGGAGCGCGTCCTGCAGATAGGCCAGCGCCGGATCGAGCAAGCGCGCGATTTCTTCGGCAGCCGCAATATGCATCGCGGTCGGAAAGCAGTCGTTCGACGACTGGCTCATGTTGACGTGATCGTTGGGATGCACCGGCGACTTCGCGCCGCGTTTGCCGCCGAGCATTTCGTTGGCGCGGTTGGCGATCACCTCGTTGACGTTCATGTTGGTCTGGGTGCCGGAGCCGGTCTGCCAGACCACCAGCGGGAAGTTGCCGTCGAGCCGGCCGTCGATCACCTCCTGCGCCGCCTTGACGATGGCGTCGGCGAGCCGCGGCTCGATGAGCTTGAGCGAACGGTTCACTTCCGCGGCTGCACGCTTGACGGTGCCGAGCGCGCGGATCAGCGGCCGCGGCATATGCTCGGTGCCGATCCGGAAATTCTCGATCGAGCGCTGGGTCTGCGCCCCCCAGTAGCGGTCAGTCGGGACCTCGATCGGGCCGAACGTATCGCTCTCGGTTCTGGTGCGAGCCGACCGACGCGCCGTGGTCCGCGGCTTGCCCATTATTTCTTGCGGAAACGGTCGAGCCGGACCACTTCGGCGCCCGAATGCTCCGGTGGCGGCTGGCCAGGACCGCTTTCGGGGCCTGCGGCTTCGGCCGGTGGGCTGGCCGGCACGTCGCTGCGCGCCGGCTCTTTCTTGTTCTTGGCCGAACTGCGCGGCTTGGGCTCGGCTGATTTTTGCGGCTCCTCGGGTGCCGCGTCGTCGTCCTGCTCGATCTCGGCGAGAGTCTCGAATTGCAGCTTGAACTGCACCGCGGGGTCCTCGAAGTCTTTGACCGCCGCGAACGGGATCACCAGCTTCTCGGCGATTCCGCCAAAGGACAGCCCGACCTCGAACTCCGCGTCGCTGACCTTCAGGCCCCAGAACTGATGCTGCAGGACGATGCGCATCGCCTCCGGGTACTGCTCACGCAACCGGTCGGACATCTGCACGCCGTCCGCGGTGGTGTCAAAGGTGATGAAAAAGTGATGGTCGCCGATCAGGCCGTTTTTGGCCGCGTCGGTCAGCACGTTGCGGACCATGCCGCGCAGCGCCTCCTGAACCAGAATGTCGTAACGGATGTGATCGACAGGCATGGGCTGAATTGACTCTCCAGTGCAACGGCTAGTGTCGGGTTCGGCAGTTCGCCCGCATTCTCAGCTGGTATCGAAGCGAACTTCCGAACCAAACGACACTAGCAAGCTAATGAGTCGAGTGTCCCTTTGAACCCGAAGTTCGCAAAAGTGCCAGCTGAGCAATCGTGCGAACTTCGGGTTCGGGACACTCGAGCCGCGCACGGCGCCTCGCCGCCGCGCACGTTTCCCAATATAGGCAGAGTCGCGGGTTGAGGAGAGCCGCCCGTTTGCGGCTCCGGTTCTGAACAGGACGGAATTGAAAAAGAAAGTGGAGGCTTCTGTTGCCAGGTGCCTCCGGACCCCGCCTAACGGAGCTTAACCCGCTAGGACTTTAAATCGGTCTTTCAAACCGCATTACGCGGCTTGAGCAACCGGAGCATAGTTGTCGTTGGCAACTATGGAATGGTCCGATAACGACGGAACCATAACGGGCAAAAGCGCGCTCTTTACACCCTCGTCGATCCTAGTTCGGCCCCGCCGAAACCCGTTCCCGCCGGGTTTGGGTGGAGCCGCCGGGTACTGCCCCCGGGTCCGAAAGGTTTATTGCAACGGCCATTTATCGCCATAGCCGGCTTGCGCCGGCACCCTGGAATATAGGCCGAGAAGGTTGATGAAAAAAGAGCAGGCGGTCCGGCGACAGGAACGCGGGCACGGACACGATCAAGAACGCGGGCAAAAGCCAACAAAATCGATTGGTTGCCGAAGGACCTGAGGCTAGATGTCCGCATTATGCCCGAAACTGCTCCGGCGGCGCCCGCCGCGCCCATTCCCACCCGCACCGACCTGTTCCTCGCCTTCGTCAGAATCACCTTGTCCGGCTTCGGCGGCACCCTGCCGTGGACCCGGCGGATGTTCGTCGAGCAGAAGCGCTGGCTGACCGCCGCGCAGTTCAACGAGCTCTATGCGCTGTGCCAGTTCCTGCCCGGTCCCAATGTGGTCAATCTGACCGCGGTGTTCGGATCGCGGATGCGGGGCGTCACCGGCGCCATCGCAGCCTGGACGGGCTTTCTGCTGGTGCCGTTTGGCGTGATGCTCGCAGCCGCCATCCTTTATGAGCGTTACAGCGATCTCGAGGCTGTCCGCCGGATCCTGAGCGGTGTCGCTCCGGCCGCAGCGGGCCTGCTGATCGCGACCGTGGCCAAAATGGCGGTTCCGCTGTTCCGCAGCTTCGGACCGGCGCCGTTCGTATTCATCGTCATCGCCCTCGCGATCGGCGTCATGCGCTGGCCGTTGCTGTGGGTGATGCTGGTCATGGCACCCGTCAGCATCGGCTTGGCCTGGTGGTGGGGGCGGCGATGAAGGCGGACGGGGGGGCGCTGGTCACGCTCGGGACCCAGTTCGCCATCATGGCGCTACTCGCGGTCGGCGGGGCCAATGCGGTGGTGCCGGAAATGCACCGTCTGGCGGTCGAGCAGCGCATGTGGATGGCCGAGCGCGAGTTCGCCGACATGTTCGCCATCGCCCAGGCGGCGCCAGGGCCGAATGTGATGCTGGTGACGCTGATCGGCTATCACGTCTCGGGCGTCGCCGGGGCGCTGGTTGCGACTGTTGCCATGTGCGGGCCGACCGCGATGCTGGCTCATTTGCTGAGCAATGCCTGGGACCGCTTCAAAGACAGGCCCTGGCGCATCGTCGTCCAGGCCGGTCTGGTGCCGATTTCGGTCGGGCTGGTCGGCGCCAGCGCCATCGTCTTGACCCAAGCTTCCGATCACAGCTGGATTGCCGCGGTGATCACGGCCGTAACCGCCGCCGTGGCGTTCTGGACGCGGCTCAATCCGCTTTGGCTCATCGGAATCGGCGGCTTGGCCGGTTTGACGGGCTGGGTTTGATCCGGCTAATCGTCTGTCGGCATGTTGAGGTTGCTTTTTCTTCCGGAAAGCTGTCTTTTAGCCGGGGGGAAACGCAATACAGAATGGGTAGTAAGGGGAGTGGGTTGATGTCTGATGCAACGTCATCAGGGAATATGTCGCGTGTGGAGGAGGCTCGGCGCCGTTACAATCTGATCGGCGGACTGATCCTGACCGTAGCCGGGTTGACCCTGCTCGCCTCGTCATTCGTGCTGCATAGTCCTGTTCCATTGTCGGTTCGCGCCGGCATTATCGTCTTTACCGCAGTCGGCATCGCGATCGCCTTCGGCCTGCTGAAGGTGCAGAATCCGCAGGACGTCTATGGCGGCATGGCCTTGATCCTGCTGGCGCTTGTCGCGTTCGTCGCCTCGAACGAACTGCCTGGCATGCGCGGCTTCGCGTTCGGCCCCGGCACCGCGCCGCGGCTGTTCTCCTTCGTGCTTGCGCTTCTCTCGATCGGCGTTGTCGTCTTGGGCTTTCTGTCGCCGGGCCCGGACGTCTCCAAATACGCGTTCCGCGGCGTGATCTTCATCATCGGGTCGATTCTGGCGTTCGCGGCGACCATCCGGCCGCTGGGCCTCGTGGTCGCGAGCTTCGCGACCATGATCATCTGTGCGGCCGCGGCCGAAGACGTGAAGTGGCGCGAGTCGGTCATTGTCGCGGCCGGCGTCACGGCATTCTGCGCCGTGCTGTTCCCGTACGGATTGAACCTGCCGTTCCAGCTTTGGCCGCGGTTCTGGTGATCGGAGACAGGCACCATGTATGACCTTATTGCCAATCTCTGGCTCGGCATGGGCGTTGCGGCCACTCCGACCAACGTCTTCCTCTGCCTGATCGGCGCGCTGGTCGGCACCCTGATCGGCGTGTTGCCGGGCATCGGCTCGCTGGCGACCATCGCCATGCTGCTGCCGATCACCTTCGGCCTGCCGCCGGTCGGCGCGCTCATCATGCTCGCCGGCATCTATTACGGCGCGCAGTACGGCGGCTCGACCACGTCGATCCTGGTCAACATCCCAGGTGAATCGTCGTCGGTTGTGACCTGTCTCGACGGCCACGAGATGGCCAAGCTCGGCCGCGCCGGTCCGGCGCTCGCCATCGCCGCGATCGGCTCGTTCTTCGCCGGTTGCGTCGCGACCGTGCTGGTCGCGGCGCTGGGTGCGCCGCTCACCAGCATCGCGCTGCTGTTCGGCCCCGCCGAATACTTCTCGCTGATGGTGCTCGGCCTGATCTTCGCCGTCGTGCTCGCCAAGGGCTCGGTGCTGAAGGCCTTGACCATGATCCTCACCGGCCTGTTGCTGTCGATGATCGGTTCGGATCTCGAGACCGGCGCCGAGCGCATGACCTGGGGCATCCCGGAACTGTCCGACGGCATCGGCTTCGTCGTCGTCGGCATGGGCGTGTTCGGTTTCGGCGAGATTCTGCGGAACCTGGAGAACCCGGGCAGCCGCGAGATCATTCAGGGCAAAGTCACCGGCTTGATGCCGACCCTGCCGGACCTCAAGGCGTCCGCGGCCGCCATCGGCCGTGGCACGGTCATTGGCTCGCTGCTGGGCATTCTCCCCGGCGGCGGCGCGATTATCGCCTCGTTTGCCGCTTACACCCTCGAAAAGCGCGTATCCAGACATCCTGAGCGGTTTGGTCGCGGCGCCATCGAAGGCGTGGCTGCGCCCGAGAGCGCCAACAACGCCGCTGCGCAGACGTCGTTCATCCCGCTGCTCACGCTCGGCATCCCGCCGAATCCCGTGATGGCGCTGATGGTCGGCGCGATGACCATCCATGGCATCGTGCCCGGCCCGCAGGTCATGACCAAGCAGCCGGAGCTGTTCTGGGGCATGATCGCGTCGATGTGGATCGGCAACCTGATGCTGATCGTTATCAACCTGCCGCTGGTCGGGATGTGGGTGCGACTGCTGCGCGTGCCGTATCGCCACCTGTTCCCGATGATCGTCATCTTCTGCTGCATCGGCGTGTATTCGCTCAACAACGCGCCGTTCGACGTGTCGGCGACGGCGATCTTCGGAATTGTCGGCTATTGGCTGGTGAAGCACGACTTCGAGCCGGCGCCGATGATCCTGGGCTTCGTGCTCGGCCCGCTGATGGAGGAGAACCTCCGGCGCGCCATGCTGATTGCCCGCGGCGACGCGACCGTGTTCCTGACGCGGCCGATCTCGGCCACGCTGCTTGCGATCGCGGCTTTCATGCTGATCCTGGCCTTGCTGCCGGCGATCCGCGGCAAGCGCGAGGAAGTGTTCACCGAGTAGCCATCTCGGCATAGCCGCAGCCGCCAAGGCCTGCGACAAAAGAACTAGCCCCCGAGGGACGGTTTTCCGCCCTCGGGGGTTTTCACTTTTTGATGGCGGTGGGTAGATACCTGCCAAGGACAATTGTCCCGCTGAGGAGAACGCCATGCATTCGTGTCGCTTTGCGGCAGCCGTGTTGGCCGGCGCCGTTACGCTCGCCACCGGAAGCCTGCCTGCCGCTGCGCAGAGCTACCCCAACCGCCCGGTGACCGTGATTGTGCCGTTTGCGGCCGGCGGCCCGACCGACGTGGTCGCCCGCATTGTCACCGACCACATGGCGAAGTCGCTCGGCCAGTCCTTCGTGATCGAGAACGTGGTCGGCGCCGGCGGCACCACCGGCATCACCCGCGCCAAGCGCGCCAAGAACGACGGCTACACCCTCGCCATGGGCCATCTCGGCACGCATGCCGCGGCGCCGGCGCTCTATCCGAACCTGGCCTACGACCCGGCGGCGGACTTCGAGCCGATCGGGATGGCGGCCGGCACGCCGATCATGATCCTCGCCAAGAAGGATTTCCCCGCGAAGGACCTCAAGGAATTCGTCGCCTACGTGAAGGCGAACGACACCAAGCTCAATATGGCCCATGCCGGCGTCGGCTCGGTGTCCTTCACCACCTGCCTCCTGCTCAATCACATCCTCAAGGCGAAGCCGACCTCGATTCCGTATCAAGGCACCGGCCCATCGATGAACGCGCTGGTCGGCGGCCAGGTCGATTACATGTGCGACCAGATCGTCAACGCGGTTCCGCAGGTCCAGGGCGGCACCATCAAGGCCTACGCGATCGCGACCGACAAGCGCGACGCGTCGCTGCCGAATGTGCCGACCACCAAGGAGGCCGGGTTGCCGGAGTACCAGGCCTCCGCTTGGAACGCGCTGTTCGCGCCCAGGGATACGCCGAAGGACATCGTGACGAGGCTCTCGGCCGCGCTCGACAAGGCGCTCGACGACGACGTCACCCGCAAGCGGCTGTCGGAACTCGGCAGCGACATCCCGGGCAAGGAGCGCCGCGGCGGCGCGGCCTTGGCCGGCCTGGTAAAGAGCGAGATCGCCAAGTGGACGCCGGTCATCAAGGCCGCCGGCGCTACCAACTGAGCTGTTGAGACCGGGCAAAAATCGGGCTTGAGGGCGGCTTCGGCCGCCCTTTCGTTTTCGCACGCCTATATAGAAGGAGCCACGGAAGCCTGGGCAGCGGCTTCGCCGGAACACTGTCCGGCGCTAACCTGTTGCTGGCAGGTGCTGAGTCGCCGGGCGCCGGGACCCAGATCATCGGACGCGCATTTTCGGAACGGAAGTCGAAGGCTCATTCGATGCGGCAATACCTCGAGCTGATGGAACACACGCTGGCGGACGGCGCCGAAAAGCGCGACCGCACCGGCACCGGCACGGTTTCGGTGTTCGGCCATCAGATGCGCTTCGATCTCGGCCAGGGCTTTCCGCTTGTCACCACCAAGAAGCTGCACGTGAAGTCGATCGTCCACGAGCTGCTCTGGTTCCTGGCCGGCGACACCAACATCAAGTACCTGAACGACAATGGCGTCCGCATCTGGGACGAATGGGCCGACGAACGCGGCGATCTCGGCCCGGTCTATGGCCACCAATGGCGCTCATGGCTCGCGCAAGATGGCCGGACCATCGATCAGATCGCCAATGTGGTCGAGATGATCCGGCGCAATCCGGATTCGCGGCGCCTGATCGTCACCGCGTGGAATCCGGCGGATGTCGACAAGATGGCGCTGCCGCCGTGCCACTGCCTGTTCCAGTTCTATGTCGCCAAGGGCCGGCTGTCCTGCCAGCTCTATCAGCGGTCCGCCGACATCTTCCTCGGCGTGCCGTTCAACATCGCGTCCTATGCCCTGCTCACCATGATGATGGCGCAGGTGACCGGACTGCAGCCGGGCGAGTTCGTCCATACCTTCGGCGACGCGCATCTCTATCTCAACCACATCGAGCAGGCGCGTCTGCAATTGTCGCGCGCGCCGCGCGCATTGCCCGCGATGCGGCTCAATCCGGCGCTGAAGGATATCTTCGGCTTCCGCTACCAGGACTTCGCGCTCGAAGGCTACGAGCCGCACCCGCACATCAAGGCCGAGGTGGCGGTGTGAGCACGGCTGCGCCGCGCTCGATCGCCATCATCCTGGTCGCCGCCGTCGCCGATAACGGCGTGATCGGCCGCGATAACGCCTTGCCGTTCCGGCAGAGCTCGGACCTCAAACGCTTCAAGGCGCTCACCATCGGGCGGCCGGTCCTGATGGGCCGCAAGACCTTCCTGTCGATCGGCAAGGCGCTGCCCGGCCGCACCAATATCGTGGTCAGCCGCAGCGCGGACTTTGCGGCTGCCGATGCTGTGGTGGCCGCCGATCTCGATTTCGCGATGCAGGCCGCCCGTGGTGACGCGCTGCGGCGCGGCGTTAACGAAATCGCGGTGATCGGTGGCGCGGACATTTTCGCGCGGCTGATGCCCCTTGCCGACCGCCTGGAGATCACCCATGTGCATGCCCGCCCGGATGGCGACACGCACTTTCCTCCGATCGATGCGTCAGAATGGCGCGCCACGGCGAAAAGCGAGCTTCCGGCCGGGCCGCGGGACGAGGCGCCCGCGACCTGCGTGACCTATGTCCGGGCTTGAATTTGCAGACAAATCACCGCGACCGGTTCACCCAATTCCCGGATGCACCCGGGGGCGCGCGTTGTAAGCCGCAGACGCCTCCCATATAACCTCCACCAGCAAAAACGGGCCGGACTTAAGCCGGCTTGTGAGGAGAGATTTCATGCCGTGGAGCAATCAGGGCGGCGGGCCCTGGGGATCAGGTGGCGGCTCGAAAGGTCCCTGGGGATCGGGGCCGCAGTCGTCCGGGCCGACTCCGCCCGACCTCGAGGAATTGCTGCGCCGCAGCCAGGACAAGCTGAAGAACGTGCTGCCGGGCGGCAATCTCGGCAGCCGGGGCTTTGCGATCCTCGCGCTCGGCGCGGTCGTGCTGTGGCTGTTCTCCGGCTTCTTCCGCGTTGAGCCGGACGAGATCGGCGTCGTGCTGCGCTTCGGCAAGCAGGTGCGCGAGGTCCAGCCGGGCCTGAACTATCATGCCCCCTATCCGATCGAGACCGTGCTGACGCCCAAGGCGCTGCAGGTCCGCAAGATCGACGTCGGCATGCGGATCGTCGATGACCTTCGCCGCGGCACCACGGTGCGCGACGTGCCGGAAGAGAGCCTGATGCTGACCGGCGACGAGAACATCGTCGATGTCGACTTCTCGGTGCTGTGGCGGATCAAGCCGAACGGTGTCGGTGAGTATCTGTTCAACATCCAGAACCCCGAAGGCACCGTAAAGGCCGTGGCCGAAAGTGCCATGCGCGAGGTCATCGGCCGTTCCGAGATCCAGCCGGTGCTCACCGGCGCGCGGCAGAACACCGAAGTCGCCGTGCAGGAGCTGATGCAGAAGACGCTCGACCAGTACAACGCCGGCGTCCAGGTTCAGCAGGTGCAGATGCAGAAGGTCGACCCGCCGCTGCAGGTGATCGACTCCTTCCGTGACGTCCAGGCGGCCCGCGCCGACCTCGAGCGCGCACAGAACGAGGCGCAGACGTACGCCAACAAGGTGGTGCCCGAGGCACGCGGCAAGGCCGCGCAGATTCTCCAGGCCGCGGATGCCTACAAGTCGCAGACCGTCGCCGAGGCCACCGGCCAGACGGCGCGCTTCTCCAAGATTTACGAGGAATACAAGAAGGCACCCGACGTTACGCGCCGGCGCATGTATCTCGAGACCATGGAGCGCGTGCTCTCCGGCACCGACAAGATCATCCTCGATTCCGGCGGCCAGTCCGGCGGCGGCGTCGTGCCCTATCTGCCGCTGAACGAGCTTTCGCGGCGGCCACAGACCCAGAGCGGAGGCGCCCGATGAGGCTCGGTTTCGTCGGAGGGGTTCTCCTCGTTCTCATTCTCGCGGCGCTGCTGCTAGGCTATGCCTCGCTGTTCACCGTTTACCAGACACAGCAGGCGATCGTGGTGCGGTTCGGCCAGCCGGTCAAAGTCGTGACCGAGCCTGGCTTGAATTTTAAGTGGCCGTGGGAAAGCGTGATCGGGATCGACAAGCGCATCCTCGATCTGGAAAACCCGGCGCAGGAGGTGATCGCCTCCGACCAGAAGCGTCTGGTGGTCGATGCCTTCGCCCGCTACCGCATCCAGGAGCCGCTGCAGTTCTATCAGACCGTCAACACGATCCAGGGCGCCAACTCGCAACTTTCGGTCCTGCTCAATGCGGCGCTGCGGCGCGTGTTGGGTGAATCCACGCTGACGCATGTGGTGCGCGACGATCGTGCGCAGCTCATGGCGCGGGTTCGTGAGCAGCTCGACCGCGAGGCACGCGTCTACGGCATTCAGGTCGTCGACGTGCGGATCCGCCGCGCCGACCTGCCTGAGCAGAACAGCCAGGCGGTGTACCAGCGCATGCAGACGGAGCGGCAACGCGAGGCGGCCGAATTCCGCGCCCAGGGCAGCCAGAAGTCGCAGGAAATCCGTTCCAAGGCCGATCGCGACGTCACCGTGCTGGTCGCCGAGGCGACTTCGAAATCCGAGCAGCTTCGCGGCGAAGGCGACGGCGAGCGCAACCGCATCTTCGCCGAAGCCTTCGGCAAGGATCCGGACTTCTTCGCGTTCTACCGTTCCATGCAAGCCTATGAGACCGGCATGCGCCAGAACGACACCCGGATGGTGCTGCAGCCCGATTCGGAGTTCTTCCGTTACTTCGTCGATCCGACCGGCAAGGCGCGTGACAGTGGCGCCTCGCCGCCCAAGACGCCGGCTGCGCCGGCGCGCTAATATCGCTGAGGTTGCCAGGGCGCATCGATTCCGTGACGTGGCCGTGCCGCAGCGGCAAGAAACATAAGCTTGGGCGGTGAGGGGGGATGTCTGACTTCCTGGTCGCGATCGGCCTTGTCTTTGCGCTTGAAGGAATTCTGTTCGCGGCGTTTCCCGGGGCGGTGAAGCGGGCCATGGCTCATGTCACCGAGACGCCGGACAGCACGCTGCGAATCATCGGGATCGCGTCCGCGGTGGTCGGGGTTGTTCTGGTGTGGCTCGTGCGCGGCTGATCGAGCAGCGGAGCCGCTTTTCTGCCTGAATCAGTTGGTCATGGTTGATCCAGTGGTTTCAAGTCCGCGCGAAAACGTCCCTTGCGTCCGCCGCGTCGCGGGGGCACTGTCGCGCCAAACGCCATTTTCAGGAGATTTGACGGCCATGGCCCGCCTGCTGACCGCCTTGACGCATGCCTTCCGGGGTCCGGCATTGACCGCGATTGCCGCCGCGGCGATCGCTCTGCCTGCGTTTTCGACGCCCGGGTTTGCCCGCGGGCCCGAGAATATCGCCGATGTTGCCGAAAAAGTGATCGATGCGGTGGTCAATATCTCGACCTCGCAGAAGGTCGAGGGCCGCAGCGGCGGCGGTGCGCAGCAGGCGCCGAACCTGCCGCCCGGCTCGCCCTTCGAGGAGTTCTTCGAGGAGTTCTTCAAGAATCGCCGTGGCCAGGGTGGCGACGATCAGGGCGGCAACCGCGCGCCGCGCCGCGTCAGCTCGCTCGGCTCGGGCTTCATCATCGATCCGGCCGGCATCGTCATCACCAACAACCACGTCATCAACGAAGCCGACGAGATCAACGTGATCCTGACCGACGGCTCGCGGCTCAAGGCCGAGGTGATCGGCAAGGACCAGAAGACCGATCTCGCGGTGCTGCGCGTCAAGCCGACCAAGCCGCTCAAGGCGGTGAAGTTCGGCGACTCCGACTCGCTGCGTCTCGGCGAATGGGTGATCGCGATCGGCAACCCGTTCAGCCTCGGCGGCACCGTCACCGCCGGCATCGTCTCGGCACGCAACCGCGACATCAATTCGGGCCCCTACGACAACTACATCCAGACCGACGCCGCCATCAATCGCGGCAACTCGGGCGGCCCGCTGTTCAACCTCGAAGGTGAAGTGATCGGCGTCAACACCGCGATCATCTCGCCGTCCGGCGGCTCGATCGGCATCGGCTTCGCGGTGCCGTCCAAGACCGTGCAGGCGGTGGTCAGCCAGCTCCAGCAGTTCGGTGAGATCCATCGCGGCTGGCTCGGCGTGAAGATCCAGCAGGTCACCGACGAGATCGCCGAAAGCCTGAACCTGAAGCCCGCGCGCGGCGCACTCGTCGCGGGCGTCGACGACAAGGGCCCGGCCAAGCCTGCCGGCATCGAGGCCGGTGACGTGATCGTGAAGTTCGACGGCAAGGACATCAAGGAGATGCGTGACCTGCCGCGCATCGTCGCCGACACTCCGGTCGGCAAGGATGTCGACGTACTGATTGTCCGCAAGGGCAAGGAAGAGAAGAAGACCGTCAAGCTCGGCCGTCTCGAGGACACCGAGAAGCCGGTCAAGGCCGCCGTCAAGCCGGATGAGCCCGCCGACAAGTCGGTGGTGCAGAAGTCGCTCGGGCTTCAGCTCTCCGGCCTGAACGACGATCTGCGCAAGAAGTACAAGATCAAGGACTCGGTGAAGGGCGTGGTCATCACCGGGGTCGATGCGGGCTCGGCCGCGGCCGACAAGCGGCTCGCCGCCGGCAGCACCATTGTCCAAGTCGAGCAGGAGCAGGTGGCGCAGCCCGCCGACGTGCAGCGCAAAGTCGAATCGCTGAAGAAGCAAGGCAAGAAGACCGCACTGCTGCTGGTCGCGACCGCCGAAGGCGAAATGCTGTTCGTGGCGCTGCCGATCGAGTAGCAGCTACGATTGTGCAACATGAAGGGCGGCCGA
>JACXTT010007283.1_pt1 | contig 15625 bp, 8 predicted proteins | sample 9270951 | NCBI WGS metagenome assembly JACXTT01 (sample SAMN15532306, study PRJNA645909) | rock metagenome | isolation source: weathered quartz diorite | place: Puerto Rico | collected 2017-06-21 | reverse complement strand
AGCAAAACGCGTACTTACAAGGAAGCGCCTGCTCGCTTTACTATTTGCTCGTATGGCCGGTAAGCGAATGAAACATTCAAGTGGGCCGCCCGCTGGATGTGAAGACCGGCAAGTACAAGCCGTTCGGTGCATACAATTTGGATGAAGTCCAACAAGCCGCCGGTTTTTGGGCGCAAGATCGCTGGCGCATACGGCCCAACCTTACGATTAATTACGGGCTACGTTGGGATTTCTACGGGGACAACCACGACGTCACCGGCTTTTACAGCAGTCCGCCGTCGCTTGCCGATCTCTGGGGACCGACGCCGGTCGGTATCGTCGATGCTCCCGGTAATTTGGGGGGCGTTCAGAATCCAGTCTTTCAGGCGCGCAGGCACGCCTACAATTCGCAATTGTGGAATCCTTCGCCGGCCGTTGCCTTCGCGTGGACACCCGCGAGCGATCACGGTGGCTTCGTAGGAAAACTGCTGAGCAAAGACAAGACCGTGATTCGCGCCGGATATTCGTTAAGGCATTACACGGAAGGCGCGCAGAATTACTGGGCATTCGCATCAAATTCTGGGCAATTCTTTTTCCAGTCAGGTAACCTGACACCCAACACCGGAGGGGGTATCGGAACATTTCAGCCTGGATCACTGACGTTCGGCGATCCGCTTCCTCCTTATCTATTGCAGCCGAATCCATATTCGACGACCGTGCCGCAAGCCAACCAATGGGGCCGGACATTTTGGGCGATGAATCCCGACATTCAGATGCCGTATGTGCAGCAGTGGAACTTCGGGATCCAGCGGCAGCTCGGATCCGGCAGCGCGATCGAAGTCCGTTACGTCGGAAATCTGTCGCTGCATCAATGGCTGTCGTACGACATCAACGAAGTGAACATTTTCGAGAACGGATTCCTTACGGAATTCCAGGGCGCGCAGAATAATCTGCGCATCAATCAAGCGAACGGCAGAGGTAATACGTTCATCAACAATGGGTTGCCAGGACAAGCGGCGCTGCCGATCTTTACGGGAGCATTCGGCGCGGCGAACTCATCGAATTTTTCAAATTCGACGTTCGTCAACAATCTGCTCAATGGTGCGGCGGGCGCGATGGCGCAGACGCTGGCCTCGAATCAGACCTTCTTCTGCAACCTGATCGGGCGGAACAATTTTTCTCCTTGCGTATTGCAAAGCGTCTCGGCGTCGGCCACGGGAGCGGGCTATCCGATCAACTTCTGGAAGACCAATCCGTATGCGAACGCGATCAACTATCTGGATGCGGCGGGCCGTACCAACTACCACGCATTGCAGATTGATTTCCGGCAGAGACCGACACATGGGGCGCAGTTCAACGTGAACTACACTTGGGGCCACTCGCTCGGAATCGCCGCGCAGAACGGGATTCAGGGACAGGGCAACAATATTTATTACACGCAACGGAATTTCAGGTTGAACTACGGGCCGAGCCTGTTCGACATTCGTCACACCGTCCACGCGAGCGGAACCTACGATTTGCCATTTGGGAAAGGCCGGCATTTCCTGAGCAGCAGCAGAGCTGCGGATTACGCGCTAGGCGGATGGACACTGGGAACGATTGTTGTGATCCAGAGCGGAAATCCAGCGCCGGTCAGCGGCGGGTTTGGAACCATCAACAACAACAACGCCATCAACGGCGTCGCCGACAACGGCATCGTGTTGAACGGGATCACGACAGGCGACCTTCAGAATGCCGTCAGCGTTTATCGGGGCGGAAATCCATGGGTGAATTTGTTCGATCCCAAGCTGGTCGCGCCCAGTGGCGCAGCCAACGCAACCTTTATCGCGCCAGTGACTACGGCCGGCCAATTCGGCTATAAACCGTACATCTACGGTCCGAGCTGGTACAACATCGACTTCTCGGTGAACAAGAGCATTCCGATTCGTGAATCGATCCGGTTCGTGTTCCAGGCGGAGTTCCTGAATTTGACCAACCACCCGACGTTCTCGTTCCAGGCGGCGAATCCGAACAATTTGAATGTCCAAGCGCTTGCGTTCGGACAACAGAGCAATGGCAATTATTTTTCGGGAGCGCGCCGGATCGAGTTCCGCGCCAATATTGAGTTTTGAAGAGCGCGGCTTAGCCGACCTGCCAGTAAACGCTATAGCGCCGATCGAAAATACAGCTGATCGGCGCGAGCGTCACATCCTTTTGTTGTCCCGTGGTGCGGAACGCAAGCGGCTTGTCGGCCGGTTTAATCCATGACGACGGGTCGCTGTTGGCCGCGCGAAACGTAGGTACGTCGAGTTGTGGCGCGCGGCGCATCTGTGGCGCACTGGGACCGACAATGACAGCTTCGGTGAGACCGTCGGCGCCGAGATCGCCCGCCAGGACCAGCGGCCCATAGAGGAACGCCTGCATCTTCGGATCATCGGGCATACGCTCGACTCGAAGTTGCATGGGCATGGTCATTTCCACGCGATCGCCCGACTTCCAGACACGTGACAAGGTCAAGTAGCTGCCCGGGCTTGCCAGCGCCTCGACCGGCTTGCCGTTGAGCTTCACGGAGCCGCCCGAGGACAGCCATTCCGGAATGCGAAGGCGCATCGCCACCTGCACCGGTTTATCAGCGGTGATCGTGAGACTCGTGCTGGAAGCTTCGGGGAACTTTGTATCCTGGCGGAGCCGAATTCCCTTCTCCGGCCAATGCACTTCGGACGCGATAAACAGGTTGACGTAAACGCCGTCATCGTCACGCCAATAGATGCTGTCATTGAGTTTCGAATATTCTTCGACACCCGTGCCCGTGCAGCACCAAAATGATTTGTCCTCGGTGTTGAAGGTCTTCCAGGCGCCGGGCGTGAGCGAAAGATAATACTGGGTCGCGCCGGTTTGTGGGTGAATGGTGCCGATCCGATGATTGAACAGCGCGCGCTCATAGTAATCGAAATAGCGAGGGTCGGCCGTCCAACGATAGAGATGGCGCGTCAGCTTCATCATGTTGTACGCGCAGCAGCACTCGGCCGTAGCGACGCTGCGTTTGAGCTCGGCGGCAAGCTGCCGAGGCTGGGCCAGCCAGCCTTCACCGTTACTGGTGCCTCCCGTGACGTAGGAGCGCGCGCCGGTGACCTCGTACCAAAAATAGTCGGCGACATCGTGGAATCGATAATCGCCCGACAGCTCGTATCGACGCGCTGCGCCGATAACTTGCGGAATATGCGTATTTACGTGCAGGCCGCGCAGCTCGTCTCGCCGCGAGGCCAGGGGGTTGAAGAATTTCTTCTTCGTGAATCTATCCCCCACCCTGGCCCAGCGCTCGTCCCCCGTTACGCCGGCGAGATTGTACAGCACTTCATTCATTCCGCCGTATTCGGTATTGAGAATGTCCTGCATGTGCTCTTCGGACTTCGAAGCCGACCACGAGTCGGCCCAGCTCGACATGCCTTGCAAGACTTCGAGCGCCTGTTTGTTTCCGGCATGATGGTACATGTCGAACATGCCGGCCATGATTTTGTGGATCGTGTAAAACGGCGCCCAGACCGGCTTGCGCGCATCCAGCCGGTCGAACCATTCGATCGGAAATGCGCTGAGATATCCGCCGCCGTTCCATTTTTGCTGTACCTTCGCGAGTTCGGCAACCATGTAGTCGCCCTTGGTCTTGACTTCGTGATCGCCGGTGGACGCATACATCAGCGCGGCCGCCGATAGATAGTGGCCCGTGAAATGGCCGCGCAGTTCGCCCTCACGTCCGGCTGAATTCTGCTCCCAGCCACCGAGCGGCTCGGCGGAGGACGGCAGTCCGGAGTTCACGCGAAAATTGTGAAGCAAACGATCGGCATTCAGGCGCCTCATGTACCCGCGGTTCCATTCCTCGGATTCGCGCAAAGGGCCTGCCAGCAAGCGGACCTGAGTCATCGGAAAGGGTTGAACCTTGGCGGGCACTTCGGCGCGAGTGAAGACCAGCGTCTCTTGGAAGGGCGGGATCTCGGGCATGGTCCCCCGCCGCTGCGTGCTCGTGTCCGGATTTGGTGGAGCCGCGGGCTGCGTGTTCTGCGGAGCCGGTTGCTGGGCGACGAGCGCGGGAGTCGCAGCGAGTGCCGCGGCGAAACTGCGGCGGCTTAGATTCTTGGGTTGGTGCTCTTTAGTCATCGTTCTTTCACCTTCCATTCCTGCAGTCCTGCTGAAAAGCTGGGTTGCAAAGTCACTTCCAGGCGTAACGCAGTGGTAGTAACGGGCTTGAACGAAGTTCGATTGTACTGATCCTTTTCGGTTCCGTACGGCTCTAGATTCTGCACCTGCTTCCAGCCATCCGAATCCTTGTAATACAAACGCCAGGCAGCCGGCAGTCGAACCTCGCCACGGCCGGTGTCGTCGAACCAGTAGACTTCCGACTCCCAAACCGTGGCGGGCTTTTCGAATTCATACTCGACCCATTCAGTGGTGCCTTTTTTCGGCCACCAGTCGAAGGACGACGTCGGATCGCTCGAGGACGCAGGCTCTTCACCATCATTGATGGTTCTAGGATTCTTCCGGCCAGAGGTTGTGACTCTGGCCGTGGTCGCGGGAGTCGGATAGGGTGCGGGTCTTGCGTTGGTTTCGCTGTTGGGAATCCAAACCATCATCTGGCCACGCCCGCGGTTCGCCCAGGCGTAATAGGGAATCGCAGTGAAGTCCTGCTCGGTTTTCGTGACTTTGCCCTGCGCGTCGAATGCGAGCGCAACCGCTCGACTTTTTACGACCGTGACGCCTTTGAGCAGATCCGGCTTGAATTCGGTCGTCAACGGCTCGCGGTCTGGAAGCATCAGGTTACGCACCTTGCCGTTCGGATTATCAGGCCATTCGGCAGCGTATACAATCGGACCGCGCTGGACGGCTACACGCCCTCGATCGGCAGCCACCTTGTCATTCGCAACGACGCGCCGCACAGGCATGGGGAGATTCAAATCGATTGTGTCGCCGCGCTTCCAGTTGCGCGTGAGACTCACGTATCCCTTGTCGAGCTTGGTCGCAACTGTCCTGCCGTCCACCTTCAGCGATGGAGTGCCGGTAAATTTGTCAGTGAATCTATAGAGGTCGGTTGGGACTGGTTCGTTGCGAGCCCAGCCTGGAATGCGGACGTTGACGGTGAATGAGGAAGTCTGATCCGGGCTCACTGTCATCTTTACAGCACCGTCCCACGGATACCGAGTCTCCTGCGTCAACTTCACAGTTCGCCCGTTATCCAGCTTGATCTCGGCGTTGCTGCCGACGAACAGATTCACCCACAACGCATCGCCGCGCTGGGCGTAGACATAACCTGGCACGGAGGCCATGAAGCGCGTGATGTTTCCGGGACAACAAGCCACGCCAAACCAGGGGCTGCGTTCGTCCTTCGCCGCGAATCCAGTGGCTTCAAGCGGGTTTTGATAGAAGAACGTTTTTCCGTCCAGTGAAACGCCCGAAATCAGTCCGTTGTAGAGCGTACGCTCCATCACGTCGATGTACTTGGCGTCGGCGTGGAGCAGGAACAGACGATGGTTCCAAAAATCGTTGCCAACCGCCGCGCAAGTTTCGTTATAGGCGCTCATGTTGGGCAGTTCGTAGTCGGCACCAAAACTCTCGCCCGCGGCCCTAGCACCGATGCCACCGGTAATGTGCAGCTTCTTATCCGCTACGTTGTCCCAGATTTTGTCGAGAGCGTTGACATACGCCGTGTCGCCCGTAAGCGCAGCGACGTCGGCCATTCCCGAGTACATGTACGTCGCTCGAACCGCGTGTGCGCCCGCGGGGGCTTCAGCCTGATCGACTACTTTCTTTTGCGCAAGAACATAAGGATTACCGGCGCCCTTTTCGCTGCTCTGCGGTCCGCGCTCATCGAGCATGAACTTCGCCAGGTTAAGGTAACGCTGATCACTAGTCGCGCGGTACAGCTTGGCGAGTCCCATTTCCGCGATCTGATGGCCCGGCCAGATGGATTGCTTGCCGGGACCGAAGGTGCGATCGAGCAGATCGGCCGTGCGAAGCGCGATGTCGAGCAACGTCCGTTTTCCAGTGGCCTGATAATGCGCGACCGCAGCTTCGTAGAGATGGCCGAGATTGTACAGCTCGTGGCTGTTCACTCCCTCGAGCATCCAACGCTGCGGACTCGACCACGGATGCGGATGTTCGGGATCGATGGTGCGCGCGGTATAGAGATATCCGTCCTTCTCCTGAGCCGCCCCGATCTTCGTTATCAGATCATCGATGTATGCTTCGAGCTTCGCGTCGGGATAAATGCTGAGAGCGTAGGATGCACCCTCGATCACTTTGTACACGTCGGTGTCGTCGAACGGATACGGCGGGTACTTGTGATTCTCAAACGGCTCGCCGCGAAGAGCTTTGGCTGCGCGAATGAAATTATCGACTCGTCCGGTTTCTTCGTCCTTCTGAAACGCAAACGGGATCGTTACCTTGCGATTGATCTCGATGCGCGGCGCCCAAAAGCCGTCGGTGACGTGGACGGCGGTGAATGGGACAGGTTTGACCGGGTAGTCGCGATGCGTTTCCTGCGCGGATAGCAGACAGGTCGCCAGAGTCAATAGGGACAGGCTTGCAAACGCTTTCACAGACTTCTATTCTAGTAGCTTCGGGATCCGTTTGGGAATCGGCATTCGAGGAGATTCGATTTGTTCAAAATCCAGGCAGCGATTGCGATGACTTTGATCGCTTCCCACGCGCGCGCGAACATCACACAGGCCGAGTTCGGCAAAACGCCGGACGGCACGGCCGTCCGCATCTACACGATGACCAACAGGAACGGGCTCGAGGCGCGTATCACCAACTACGGCGGAATTGTTGTATCGCTAAAGACGCCCGATCGCACGGGCGCGATGGCGGACATCGTTCTGGGATTCGATTCACTCGCAGGGTACACCTCGCCCCAGCACTCGTATTTCGGCGCGCTAATCGGCCGCTACGGCAACCGGATCGGACACGCGCGATTTACACTCGATGGCACGCAGTACAAACTCGCCGCGAACAACGGAGAGAATTCTCTGCACGGTGGCGTGCGCGGTTTCAACAAGGTCATCTGGACGCCGCGCGAATTGCCGGACGGCGGGCTGGAGCTGACCTACTTGAGCAAGGACGGCGAGGAGGGTTATCCCGGCAACCTGAAGATGACGGTGGAGTATCATCTCACGGATGCGAATGAGCTCAAGATCGGCTACGCGGCCACAACCGATAAGGACACAGTCCTCAACCCGACCAATCATTCCTACTTCAACCTGAAGGGCGCGGGTTCCGGCGATATTCTCGATCACATGGTTACGCTGAACGCCGATCGCTTTACTCCGGTCGATGCCGGCTTAATTCCGACCGGCGAACTTCGGCCCGTACAAGGCACGCCGTTCGATTTTCGGAAAGCGACGGCGATCGGAGCGCGGATCGAGCAGAGCGACGAGCAGTTGAAATTCGGTAAAGGCTACGACCACAACTGGGTGTTGAACAAGAATGGCGCTGCACCGAGTCTGTCTGCCCGTGTTGAAGAGAAGACGACTGGCCGCATTCTGGAAGTGCTCACCGACCAACCAGGCGTCCAGTTCTACACCGGAAATTTTCTCGACGGCTCGGTGAAGGGCAAGGATGGGAAAGCTTACGGGAGGCGATCGGCATTTTGTCTTGAAACTCAGCACTTCCCGGATTCGCCGAATCAGCCGAAATTTCCATCGACGGTTCTGAAACCGGGCCAGAGGTTCCACAGCACGACCATCTATCGTTTCAGCGCGAGGTGACGCCGTGGATCGAAGGCAATTCCTGCAAAATGTCGCGCTGACTACGGCTCTGTCGGCCAATGCCGAGGCTGCTCAGGCCGCTGAGGACAACGACGGCCACACGCTTCTGTGCGAGTTCAAGATCGAAGCCATCACTTGGAAAGTGTACGAGGATCTCACGAATCGTGACGGCGCGATTTCGTTCATTTCCGCGCATGGCACGAAGCGAGTGCTGACAAATAGCGCCGAGGCGACATTCGCCGAAGCCGATCCTCCGTACCTGGGACTGAAGCTCAGCGACATCGGGACAGCGGGCGCTGATCTGCTCGCGGATCGGCTGCTTCAGAACGGCGATCCGGATCCCGAGCTGGTGAAGTCGGCTGCGCCGCCGCTTGGGTCGGCGAGCAATCCTAATCCGGGCGCACGAGTGCCGTGGAACAACATCCTCGGGACGAAGGAATGCTTCGACACCATGCCCGTCTTCCCGGGCGGCAACACGCGAACCTATCATCCGTCGCAGTATTTTCCGGAGCTGCGCGAGCCCGGTCTAGCGCAGAAGCGCTTCGAAGGACTACTGGGCGGATGGATGCCCGCGGCTCGCAAAGTGATGCCGCTCAGCGACGGCGCTTACATCGAAATGATCATTTTCGGCGACGTCGAGGCTCACGACAAATTCATCGTGCAGACTTGGCATCGTACGGCGCGCATCGAGCACGGGAAGATCGTCAAGGCAGTTTACGGCCACAACTATCCGGCATTTCCACCGGCGCGTCAGGATCCGAAGCCCGAAGAATTCTACCGGGCGCTGCTGGTGTTCGCCGAATATTGGGACCGTGAATTGCACGATCTTGCACCGGCTTTCCTACCCCACCAGGTTTGGGTCGATATGGCAAAGCACGCCTTCGCCAAGGAGCTGATGGTTCGGCCGGGCGGAGTCTACCCAAAATACGGCGCAGTGGATCGCGATTATTACGGCGCGGAATACGACGGCTTTCAGGATGTTTTCACCAGCGCCGTCTACACCAATCTCGAATGGGGGCGCTTCGAACCAGCGAAGCAGATCATCGACAATTACTTCACCGATTTCGTCGACTCGCGTGGAATGGTGAACATGCGCGGGCCAGAGACCGCGCAATTCGGGATGACTCTGTCCTTGCTGGCGCGCTATGCGAATTACTCGGGCGACAATTCGCTACTGCTGAAGCATCGTGGCAAGATTGAAGCGACAGCGGGGCTGCTGGCTGCCATGCACGACCAGAGCCTGCGCCTGCCCCGGGACAATCCGGGTTACGGCTTGATCCACGGCTGGAGCGAATCGGACGCGTGCTTGGCGAACGAACCGGCAATCTGGTGGCAACCGTATTTTGCCAACAGCGCTTTTTCAGCGCGTGGGCTGAAAGACATCGCCGCCGTGTGGAACAAGGTCAATCCTGGTCTCGCGCGCGATTGGCTGCGCCGCAGCAAGACGTTGCAGGACGCGACCATCGCGAGCATCGACAAAAACATCCGGCGCGACATGAATCCGCCGTATATCGGACCACTGCCGGGGACTACGTTGACGTTCCGCGAGTCGATGGAGAGGGAACGGCCGAGTCCCCAACAGTGGCCGCATCGGCCGTATGCGGAGTTGCTACAAGCCGACGTTCTTCCCGCGTCAATCGCAAACACCGTGATCGACTGCATGCGCGCGTATGGAGCTACAACGCTCGGGGTGGTCGCTAACGTCGGCCGTCCCCGTCCCGGTGGCCGCGCGATCCTCGGCTTCATTTCCTATGGCTACGCGCAGATGCTGCTGCGGCTCGACCGCGTCGAAGAATACCTGCTCTTCCTCTACTCGCATCGGTATCACGATCACACGCGGGGCAGTTGGACAGCGGGCGAAGTGGCCGGCATCGGCGGCGGCACTGCGCTGTTCTGCATTCCGGCTCAGCAAACGATTCCGTTGCTGGTTCGCTGGATGCTGGTGCTCGAGGATTCTGACGAAGACCGCCTGTACTTCGGTAAGGGCCTTGCGCGCGAATGGGTGGCTTCCGGTAAAGACGTCGCAATCGATCAAGCGCCGACGCGCTGGGGCCGGGTCAACTTCAAGCTGGCCGCGAAGCCTGCTTCGAAGACCGTGGCCGCAACGGTCGAATTAGCACGTGCGGGTGCGCCTCGCGAGATTCACGTGAAGCTGCGCGTGCCGGCGGCGAGCGCGTTGCGGACCGTGACCGTGAACGGCCGGCCAGCCAACCTGGGCGGACTTCACAGCGACACCGTGATCATCGCGACCGGAAACGAAAAGCGATTCGAAGTGATCGGCCAGGCCTGATCACTGTTCTTCGTCAAAGAAGGAAGCAGCTTCGTCGATGTCGTCAGAGGGCGTCAGCGCGGCAAACAATTCCATCAGGCCGGGATTCTTGTTCCACTCCGGAGGCTCGAGGCCCAGCAGATGGTGAACGAAGAAATCGAATCGCTTGCGATCGCCATAAGGTCCGCCGTTGCCGTGATTCGCACCGGGAACAACGAGTAAATCGAAAGTCTTCTTGTTCTTGATAAGCGCGTTGACCACTTGCATCGTCGATGACGGATCGACGTTGGTGTCCATTTCGCCGACCAGCAGCAGCAGGTCGCCTTGCAGGCGATAGGCGTTTTCCATGTTCGAGCAAGCGATGTATTCGGGACCAAGCGGCCATCCCATCCACTGCTCGTTCCACCAGATCTTGTCCATGCGATTGTCGTGGCAGCCGCAGGACGCGACTCCGGCCTTGTAAAACTCGGGATGAAACAGCAAGCCGCCCAGTGCGTTCTGCCCGCCGGCGGAGGTTCCGTATATTCCGGCGCGGCTGATGTCGTACCACGGATATTTCGCGGCCACGGCCTTGTGCCAGAGAATGCGATCCGGAAAACCGGCATCGGCGAGATCCTTCCAGGCGGTGTCGTGAAAGGCTTTCGAGCGATTGGACGTACCCATGCCGTCGATCTGCACCACCACGAAGCCCAGCTCCGCCATTGACTGCATCTGGTTGTATGCGGCGAATGATTTCGGAACGAACGAATCCTGCGGGCCGGCATAGATGTTTTCGATCACCGGATATTTTTTCGCAGGATCGAAGTTCGACGGCTTCACGATCACGCCCCAGATTTCGGTCTTGCCGTCGCGGCCGATGGCAGTGAACACTTCGGGCGCATGCCAGCCGATCTTCTTTAGTTGCTGGATATCGCCGCGTTCGACTTCGGCCACCAGCGACTGATCGTCGGTGCGATGAAGTTCTGAAACCGGCGCCTCATCCACGCGCGACCAGGTGTCGAGATAGAATTTCCGGTCAGGAGAAAAGCTGAGTGTGTGGTTTCCGTCGCCGTGCGTCAAGGCGGTAAGCTGCTTGCCGTCGAAATTGATGCGATAAAGGTTCACGAAATACGGATCTTTGCCGGGGACCATGCCGCTGGCGCGGAACCAGATCTGCCGCTTTTCGTCATCCACATGCTCGACTCCGCGCACTACCCAATTGCCCTTAGTGATCTGGTTTTTTTCCTTGCCGGTTACGCCATCGTATAGGTAAAGATGATTCCAACCATCGCGCTCCGACATCCAGATGACTTCCTTGCCATCGCTGATATCGTGGCGATACTTCTTCCCTGAGTAGCAGAAGAAGGTTTTCGATTCCTCATCAATGACGGTGCGCGCGCGCCCGCTGGCCGCGTCTACTTCAATCACCCGATACGCCTGATGGCCGCGTTGGTTGTATTCGAAAGTGAATGCCCGGCTGTCCTTTCGCCATGCAGGCCCAGGGCGTGACAACTCGTAGGTATTCGGGAACAGGCTGTTGTCGACCGGAATTTCCTTCTTCTCGTCGATCAGAAAGAGCACCGGCTGTTGAAGGTCAAGCACGTCGCCGGGCTTTGCGTACTCGATGGTCATGGTCTTCGGCTGAAGCTGATCGCTCGGTGACGATTCGACGTAGTGAACCTGACGGCGGTAGCCGGGGCGAATGCGATAAGCAGCGATCTTCTTCGAATCGGGCGACCAAGCGAACGACATCACCGAATAGTAATTGTCTTCCGAGCCGTCGAGGCTCAGCATCTCGCCATCGGTCTTTCCCTTGGGGCGCAGATAAATGTTGTAGTTCTTCAGCAGAACTTCCCACTTTCCATCGGGTGAGGCTACCGGCCGATTCTCTTGCTGCGCTTGCAGCATTCGATTTGGCGGCGGAAATCCGAGACCACGACGCGCAGTAGCAGGGCCGGCCTTCTCGCATGCATAGTCGGTGAGCGAGCACTTCCACTTCGTTTCGGCCGCGTTGACTTCGATCGTTTTGCGCTCGTCGACGAAATTGAACGTCGAGAACGGAAGCGTCACATCGGAGTACGACGCGTTCGCGGCCTTCGAGAGCGAGGCGGCCAGCTTTTCGTGATCGAACGCCGGCGTTTTCGCACCCGTCGCCGCATTCACCATCACGAAGTCGTGGCCGCCTACAGTCGTCTTGCGATACCAGAAGTGCCCGCCATCCAGCCAATTCGGATTCTCGGGAATGTTGAGCGCGGCAGCCTGATATCTAGTGCGCAGCGTTGCGGCGCGCTGATAATCGGCGAGCGTTCCGTCTGCGTAAGTCGTGAACGGTAGGACCAACAACCAGCCAGCGATGGTTCGTTTCATTCAATCACCTCAATGCGGTAAGCGCTTACAGATTTTCCTCTGGACCAGTACTGCCTGTCAACGGGCAAGTGGAACTGTTACGCTGAAAAACTGCAATCTACTAGCCCGCGCAAAGGAGGGACGCTCATGAAATACGTTCGCCTGACGCTGGTATGGATGGCGCCGATGCTGGCTTTTGGGCAGGCCGCGCCCTGGTATCAGACCGATTTTCCGCCGGATGAATTCAGAGCCCGCTGGACCAAGCTGTTTGAAAAAATCGGCGCCAACGCGGTTGCGATTCTGCAGGGCGTGCCTCAGACGAGCGGTTTCATCATGCCGCGGCAAGCCAACGATTTTTATTATCTGTGCGGAATCGAGACACCGCATTCCTACCTTTTGTTGGATGGACGCCAGAAAAAAGTAACGCTCTATTTGCCGTCCCGCAACGCGCGGCTCGAAAGCGCGGAGGGTAAGGTGCTGTCCGCCGACGATGCCGAGTTGGTCAAACGGCTGACCGGCGTCGATGAAGTTGCCAGTACGGATGTCATGCGTGAAGGCATCGCGCGTCCCGCACCACTCGAGATTTTCGTGCCATACAGTCCTGCCGAGGGCTCGGCGCAAAGTCGTGGCGAACTGGTCGGCGCCAACACGGCGATCCTGAACGACTATTGGGATGGCCGGCTATCGCGCGAGTCACGATTCGTGGAGTTGGTTCGGGCGCGCCATCCGCGCGCGCGCATTCAGGATCTCACGTCCATCGTGGATGAAATGCGCAGCGTGAAAAGCACGCGTGAGATTGCCCTCATTCGCCGGGCATCGGAAATTGCCGGTTACGGAATCATGGAGGCCATTCGCAGCACCAACCCGGGCCTCTACGAATATCACTTGGATGCCGCGGCCCGCTACGTCTTCCTGGTGAACGGCGCGCGCCTGGAAGGCTATCGCTCGATTGTCGCGGCGGGCGTGCCGAATATCTGGAACATGCATTACTACCGCGACATGAGCCCGCTGGTGGACGGCGATATGGTGCTGATGGATTTCGCGCCCGACTACCATTACTACACCAGCGACGTCACACGCATGTGGCCGGTGAACGGCAAATACAGTTCCTGGCAGCGGGAGCTTCTCGGATTCGTACTCGAATACCGGAACGCCGTGATGAAGCAGATCCGGCCGGGCGTCACGACAGCGCAGATTCTGGAGCAAGCCAAGACTGCGATGGAGCCGGTATTCAAGCGCTGGAAATTCTCCAAACCAGTCTATGAGGCGGCCGCTCATGAGCTGGTCAACCGCGGCGGCGGCGTTCTTTCACATCCGGTCGGATTGGCGGTGCACGATGATGGCAGCTATAATCGCGGCCCGCTCCAGCCGGGTCATGTATTTTCAATCGATCCGCAGTTGCGCGTGCCTGAAGAGAATCTGTACATCCGCTATGAGGACGTGATCGTCGTAACCGCGAACGGCATGGAAAACTTCACTGATTTCCTGCCGTCGGAGCTGAGTGAGATCGAAAAGATGGTGGGCGTGGGCGGCGTGGTACAGAGGGTTCCACCAATGTGGCAGGATAGACAGAAATGATCCGAACGTTATCGCTATTAATTCTGGCAGCGGCAACATTGCCCGCGGCCGAGCACAAGCTCAAAGTCACACCCGAGACGCTCGCCTGGGGCTACTACTGGTACAGCGCCAAACCGGTGCTGACGGTTCAATCGGGCGATGTGGTGGAGATTCAGACCGTCTCCGGGAATCCGCAAAATCTCGAACGCGCCGGCGTGCCCGCTGACCAGATACAACCCGAGCTTCGGAAACTTTATGAAGCTGTGCCGCGCGAGAGCCGCGGTCCGGGCGGTCATTTGCTCACCGGACCCATCGCGATTGAAGGCGCGCAGCCTGGGGATGTGCTGGAAGTGAGGATCCGCGAGATCCGGCTGGACTCGCCGTTCGCTTACAACAGCATGGGCCGCGCCGGTTTTCTGGCCGACGTGTTTACCGAAGGCCGGACCAAGATTATCCCGCTCGACCGCGTGCGCAAGATCGGCCATTTCGGACCCGGCATCGATATTCCGCTGAAGCCCTTCTTTGGGAGCATGGGCATCGCGCCGCCGGAAGCTGCGGGAAAAGTGAACAGCGCTCCGCCAGGAATTCACGCGGGCAATCTTGACAACAAGGAGCTAGTCGCAGGGACGACGCTGTTTATCCCGGTGCACGCGCCCGGCGCGTTGTTCGAACTCGGTGACGGCCACGCGGGCATGGGCAACGGCGAAGTGGACATCACTGCCATGGAGACGTCCCTCACAGGCGTTTTCCAATTCATCGTGCATCACGACATGCATCTGAAATGGCCGCGAGCCGAAACGCCTACCCATTACATCACCATGGGTCTCGATCCGGATCTCACGCAGGCGGCCCGCATATGCGCGCTCGAGACCATCGATTTTCTGGTCAATGAAAAGAAGTTGAGCCGCGAAGACGCTTATGCATTGACGAGCGTCGCGATCGATCTGGACATTACGCAGTTAGTGGATGGGACCAAAGGCGTACACGCCATGATCCCCAAGAGTCTGTTCGGAAGCGCCACGCGCTAGTTTTCGTTTCTATTTTCTGTACACGATGATCGACGGCGCGGAGCCCATGTTGCCGGCACGATCCCAAGCATTCGCAGTAATTGTGTGTGCGCCAGATGTTGTCTTCTTCAACCAGAAAACGTCTGGGCTATTGTTATCGCGCTGGCTCCATCGCGCTCTTGCACCAACAACTGACCCGGCACAAAGTGTTGGGCTTTGATCGATAGTGCAAGCAATAAAAAGGTGAGGATCAGGATTATGCTATGTGTTTTCATAGAATTAGGTCTTTGCAGTATTCAGTCTGCATTACGCTCTATCGAGAGAGTACCATTCAGCGCACAGATTCTCGATCAGAGGAAGACTCTAAGCGGCTTGAAAAGAGGGACTTACATGAGTACCGAGCAGGGAGTAAGGAATCGAAAAAATAAAAAGGCCTCCCAACAGGGGAGGCCTTCGCGAGACCGAAGTTGTTTACTCGGTACCGCTTGTCGTCGGTGCAGGCACGCGGCTTTTTCGCCAGGCAACAAATGCGATCAAAGAGCCTGCCAGGAGCAGGAAGGCCAGTTGGGACGGTTCAGGAACCGCGTTCCCTTGTCCGCAACCAGTGCAGGAGAAGAAGGGCTCGCTGAACGAGGTTCCGTACTGGAACACGAAATTCGACCGGTGATCCTTCAGATTCGCATTCGTTAGTCCACTGCCGGTCCGGCCAGACAAAGTTAAGAATGCATGCTTCTTAATTGAGGGCCCAACACAGG
>JACXTT010007282.1_pt1 | contig 15626 bp, 8 predicted proteins | sample 9270951 | NCBI WGS metagenome assembly JACXTT01 (sample SAMN15532306, study PRJNA645909) | rock metagenome | isolation source: weathered quartz diorite | place: Puerto Rico | collected 2017-06-21 | reverse complement strand
CCCAGTCGCAAGCCTCCCGCCTCAAGTGCAGAGGTGAAAAAGATTGCGGAAGAGTTTTCGTCCCTGCTATTGTCAGAATTGATGAAGGCAATGCGAGCAACGCTGTCAGGCGAAGGTCTTGATGGTGATAAGTCGTCTGCTCGCGATACGTATTCATCCTTGGCCGATGTGGAAGTGACGCGGTCGCTGGCGAAGCATGATAGCATGGGACTAGCGGCATTTCTGGAACGAGGCTTAAGCCGCCTAGCGCCAAAAGGGGACACCCAGGAATCGCCGCGTGCTTCTATGAGTAAAGGAAATAAGGAAAATTAAGAAAGGAACTTCTGTCGCTCCTTAAGACTGGATCGGACTCGGACCTAAAGAAAAGCCGAAGAACGACCGATGCAGAATCTTGTAGTCGACAGGCTTACGAGCCTGATAAAGGCAAACCATTCGAAAGGGTGGGACGCAAAGCTTCTGGCCTAAGTTTCGAGCTTATCTCGGAATATGGCGGCAGGGTCGCCAGGCGAGCACAGCACTTCCTGCTAAGCTGTGTTTCGCACTCATGCTTGCAGGAGGTGTATAATGAGTTTTTAAGAGGCGCAATAAGAGGAGTAAAATTATGAGAATCGCCGATAAGGGACCCATCGATATCAGCACCTCCCACTCCGTACGCGGAGAGTCCTCCGTGACCGAGGCGCGCGGCCAAACCCGCGAGCGGCAGGTCGCCCAGAAGGATAACGCCGCCCAGGTGTCGATTTCTGCAGAAGCCCGTCAGCTGCAAAAAGTAGTAGAGCTGTCCGGGCGTGGGGATGAGCTACGAGCGGAAAAGCTGCGGCAGCTCAAGGAGCAGATCGACAGTGGCGCGTACCACGTCGAGGCAAAAGACGTGGCGCAATCTACGGCTCGACATGAAATCTCACGCTTGCTTGGGAAACAATAACGATGGCGACCTTGGCAGACCTGCTGAACATCCTTGAGGACGAGGTGCAGTTGGGAGAGACGCTGCTCCGCAACCTGAATGCCCAGAAAGCTGCAATTGTGGCCTGGGATTCTTCCGCCTTGCTCCTGCATGTGGAAGAAAAAGAGCACCTTGTCCACCAGCTTGCGGAGCGTGAACGAAAACGCTCCGCCGCTGTCCGTCAGCTTCTTGAAGCCTACAACCTTCCAGCAGCTGACAACGTTCCTTCCTTGAAGGCGTTGCTGGCCCAGTTGCCAGCGACCCCTCAACGTGCAACACTCGAACACTTGCAGCACCGCGCCCGGCAAATCTACAGCCGCCTCAGGGCTGGAGAAAAGCATTTGACAATGTTGATGGGGATGCTCCTCTCCCATATCGGCGAAGCCCTTGGGGCCGTGACTCGCCCCACCTCGATCACCACATACGGAGAGCGGGGCACGTTGGCCGCTGCACGACCCCTTCCTGGGTTTGTACAGGAGAAAATCTGATGTCCATTCTTTCGGTGCTTCAGATGGGCGCAAATGCGATGCTTGCCCAGCAACAAGCATTGCAAACGACGGGGCATAATATCTCCAATGCGAATACGCCTGGATATACGCGCCAGCGGGTGACGCTGGCGACTTCGTATCCCATGAGTCAAGGGACCTATTACCTTGGGCTTGGCGTCAACGCGGCCGGAGTGACAGGCATATTTGATAATTTTGTAGAATCTCAACTTGTCGATCTCCAATCAGGTCTAGGCTCCGCAGACGCCCAACAGCGAGCGCTGGGAGGCGTCGCTGATGCGTTCCCCATTACGGAAGATCAAGGGCTGGGCCCGGCTCTCGAAGCATTCCGGGGCGCACTCTCCGAACTTGCAAACAATCCAGGAGGAAGCGCTGAGCGCGTCAACTTGATTGGGAAAGCGAATGCGTTGGGATCCATGTTTGCCCAGACCCGCAACGCCCTGGTCAGCGTGCAGAGTCACCTCGATAAAGATCTTGATACTGACGTGCAGCGTGTGAATACTATTCTTCCGCAGATTGCCGACTTGAACGCCAAAATTGTAGAAGGTGAAGTGAACGGTCAGCGGGCGAACGATTTTCGAGATCAACGACAACAGCTCCTCCAAGAGTTGTCAAAATTGACCGGCGCGACGGTGCGTGAAGAAAAAAATGGCGACGTCTCCGCGCAAGTGGATGGGATCGTCCTCGTCTCTGGTTCTCACGCCGCCTCGCTTGATGCGAGCGGCGTCAACGCCGCGGGTTTCCACACCGTGAAGTACACGAGTCCCGAGGGCGCTTTATTTGACGTCACCTCATTATTGACGAAAGGGGAGATTGGCGGTCTCCTCACCAATCGGGATACAACATTGCCGGGTTTCTTAGGGCGCTTGGATTCGTTGGCGAAGACGCTGGTGGATGCCGTGAACGCCCAACACGCGCAAGGGCGCGATTTGAACGGCAACGCCGGGGGGAATTTTTTTAAGCCCATTACCGCAACAGCAGGTGCGGCTGGACTTTTACAAGTGGACAGCGCTGTCGCAGCCGATCCCCGCCTGATTGCCGCCGCCTCACAAAGCGGCGCCACTGGCAATAACGAGAACGCGCTCGCCTTAGCGAATTTGCAAGGTGTTGCGCAAGCGCCGCTGGGAAATCGTTCATTCAAAGACTATTTTTTGTCAATTGTCGGCGATGTGGGTCAACAGGTGCAGGCAGCACAGGATACCTCTACTTTTCAGCAATCGTTGGTCGATCAGGTGCAACAGCGACGAGAGTCGCTGTCCGGAGTAAACATTGATGAGGAGATGACGAACATGATCCAATTTCAGCGCGCCTTTCAGGCCGCGTCTCGCCTCATCTCCGTCGGCGATGAAATGTACCAGACCATGATTAACATGGGACAGTGACAGCTATGCGTGTGTCGAACCAAATGCTTTTCTACCAGACGCAGACCGGCATCCAGAAAGCAGCCCAGCGTGTGGCGCAGCTCCAGGAGGCGGTCTCATCAGGAAAACGCATTAACAATTTTACTGATGATCCCATCAATGCGGTGCGCGCGCTCGATTTGCGAGAAATGGAATCTTCGCTTGATCAGTATGGGAAGAATATAGACTCCGGGCTCCCTTTTCTGAAGGAGAACGACTCTGTACTGGGCGACGTTGTTGATGCGCTAGGCCGCGCAAAGGAACTCGCTTTGCAGATGGCGAATGGCAGCAATAACGCCCAAGACCGCGCCGCCGCTGCAACTGAGTTACAACAAATCTACGAGCGAGTGGTGTCATCAGCGAACACGCAACTGGAAGGGCGTTATATCTTCGGTGGATTCAAGAACGACGCTGCGCCATTTTCTGCTACTGGCGCGTATCTCGGTGACAATGGTCAAATTAACATACAGGCGACCGCCTCGTCGTCTATCACTTTGAATTTACCCGGCAATCAAGTGTTTCAAGGCGCTGGAGTGAGTGGCGGCGTTGGTCTGCTCGATGCTTTGAAAGACCTCAAGACTGTCATGTTGAGCAACGGCAGCACCCCAGCTTTACAACTTGGCTTGGGTGTGAACCTCGATCCGTCAGCAACGACGCCTGCGGCTGCCTTCCCCGCGGGACCCGATGACACGCTAGCCAACTGGAAAGCGGGCAGTAATTTCTCAACTTCGACTACGCTCTTCGATTCCACTGGGGTCGGGCACGAAGTGCAAATCCTTTTTCGTAAAACCGGCGCCGCCTCCTGGGACTATCAGGTGTTGGCGAAGCGGAGCGAGTTGGATGCGAGCGCTTCCTCCAGCACCGACTGGCGACAAGTGGGTAAGGGAACGCTGGCGTTTAATGCGAATGGTTCGTTCAACGTCGGCGGTAGTACGATCAACGCGGTAGGGCCCTTGGCCTGGACCAACGGGGCCGCCAGCCAAACGATTGCCGCGACCGATCTCAGTTTCGCCGGCTCAACCCAGGTCACAGGACCGTCTGCTGTTCTGACCTTACGTCAGACCAATACTGCGGGGTTTGCAACGGAGATCGGACGGTTAGACGCGGTGCTTGACCAGCTCTCACAATTTCGCGCCGAAGTGGGGGCGCGCATCAACTCCGCGACAACGGCGAAAGATAGTGTAGATCTGTTACATTTGCAAACGGAGACGCGTCGCGGCGAAATCGAAGGCGCCGACGCCTTACAAATCTACTCGGACTTTACGCAGGCGACGCAGGCATTCAATGCGGCCCTGCAGTCCGCAGCCCGAGTCACACAAACCAGCCTGCTAGATTTTTTAAAGTAATTGCTATGCTTGTATTAACACGTCGAGCGGGAGAAAGCATCACTATTGGTGACGATATCATCGTTACCGTCATTGCCGCTAGCGGCGGGCAGGTGCGTCTTGGCATCACTGCCCCGCGCTCGGTGCAGGTGCTGCGAGAAGAAATTTACAAAGTCATGCGGGAAGAAAACCGGGAAGCGGCGCAAGGACTGCAACAGGAACAACGCCTGAAAACCGTGACAACCCGCCTGCGACCCCATCGGAATAAACCGGAGGATGTATGATTGTGAGCGTACGCAAGCGTCGAGCACCGTCACGGACGACCCGGGCTCTCGCGCCACGACGGCGACCTGTTCAACCTGAGACCATGCAATCGCAGGCCAACATTTTGGTGCCTGGAGAGGAACAGTGGGAAGTCACGTTTCCTGATGGATTGCTTGGGTTGCCAAACTGCCAGCATTTTTCCTTGGCCCCGTATAAGCCGGCTGACGGCAGCGTCTCTCCGTTTTTTCTGCTGCGATGTCAGGACGACCCAAGCGTTTCTCTTCCGGTTTTGGATCCTCGCTTGCTTCTCACTGACTACCGCTTGCCTCTGGCTGCGGACGTGCTTGCTTATCTCGATGCAAACACGGATGGGGAACTGTCGATCCTGGCCATTGTCACTTTACGGGACCAGTTAGAAGATGTGACGATGAATCTCCAGGGCCCTTTGGTGCTCAACCTCAGCTCTCAGCTCGGATTACAATTGGTGATCGAACAGTTTCCGGTTCGCTATCCTCTCTTCGCGCTCTCCGATGGTGATATGCCCAGTGATGGGGCTCAATCAGAGTGATGAGTGATTGCAAACGCGCCCTTCCGACAGCGATGCTATTAAGTTGACAATCTCGTTCCCGGGCTCCGTCTGGGAACGCAACCCTCAGGTCTAGACCGCCGCTAATTCTTCAACCGTGCGCGCAACTGTTCTTCCCCACCAATGACGAAAGAGGCGGAGCCCCCGCGCCATCTGCTGGTCAAGCGCCTCGGCGGCGGCGGAGCGGACTTCGTTATTCCTATCTTTCAACGCCTCGTATAGTGCTGTTAACATTTTTTGGCGATGCTCAGTTGGTAGGCTGAACTGACCACAAGCCACTGCGGCGTGGGCGCGGACTCCTGCATCTCTATCTCGTAGTGCGACGACCAGCACCATAGGGATGTGCGGCTGTTGCTGGATGAGATCTCCTGTCTGCCCCAGTACGTCTGCCGCCCGAGCTCGAACGCCGCCGTCGGGGTCGTGCAACACGATTTCGACGAGCGCAGGCAGTGCTTCTAACCGCGAAGTCTGTGTCGCTTCCGCTTGCTGTAACTGCAACATCGCTTTCATGCGCTTCTCTGGATCTGGATTATGGAGGGCCGCAATCGAAGCAGCTCCTGCCTCTATAGGAGAGAACGGGTCGGCGAAACTCTTCTCCCTCTTATGTCTTTCCGTTGCCGTTGTTTGCTGCTGCGGTGGATGGCGAGTCAGCCACGCCGCCACTGCTTCTGGAACCGGCGTCATTCCGACTGCAAATTGCTCTAAGGTTCGTTTGATGCTCAAGCGCACGAATCCTTCGCGATCATGTTCTCCTGCTTGAAGGAGAGCCACGAGGACATCCTCATGATGGAGCGTTGTCACTCCCATGCGTCGCAACGCTTCCACTGCTCTGATGCGGACAAAAACATCCGGATCACCGAGCGAAGCCGCAAGGGCGGCCAGGGTCTCTGTATCGGAGGCCAGGCTTTCTCCTATGTGGGCGAACGCTTCAATGATTCCTGCCCGCACGTCTGGGTCGGGGTCGCGCAACCGGAACCGGAGCCAGTCCCGAAGCGGAGTTTTCTCGATATAGCCATGCAAGTGCTCTAAGATAGGCAATACATAAGTCAAATGCGCAACGACAGCCCCACAGCCTCGGGCCTCCCGTGAGAGCCACGTGGAGATCGCTCGTTCGGTTACATTATTGACAATATGAAAAAGCGAGCGGCGGTCGGTCGTCTGCACTTCATCAAGTCCTTGAGCGGCAAGCGCCAGACGATGGCAGAACACGTCGTCTTTCTTGCCATCGGTCAATACGGTGAGCAGCGACAACGGGTCTGCTAATTGTCCCACCAAAAGCACGATGACTTCGCGCCACCGTGGATCCCAGGATTTTTTCTGGATGAGCTGAGACGCCCGCACGGTTTTTCCTGCAACCGTGAGGGGCGCCGACCAGCCGTGATCGTTGACGTGCACTGCGAGTGCAGCGGCGGTAAGAAATTCCTGGATAGTAAGGTGAAAAAAGAAAAAGCCGCGTTCTGCGTCTCCACGCAGGAGACCGCTATTGTGTAGCAAGTCCTCCAACAACGCGTTTGCCCAAGGCCCAGCAGCGTCACTGTAGCCTTCTTCATACAGGGCGTCTTTCAACGCTTGTCCTAAAGTACGCCCGGAAAAAGTGAGTTGTCGTTCATCATGAGTGAAGAGCTGCAACGCTGCCCGTTGAAGGATTGCCAGTTTTTCGTGTGAGGCCGGCGCCGCGCCAGGATACATGGTAGCGAGGCGTTGCGCGCGGAACATGACTAGCCGTTCTACCGCCGCAGCGTACAGCTGACCGCGCGTCGCCGGGAAGGGGGAAGCCGTGGCGCTATCCGCTATGTAGCAGATGATGCTCAACAACAGGGGAGTGGCGGCGAGAGAGCGCAATTGCGGAGAACGACGTAAATGGTCGCTCAGCACCTCCGGACGATAACTGGCGGAGTGAACGGCGGGAAACGAGCGAATATAGGCGTCGCGTTGGGTGTGATCTAACCCTGCTAGAGTGAACAGGAGAAAATCCGGACAAATCCTCCGATGTTGCTCGAAGCTCACTGTGCGGCACGTTAGCACGGTTGGACACGAGGCGAAGGTTGTCAATGTTGTAGTCAGTAAGGTGAGGAACGCAGAGCCGCCCTGAATTTCGTCTAGTCCGTCAAACAGTAACAAGACCTCGCCATCTTGGAGCCACCGCCGCCACTGTTGGGCAGTGGGGGCTGGGGAAAGCAGGCTGTATTGCTGAGTCAGATATGAGAAGAGCTGTTGGTCAACACCCAACGTGGCCACAGCAAACTTTTCCCAAGCGCTCAGTCGTACGCGGGCCGGTAGCAGTCGCCGCCCCGCCGCGTGGAGGTGGTCGTGCGCCGCTCGCCAGCTCAGATACTGTGTCAGCGTTGTTTTCCCACTGCCCGGGGGCCCGAGGACGACGAAGCGGGGCGTAGTCTGCTTCGGGTTTTTGGCAAAAGATTGAAACTGCGCAAAGAGCTGGTCAAGCTCAACCTGTTCATACGTCACGTGTTCGCCGGATAACTCCTCCTCCCAGCGTAAGATGTCCGTACTCTGGAGCGCGTAAATGTCGTCCTCTGGTTCTTGGCTACGTCCCACACGGAATAAACGATCACGGCTGACTTCTCGTAATAATGGAAGCGTTTGATAGTGATCCGCCAAGGAAACAGGTCTACCCAAAAGATCGAGAGTAGCGCAGTGTGTCTGCTCGTGCCGCCGGACCGCATGTCGCGGCCCGTGCTCTTCGTACAATGTCTGAATTGCTTCAGATAAGGTGGCGGCGCGCAGGAGGCGTAAAGGCGCTGCGTTCTCGTGTTCGAGTTCTGAAGGGATATCGGGTTGCTCAGCAGAAACAACGATAGCGCGCAGCAATCCGACGGTGGCAGCCTCCTGCGCAGCCGCAAGCAACTTAGGCCATAGCCCGCCAACCGGGCTTAAGCGTCCGGCTGCATCTATGGCGGCAGTGACCGTTACCTGAGCGACCGCGAGAGCTTGGAGCTGTTCCGCTAAGAGTGCATCGTCTGTGGGCACGCGCAGCAGACTACGCGTTCCACTTCTGCAGGTCGAGCGGGGCGAGGATGTGGCCGGGCTGACGGCTTTGCTCTCTGTTCCTGCCGGGCGAGTACGGCGAGACCCGGAATCTAAAACATCTATCTGGCATTGAGTAGATTCTCAGTCCGCGCCTTCATACTTCCTCTTGCTTTCAAGTCCCTAGTTTGGTATGGCCCACGAAGCAATAGCACCAATTTGGGGACATCCGGCTAAACCAGTGAGCAAACAAAAGGTAGGAATATGCGAAAGAGCATCATCCTTCTCATCCCATTTCTTCTCCTCGGCCTCTGGTCCGTGCTGCCTTCGTTTCCTCAGCTTGCTGCGGTGCGCTACGTCAGCAACTCCAGCCCTACCTGTAACGGTCAGGCTCCATGTTACGCCACTATCCAAGCGGCCGTCGATGCCGTGCTGCCTGGCGAGATTGTTCGCATTCAAACCGGCCAGTACGATGAAGCGGTCCTCATCAAAAGCAAGAACAAGACCGCCGCGGCGACCGAAGCCGACCGCATTCTCATTGAAGCGGACCCGGCAGCGCCCACCGACAGCGTTGTCGTCGGCGCTTCTGGCGCTGGCTGTACTTCAGGCACGGTCTTCCAGTTTGCCTCCTCACGCTTTGTCACGCTGCGCGGCGTGACCATCAGGAATGCGGGTCCAGAGGCCATCCGTCTCTTGGGCGCGAACCATCACAACACCGCGATCCATATCGAACGAAACCGCATCTTTGGCAACGGGACCTGTCCGGGCGGTATCGTCATCGCTAAAGGCAATGTCAAGACGGTGCTAGCCAACAACCTGCTCTATGGCAACAGCCACAACGGCGTGACCTTTGCCCCAGGACAAGGCGGTCCCCATTACGTCGTCGGCAACACTATTCATGGCAACGGGCAGAACGGGATTAGTCTCGATCGGGCGCAAGAAGTCTGGCTGGTCAATAATGTGATTACCCACAATGGCGTCAGCCTACAGGCAGCAACGGGGAACGGCTTCGGCGTCACCCGCACCCCCGCAGAGCAACACGCCCACCCACAGTTGGCGGTATTGTTCAATAATCTTCTCTGCGGCAATGGCAGCGGAGAACTGAGCGGCGCGCTGCTCGACAGCACGGACAAGGGGAATTTGACGCCAACCGGGCAAGAAGGCAGCGGCGTCAGCGCCAGCCCTGGCTGTGACGACCTCGCCAAAGTCTACACTGCACTGAACGGAGCCGACGGCCAACTTAATACCGTTGACGATGATTTCACTCTCGCTGCCAACTCCCCGGCGATTGATCAGGGCATTGATCCCCGCACGCTTGGACTGGGGACGGATCTTGATTCGCTCTTCACCGCCGACTTTACCGCGGCTGACATCCGACCGCGTGATGGCGATGGGAACGGATCGGCAGAATTTGACATGGGTGCGTTGGAGAAAAGCGCGCCCAGCAGCAGCAGCTGCACGCCTGGCGCGACGCAAGCCTGCTACACCGGTCCGGCTGTAACAGAAGGAGTTGGCGTCTGTCAGGCAGGCACGCAAACCTGCGGGCCGGATCGCGCCTGGGGCGCGTGCGTCGGACAAGTGTTGCCCAGCGCAGAAGTGTGTAACGGGCTGGATGACAATTGTAATGGGCAAGTCGATGACGCCTTAGGGCAAACGACGTGTGGTGTGGGCGTGTGTCAGCGCACGGTGGACAATTGTCGCAATGGTGTCCCGCAAACCTGCACGCCGGGAACGCCGAGCCAAGAAATCTGTGGCAATGGCATTGACGATGACTGTAATGGCATCGTGGATGATCCTGGCATGTGTGTCACGATCCCGCCCGATCCCGTGACCGTGGCTCCGCCAATCAATCCGACCGTGGCGACTTCGATGGCGGCGGCCGTCAGCTTTCTCTACACCGGCAACAATCCGATCCAAGCCGGCGTTGCTCCCGTTACCATCGATGCGCGACGGGTAGCAGTGCTGCGTGGCAAAGTGCTGGACAAGAGCAATGCTCCGCTGCCGGGTGTGACGATTACCATTCTCAATCATCCGGAGTTTGGGCAGACGTCCAGCCGTACCGACGGCATGTTTGATATGGCCGTCAACGGCGGCGGCCAGCTGACGGTCAATTACGCTAAATCTGGCTTCATTGCCGCCCAACGGCAACTGCAGACGCCGTGGCGCGATTATGCGTGGCTGCCGGATGTGGTGTTGATTCCGTATGATAGCCGTTCCACACTCGTTGACCTGACAACCAACACATTTCAAGTGGCGCAGGGCAGTGTCACCACCGATGCCCGTGGGACGCGACAGGCGACGTTGCTGTTTCCCCCAGGAACCCAAGCACAGATGCACTTGCCCGATGGAAGCATACAACCGTTGACGGCTCTGCATGTGCATGCGACGGAGCACTCGGTCGAAACCAACGGACCGGAATCAGTCGCAGCTGAGGAGCCGTCCACAGTGGCTTATACCTATGGGGTAGATTTTACCGCTGAGGAAGCACTCGCCGCCAACGCGCTCGCGGTCGAATTCAATCAACCGGTTATTCTCTACATACAAAACTTCATCAACTTCCCGGTAGGTGGCGGAGTGCCTGTGGGCGGCTACGACGCTACCCAAGGACTCTGGGTGCCGCACAACAATGGCCGGGTGGTGCAAGTGCTTAGCATCACCAATGGGCAAGCAACGCTGGATGTGAAGGGGATGGGCCAAGCCGCCAGTCCGGCAGAGTTGGCGACGCTGGGCATTACCGATGCGGAGTTGCAGGAAATCGGACAGCTGTATCCATCTGGAGAAACGCTGTGGCGGGCGCCGATCCCGCATTTCTCGTACTACGACACCTGATGGCCCTTCGGCTTACCCGTTGGGTCAGCACCACCGCAACTCCCGTTCTCTCAACACGCAGATCAAGATTCGCGCAATTCCTGTCAACAGTCTGGTTCTTCTCTCATTGAATGTCAGAATCAAATTCTCAGGGAAGAGGTCGGCGTGACCGGGACGCCTTTCACCCTGCACTATGCCAGCGACCGGACGCCGGGGCGTCAGGCGTCGAATAGTGTGATCATTCCTTTAAGTGAGGCAACGGTGCCCGCGCCCCTGGATCGGATTGATCTGGAAATCCTGGTCGCAGGGCAACGGATCAGACAAAGCTTTCCACCGCTGCCAAACCAGCGCATGACGTTTACCTGGGATGGCACAGACGGATATGGGCGCGTGATGCAGGGCAAGCAACCCCTCACCATGCGCATAGGCTACCATTACCCGGCGGTCTATCTCGGAGCGCCAGGAGTCTTAACCGCGACCTTTGCCCTCCTCGGCTCTGGCGTGCCCATCTCGGGATCAGAAGCTGCACCGCGAGAGGGCCTTACGATCTGGCAGGAGCAGCACGACAGCATAGGAGGATGGGATGCACGAGGCTTAGGCCTGGGCGGCTGGAGCCTGAGTGTCCACCACGCCTATGACCCGGCGGGCCAGCTCTTGTACCTCGGGAACGGGGAGCGGCGCAGTGCCCAGGGTTCCGGTTTCGCTATCATTACCACCGTGGCCGGGACTAGCCCTGAGAACTTCAGTGGGGATGGCGGACCGGCGACCCAGGCGGGATTTTTCCCTTTTGGGGTAGCGGTGGGCCCCGACGGGAGCTTCTACATTGCAGACGGTAACAATGGGCGGATTCGGCGGGTGGGAGTCGATGGCCTGATCAGCACGGTCGCTGGAAATGGCAATGTTGACTTCAGTGGAGATGGCGGACCGGCGACCCAGGCGGGATTTTTCCCTTTTGGGGTGGTGGTGGGCCCCGATGGGAGCCTCTACATTACAGACAGTGATAATTCGCGGATTCGGCGGGTGGGAGCTGATGGCCTGATCAGCACGGTCGCTGGAAATGGCAATGTTGGCTTCAGTGGGGATGGTGGACCGGCGACCCAGGCGGTGCTCTTTAGCCCTGCTGGGGTGGCGGTGGGTCTCGATGGGAGCCTCTATATTGCAGATACTGGCAATGGGCGGATTCGGCGGGTGGGGGTAGATGGCCTGATCAGCACGGTCGCGGGGATTGGCAATGGTCCCTTCAATGGGGATGGCGGACCGGCGACCCAGGCGGTGCTCTTTAGCCCTGCTGGGGTGGCGGTGGGCCCCGACGGGAGCCTCTATATTGCAGACACTCGCAATGGGCGGATTCGGCGGGTGGGGGTAGATGGCCTGATCACCACGGTCGCGGGGAATGGCAATGTTGACTTCAGTGGGGATGGGGGACCAGCGACCCAGGCGGCGCTCTTTTTTCCTGCTGGGGTAGCGGTAGGTCCTGACGGAAGCTTCTACATTGCAGATCATAACAATTCGCGGATTCGGCGGGTGGGGCCGGACGGCATCATCACCACGGTCGCGGGGAGTAGCCCTGGTGGCTTCAGTGGGGATGGCGGACCAGCGACCCAGGCGGCACTCTCTTTCCCTGCTGGAGTAGCGGTGGGCCTCGACCAGAGCCTGTATATTGCAGACTTTAACAATCGGCGTATCCGGCGCGTCGCCTCATTCTTGCCTGGGTTTTCCGTGGCTGACATTTTTGTCAGCTCCGCAGACGGGGCCACGGTGTACCATTTCGACGCCAGTGGACGCCACTTGCGCACGCTCAATGCCCTCACCGGCGCCGTACTCTATCAGTTCAGCTACGATGCCAACGGGCATCTCAGTCAGATTCGTGACGGTGATAATAACCTGACCACCATCGAGCGCGATAGTAGTGGGAATCCGATTGCGATGGTGGGGCCCTTTGGTCAGCGCGCGCCCCTTACGCTGGATAGCAACGGCTTCTTAGCCACCATCACCAACCCGGCTAGTGAGACCGTCCGGTTTGGCTACACCAGCGATGGTTTGCTGACCAGCCTGACTGACCCCAAAGGGAATGTATCCCAGATGACCTACGACACCACCGGCCGTCTGCTGCAAGATAACGATGCCGCCGGCGGCTTTCAACACTTCATACGGACTGATCTCGCCAACGGGTACAAGGTCACCCGCACCACGACGCTCGGGCGCACGACCGACTATCGGGTGGAAACTCTGGCGACCGGGAGCCACCGGCTGCCCAATACTTTCCCCGATGGCACGCAGAGCCAACTGCTACTCGGTGCCGACGCCAGCCGGACCACTACCCTGCGGGATGGAACAATCGTAAGCCTGCTCAAAGGCCCCGACCCTCGCTTCTCCATGCAGGCATCCCTGCCAGCCAGTCGCACGATCACCTTGCCAGGCGGGCTCGCGGCGACGACCACGATGAGCCGCGCGGTTACGCTCGCCGACCCGAATAATCTTCTGAGCCTCACGGCGCTGACCAATACCCTTACCCTCAACGGTCGCACGTTTACCAGCGCCTTTACTGCGGCGACACAGACGTTCACAGATACCAGTGCAGCTGGACGGCAAAGTACTTCAGTTATCGATACGCTCGGCCGGAGCGTGCACAGCGCCATCGTTGGACTCTTCCCTGTTGATGTGAGTTACGATGCCCGTGGCCGCCTGGCCATGATCACACAAGGAAGCACGCCCGATTCCCGCACCACCACCTTCAGTTACAATGGCGATGGTTATGTGCAAACCATCACTGATCCTGCAGGACGGGTGATAGGCTTTGCCTATGACCCTGCAGGTCGGGTGACTACCCAAACCCTGCCCGATGGGCGGGAGATACAGTACACCTATGATGCCAATGGCAACCTTGCCTCCCTCACGCCACCGGGGCGCCCACCCCACGGCTTTACCTACACCCTGGTGAATCTCAATGACGAGTACATCCCGCCGGAGGTTGGCGCCGGGACAAACCATACGCTGTACACCTACAACGCCGATAAGCAACTCACGCTGATCACCCGGCCCGATGGGAAGACCGTGAGTCTGGACTATGACAACGCGGGACGGCTGCATACGCAGACCATTGCTCGGGGCCAGACAATCTCCGCCTATGATCCCACCACCGGAAAGAAGACGACGATCACGGCTCCTGATGGTGGTGTGCTGACCTACGTCTATGATGGCTTGTTGCCGCAGAGCGCATCCTGGAGTGGGACGGTGGTTGGGAGTGTAAGTCGGACCTATGACAACAACTTCCGTATGACGGCGCTGCAGGTGAATGGTGCCAACAGTATTGCTTTTGGATATGACAATGATGGCCTACTCACGCGAGCCGGGGACCTCACGCTGAACCGAGATGCCCAAAACGGCCTCATTACCGGCACAACACTGGGTAGTACCACGGACACCCGCACCCACAATGGCTTTGGGGAAATGGCGAGCTTCACGGCTGCTTCCAATAGCACCCCCCTTTACCAGATCCAGTTTACGCGAGATCTCCTGGGCCGCATCACTACGAAGACCGAGACCATCGGCGGGGTGACCGACACCTACATGTATCACTACGACCAAGCTGGCCGCCTTGATGAAGTGCAGAAGAATGGGACGGTTATCGCTTCCTACTCGTACGACACCAACAGCAACCGACTAAGCGTCACCAGGTCGGGTAGTACGGTGACCGGCGCGTACGATGCCCAAGACCGTCTGATGCAGTACGGCGTCACTACGTACACATACACGGCCAATGGGGAATTGCAGAGCAAGACCATCAGCGGGCAGACCACCACATACGACTATGACGAGTTGGGCAACCTACTGCGCGTAACCTTCCCGGGCGGCACGCAGATTAACTATGTGATCGACGGCCAGAACCGCCGCATTGGCAAGAAGGTGGGAGGCACCATGGTGCAGGGATTCTTGTACCAGGATGGACTCAGACCGCTTGCTGAACTCGATGGCAGCGGCACTGTGGTGAGCCGCTTTGTGTATGGTAGCCGGGCCACGATTCCTGACTACCTGATCAAGGGCGGTATGACCTACCGGATTTTTGCCGATCATCTGGGCAGCCCGCGACTGGTCGTTGATATGACAACCGGCATGGTCGTCCAGCGGATGGACTATGATGAATTTGGGAGCGTGCTCAATAACACTAACCCTGGCTTCCAGCCGTTCGGATTTGCCGGAGGTCTTTATGACCGTGACACTGAACTCGTCCGATTCGGTACCCGCGATTATGATGGTGAAACTGGACGATGGACAACAAAAGATCCAATTGGCTTTGCAGGTGGCGATACAAGCCTTTACAGCTACACAGGAAGTGATCCGATCAATGCCAACGATTCCAATGGTTTGAAAAGTGGTTCGGGTTGGGGGTGTGACGCCGCCGGTTATGTATCCAAGCTCTGTGCCATACCAGCTGGGTTGGATCTATCCAGAACAATAGCCGCGATCTGTGCCGGTGCTGCAGGCGGTTTGTGTATAGGAGATATAAGCGAGAGGGTTTTGCCCTCACTCGTGAAGCAATCGTTCTCTCCCCCAGCTTGGTATGGACCTCCACAACAAGCTCCGCCTGTTTCCAGTGATGCTGGCGTCCCTTCAGGTGGTGTCCCTCCAGGTAATAATGATGGCATGCCCGGTGAAGACCCTTCCGAGCTTGGCATCCCCCCAGTTAACACCCCCGATGGCGCTAACACTGCTAATAGTGAGTCGCCAGGCCTTTGTGAAGTTCTATGTGGTGACGAAAGTACGATGTTTCAGTACTGGATGCCTGGACCTGCAGACTGCCTCGCCCCATGC
>JACXTT010007281.1_pt1 | contig 15634 bp, 15 predicted proteins | sample 9270951 | NCBI WGS metagenome assembly JACXTT01 (sample SAMN15532306, study PRJNA645909) | rock metagenome | isolation source: weathered quartz diorite | place: Puerto Rico | collected 2017-06-21 | reverse complement strand
CCTGCGATTGGGGATTCCGGCCAAACGTCCCCTTTCCCCAGCCGGGGTTCCTGCCCGGCTTCCGGCGCGATCGGGATTTACTGCGCCACCGACTCGTCAAAGTACTGTATGGCGAGGCAGGCGTGCTGTAGTTTCTGCCAGAATTGAATGAATTCAGCAATCTTGGAAGCGGCCTGAAACGATGAAAGTTCCCTATGCGAAGAGGTTGGGGAAGGAAACAGATAAGCTACGCCAGATCGCGCTCGACTGCGACCTGACCGAAGAACTCAAGTGGGGCAAACCGTGCTTCACCTTTCTGAAGAAAAACGTGGCGATCGTGATCCCGCTCAAGGAGTCGTGCGCGTTCTCGTTCTTCAAGGGCGCACTGCTCAAAGATCCGAAGCGGGTTCTCGAAAGGATTGGAGAGCATACGCAGCCCGGGCGATGGATTAAATTCACCTCGCTTGGGGAGATTGCGGCCGTACGATCGACCCTGAAGGACTACCTCTACGAAGCCATCGAATTGGAGGAGTCCGGGACGAAGATAGACCTAAAGAAACCTTCAGAGCACCCAATTCCTGAGGAGTTGCAGAGGAGGCTGGATGACAACGCGGTTCTCAGGTCGGCATTCGCAACGCTCACACCAGGCCGGAGGAAGTCATACATTTTCCACGTCTCATCTGCGAAGCAGGCAAAAACCAGAGCAGCGCGCGCGGAAAAGTGCGTGCCAATGATCCTGAGTGGGCGTGGGTTCAATGAGTTGCCGAAATGAGGCTGGAGTCGAACGGAACACGGCCCGGGCCATCTCCACGCGCGTTCCCCGCGCCGCAACCGCTACTCGGCTGCTAAACCGTGTTCTTGGCGTGTATGGATATTCTGACTTCCGCCGTGAGTCGAAGATCACATGAGAAGTTGACCATAAACGGCGTTGGGGGAACTTGTGTTTTGGATACGCGCCACTCGGATTACCATGCTTAAACTGGCAGACCCTCCCTGCAAGGAATGCGTTCTATCCATTCGCTTTACTTCGACTCTTGCGCATTGAATCACCCCGCATCTCGATCCGATGCGCATCGTGGACCAACCGGTCGAGGATGCCGTCAGCCAATGTGGGATCGCCGATCTGCTCGTGCCAGCGTGAAACCGGCAGTTGCGACGTGACGTAAGGATGGTTGAGCGCACTTGATAGCGATCTTCGCAGATCTCCCAGAAGTCGCGGCGCTCGGGCTCGGACAGTGGAGCCATGGCCCAGTCGTCGATGACCAGGACATCAATGCGGCTAAGCCGCGCCAGCAGACCGCGCGGACTGCCATCTGCTCGCGCCATCGCAAGATCGCGGAACAGCGACTGGGCGCGAGTGTAGAGCGCCGCGTAACCATCGCGGCATGCCTTCTGCGCAAGAGCGCACGCCACAAAGCTTTTGCCCACGCCCGTTGGTCCAAGGACGAAAATGTTCTCATGCGACCCGACCCAGGTGGATTGCTGGGTCAGGGAACGGATCGCGCTCTTGTCGAGGCCGCGGGCGGTACGATAGTCGATCTCCTCCACACAAGCGTTCGGCGTGCGCAACCTGGCATTTTTCAGGCGTCGTGAGAGCGCCTGGTTCTCTCGCCAGCTCCACTGCTGGTCTACGAGCAAGCCGAACCGCTCCAGAAAGCTCAGTTCGCGAGCGGTCGGATCTTGCTCCTGGGCGTTCAAAGCCTCAGCCATTCCGAAAAGTCGCATGGCCGTCAGTTTTTCGATCATCGGTTGCTTCAGCATCGTCGGCTCCTTAATCGAAGTACTCCGCGCCACGGACGTTGTCATGCGGAGGTGGCGGTGAAGACGGTGTAGCGGCTAGAGGAATCGCGTCGAGCGAGTTTTTCAAGATCGACTTGACGCTCTGATAACGGCAGGCGCCCGTAAGCAGCGCCCGCTCCGCCGCGGCTTCCATGCGCGCGGGCGAGTACTGCTCAGCGAGCCGGATGATGCCCAGGCAGCCGCGATAACCCATCTCGGGATGAGGCTTGTCTGCAAGAATACGCTCAAACAGGCGGGCCGTCTTGGGACCGATGGTCTGCGCCCAGTTCACCATTCGCGACGGCGTCCATTCGAGATGCGCCTGGTGGGACCGTGGCCGGTGCTCGGCAATCGTGACCGCGTGCCCATGGCCGTGTGCGCGCAAGTGCGAAGCCACCCGCTGGCTCTTGCGAAAGATCTCAATGGTCGTCGGCGTCGAGCGCACTTCCACCAGCTCGTGCACCAGGTTGTAGGGAACGCTGTAGTAGTTGTGTCAAAGGCGATGTGATAGTCGATGTTGACTCGGGCGCGGGACCAATCGCTCAGGTCGAAACGCTCGGTGGGCAGCGGGCTCAACGCAGGCTTGTCCACTGTCACGAACTGGCTCGCTCTGGAGCCCTCACGCTTGCGGAATGGCCGCTGGTTGATTCGATCACGAAGTTCCCGGATCGCTTGGTTCAGTTCCTCAATCGACAAAAACTGCTGATTCCGCAACGCGGCGATGATCCACCGTTCGACCAGCAACACACCGGACTCGACCTTGGCCTTCTCCCGAGGCTTGTACGGCCGCGCTGGAACCACGCCGATGCCGTAGTGATAGCCATCTCTTGATAGGTCGGATTTAGATCGGGATCGTAGCGGCAAGCTTTGGTCACGCCGGTCTTGGTGTTGTCCGGTACTACGAGTTTCGGCAGGCCTTGTTAGAACTCGAAGGCCGGCACATGAGCACCAATCCAATTTGCTAACTGCTCGTCGGGCGTCGCCTCTGCGTAAGTGTACGAACTGGCTCCCATCACCGCGACGAACAGATGTGCCTGCTGCACTGGGCCGCCGCGTGGGTCATGGATCGGGATCGTCGTGCCCGCCCAATCCACAAACAGCTTCTCGCCGGCCTTGTGCTCCTGGCGCAGAACGACATCCTGTTTGCGGCGCCAGCGTTGATACAACTCGCAGAATCGCGAGTAGCGATAGCCGTCCGGGTTTGCGAGCCGGTACTCTTCCCAGAGCAACTGCTGTGTCAGGTGGGAATGCTGCTGCCGCTGGCGATGGAGATCGGTAAAGTCCGGCATGGGCAGCACGGTCGGGCGGCTGCGCGGTGGTCCGCCGAATAACGTGGCCTCAAGCCCGATCATCATCCCACGCCAGACCAAGCGGCCATGTAATCTTGGCGGCTTCGGCCCGTTGCAGGTACTCGTGGGCGGTGCCGAGGCCAATCGAACAACTGCGGGCGATCTGCCGCAGCCCCAGACCCACTTCAAACTTCAATCGAAGAACTTCTTTGATCTTGCGCACGGATTATGTTCCCGGGAACATAATCCGTGTAATGTGCCCGCCCCGGTTATGTGGCCGGTTAGCCGGAATGCATCTGATTCAAGGGGAGCGCGTTTTTCAGCCACATAACGTTACAGCGACTGGAGCCAGTTCAGCAGGGTGGCGTCAGTCAGCCAAGCGGGTTTCCGCGGAATCCTCTCGTCTGTGGCCTCCGGTACTGTGCACTTTTCCAAAGCGGCCTGCTTGGTGCGGAGAGTAATTTCGGCGTAGCGATTGGTGGTTTCTAAGCTTGCGTGGCCGAGCCATGCGCGGATGACGTTCACCTCGACACCGGCTTCGAGAAGATGCACGGCGGTGGTGTGCCGCCACACGTGAGGTGAGACTCGTTTTGACTGGCCATCCGATCCTTTTTTGGCGACCTGCGTGGTGTACCGACGGATGATCTTGTAGATTCCGAACCGGGTCAGGGCTGCATCCCTTACGCCGATGAAGACCGGCCGGTTTGGTGGACGTTCTCGCCCGTGGTCGGATAGTAGTCTCTTGAGCAGGGCGGACGTTTCCGCCCAGAGCGGGCAGACCCGCCACTTGTCTCCTTTTCCGTGCAGATGCACGCGTGGAGTCGGATCGAAGTGAACATCGCTGGCGCGGAGGTCCGCTGCTTCCTGTACACGGGCTCCCGTGTTGTAAAGGAACACCAGCAGGGTTCGGTCACGCAAAGCACATCGCCCATCCGCGGGCAGTCCTGCCAGTGTGGCTTCGATCTCATCGCGCTCAAGGAAGATGGTTTCCGGAGCCTGAGCGCGCTTTCTCGGAATAGCGGCCACCTTCTGAGCTTGCTCCAGCCTCTCCGGGAATCGCTGGCCGATGTATTCGAAGAACGTGCGGAGCGCAGCCAAACGCTGGTTGCGCGACTGAGCCGTATTGCTTCGGCTCTCTTCGAGGGAGTTTAAGAACCGGCACACGACCTCGGCATGAAGATCGTCGAGGCCAAGCTGGGTGACCTTCTTCTTGCCAGTTGTGCAGCGAACTGCAACAACAGTCGCATCGCATCTGCGTAGCTCGTGATCGAGTTCGGCCGCAGTCCCCTCTGAAGCGTCAGGTGGTCGTTGAAGAACGACGCCAGGATCACACCCAGCATAGGCGTACTTGCGCTCATCGCACACACTCCTTCCGGCTGTTCGTCGCGAAAAGCGCGAAGCGCTCACTGGCGCAGTCCAGCAGTTCTGTGGTGATGGTCAAGTAAACGGCTGTCGAGGATGAGGCTGACATGGCCCAGAAACGTGGAAAGATCCAACAACCGCGCCATCGGATCAATGCCCGCCCTGTACCAGCGCAACAGGGTGCCAATGGCGAACGAATGGCGGAGGCAATGCAAGTGCGGCGGCGCCACGCCGGAGGGAACCGTCAGTTGAAGGGTCGGCAGCAGTTTGTGGAATGCCCAGCTAATCGTGTTGGTGCCAATCGGCGTGCGCCTCCGCTTATTAAAGGTGAACGTCGGGGACTCGGGCGGAATTGGCCCGAACCGTGACTCTTCACGATCCAGGAACGCTGTGATCGCACGGGCCATCTTTGGCCCGAATGGCACCAGGCGATCTTTTCCAAACTTCGTCTGGCGAATGATCAGAAGCTGGTTATCAAGATCCATGTCCTTGCGGCACAACCGCGACACCTCCCCGACGCGCAGCCCCAAACCGTACAGCAGCGCGAAGATCATCTTGTAGGTCTCTCCGCGCGTCTGCGCTCGCGGGTTGCTGGGCAGTTGTTCCGCAACTTCGAGAAGACGGCGCGCTTGGTCGGCGTTGAAGAGGAATGGCCGCCGAAGTGGGGTTACGCGTCGATCTGACGGAGTTCCGCGACGCCTTGTGCGAGCAAGTTGCCATCTAGCAGAAGCAGCATCGGCTCCACCTTGGTCAACTCTTTGCCTAACGAACGCTTGTGGGCGAGGTACAGCTCAATACTTTCGGCCAAAGGCCCTTTCATTTCGCTCTTCACAGGACCTCCTCGCCGTCGCCGAGTGCGACCTCGCGAAGTGCCTGGACGTTCACCTTGGCGTAAATCTTAGTTGCATCCGGCGTTCCATGCCCGACGAAATCCCCGATCGTCTTGAGTGAAAACCCGGAATCGACAAGGCGTTGAACGCAGGTGTGCCTCAACGTATGCGAGCCTGGACGGGGCACATTGACCCCGGCTTTTTGGAGATACCATTTCGCCCTCATCGAAACGGCCACACGCGAGAGTGGCGAATATGGCGCATAAGCTCGAAAGAAAACCGCCCGCTCGTTTGTTGCGGGTCGCCCCTGTTTCAACTAGTCGAGCAGCGCCTCGCCCACCGGTGGCGCCAAAGGATACGCGGTCGAATGTCCTGCTTTGCGTCCGCGAATGTGGAGGTGGTCGCGCTTCCAGTCGATGTCGTCCAGGGTCAATGCACCGATTTCACGAGCGCGCAACCCATACGTCACCAGGAGCAGGAGGACCGCGTAGTCGCGCTTGCCAACCGCACTCCGCCGGTCTACCTTCTGTAGCATCCGTTCCACTTCGCTCCAGGTAATCGAGCGCGGCAAGTTCGACAACCTATATCGCGGGGTGATTCGATTGCCTTGCCCAAATCGCGCGTCATAAGGCCCACGCGATAGAGGTAGCGAAAGAATACTTTGAGGATGCTGCACAGGCTCTGGACCGATCGCTTGTCGATGGTCTGGCCGCTCTCGGTAATGAAAGCGCTGACCGTCCTCGGGGGCAGATCGGGAAACAATGGCCGCTCGACCCTACGCAAGTACTCCTGAAGCCGCTGAAGATAATGCCGGTACTGAACGAGTGTGGCTTCCCGAAGACCGCGTTCCTGCCGCAGAAAACCGAAGAACCCCGGAACAGCTTCCGCGAATGGATCCGGCAATCCGGACTTGTCGCCTTCCTGCTGCGGAAGAATCAAACGAAGCAGTTGCTGGATCGGATTGCGGATACCCCGCGCAGCCGCTTGGCGCTGGAGTTCAGAATACTCCCGCCCTTGACGGTTTAGCCAAGTTTCAACGAACGACTCAACATGAGCAGGGAGTTCCTCCTAGTTCCTTGCTCCAGCCTCTTGTGCAAACTGTCCGAATCGGAGCAGGATTGGCACACGTACAAAAACATTCCGCGCGGCATAGTTTTGTTCGCCGAGCCAGGCAACGTAACGCTCGATCGCGTCGCCGATCCAGGATGCCCGGATTCGATCGACCGTGGTCGGGCGGATAAAATAGCGGTTCAGCACGAAAATCTCCTCTCTGGAGGGAGGCTCAGGAGATGATCGCACGCTCAACCGCAGCGTTATGTGCCCGGTCGGCAACTGAATGCTTGGAAAGGCCACGGTCTACGGCGGCCGGCCTCATAACCGGGGCGGGCACATTACACGGACAATCTCCTGGCTGCCAAGCTGATCCTCCCTTTCCAGGGGGAGGCTGCTTGCCATTGTGTTGTCCAGCGCTACTACGTGCCTGTGGAAATCATTCCGGCGAAGCCGAACGCTGTTACGGGATCGGCCTGAAACTGTTCGGCTTCATCGCGGAACCGGTGTTCGCCTTCATCCCGGAATCCTGTTCGAGATCACCCCGGAACGCCGTTAGGAATCATCCCGGAATCGCGTTCATCTTGCTCCGGATTCCCCAGTTTACACCCACCATTGTCACGAGGAGAATGCCGACAAACTGCTTATCAGCCCGAATTCGAGGACTGGTTGTTTCACGTTAATGCTGCCCTTCGCAGCATACGGAACATTGGTTGCGTCGGCGCTCGCTGCCAGGTCACAGGTACAAGAGGCCCTGTTTGGCGTCGGGGCTGCGGTGCTCTTCCTACTCTTGATCGGCATTCATAACGCTTGGGATGCCGTCATGTACCACGTCTTTCTCGGTACACGGGGATAACAGGAAGCGAGGCCCGGCGGCGTACACCGTCAACAATGTCGAAGCCATGGCTACACCACCGCGGGATTCGTCACGGCCAAGACCCTGGCCATGGGCGGCGCACTCGCTAACAGCGCCTTCCAGCTACCAACATGAATTGTCTCCCCGTCTCTGCGGGTATTGACAACGCTTGTACTCTGAAGACGGGCAGCATGGCTCCGGTCATACAAACCGGATCCACCTTAAGCCAGACAACTCGGATGCTCCCAAAGGACCTCGGCAGTCGTCATTTCCGATCGAATCCTGCCGAACGAACCCAATTCCCAAAATGAAACGCCTCGCGGCCGTGTGGCAGAAAACTCGCATCAGTGTCAAAAATGTCGAATCCGTCCGGAGGTCGGCCAATTCTGCCAAACGAACCCAATTTCCAAAACGAAACGCCTCGTGGCTTTGCGGAGGAAAACTCGAAACGGTGTCGAAAAATGTCGAATCCGGTACCGGAGGGCGGCCAATTCTACCGAACGAACCCAATTCCCAAAACGAAACACTCGCGGCTCCCCGGTGGAAAAACTCGAATCAGTGTCGAAACCGTCGAATCCGTACCGAAAGTGAGGCCAATTCTACCGAACAAACCCTATTCCTCAAACCAGGGGGCCGGTCACCCTCGGGATGCAGCCATCCTTACCTCGAAAGCTTCATGACCCAACACACCTTCAGACTGTCTGACACCATCCCCCAATTGCGTTACACTATTCCCACAAAGGAGGTTCTTCTCATGCGTTGCATCCGAAGTCTCTCGCTTCTCCTCGCACCTACCTTTCTCTGGGCGCAGGGAAGTTCGGTCGGAACCATCACTGGCGCGGTCACCGACGCCAGCGGCGGCGCTGTCCCCGGCGCAACCGTCACAGTCCGTAACGTCAATACAAACATCTCCCGCGAAATGGTCACCGGGCCGTCCGGCGTCTATAGCGTCACCAGCCTGCCCGTCGGCAACTACGAGCTGACCGCCTCCGCCCAAGGCTTCCAGCGCGTCGAAGTCAAAGAAATCAAACTCGACGTCAACGCCACCCTACGCATCGACGTGTCAATGAAAGTCGGCCAGATCAACGAAACCGTCAGCGTCGAAGCGCAAGCTCCGCTGCTCAATACCGAAAACGCCGCCACCGGCCAGGTCATCGAAGCCAAGCGTGTCACCGAGCTGCCTCTCAACGGCCGCGACTTCCAGCAGCTCCAACTGCTCACCCCCGGCACCGTCTCCGGCACCAATTTCCAGACTAGCCAGGGACTCAGCGGCGGCGCCAGCTCCCTCACCACCACCGGCACGATGAACATCTCCAACGGCGGACGGCCCGGCCAGCTTCTGTTCACCATCGATGGATCCAACGCATCCAACGAGAACGGCCGCGGCATCATCTTGGTGCCCTCCATCGATGAGATCCAGGAATTCAAGACCGAAAGCTCCAACATGTCGGCCGAGTTCGGCTATGGCAGCAGCACCGTCAACGTGTCCATCAAGTCCGGAACCAACCAGCTTCACGGCGCGGCCTGGGAGTTCCTCCGCAACGACAAAATGGACGCCCGGCCTTTCTTCGCCACCCGCAAGCCTCCTCTGCGGCGCAACCAGTTCGGCGTCAATGCCGGCGGCCCCGTTTACATTCCCGGCCTCTACAAAGGGCGCGACCGGACCTTCTGGTTCTTCAACTACGAAGGCCTGCGCCTGCGCCAGGGGCAGACCTTCTCCCCCAGCGTGCCCACGGCCCTGATGCGCACGGGCGATTTGTCGGAGATCCCGAACCGTATCTTCGACCCCGCCACCACCACACCCAATCCCGCCCAACCGAATTCGTACACACGGCAGCCCTTTCCGAATAACGTCATCCCGTCCACTCGCATTGACCCGATCGCGAAGTTCTTCTTCGCGCCCGAATGGATTCCCCTGCCCATTCAGCCCGGCATCGCCGCCAACCTTCGCCGCGAGTTCAGCGTGCCCAGCTACTATAACCAGGCCACCGTGAAGATCGACCACCGCTTCAACTCGAAGGACACGCTCAGCGGGCGCTATTCCGGCAAGCGCTCCCAGGAGGGTAGCTTCGGCAATTACCACGGGCTGAATCCGTATGACCCCGGCGCGAATCCGAAAAATCCCAACGGCTACAACACCGTGCTGAACTGGACCCACCTGTTCAGCCCCACCACGCTGCTGGAGGCGCGGGCGTCCTTCAGCCGCGCCAAAGTGGTCTTCGACACGCCCAACTTCGGAACCACCGACTTCACCACGCAACTGGGTATTCAGGGTTTCGGCAAGGGCGTCTCCGACGTCTACCCCAGCTACCCGGTCATGAACATTACCGGCTTCACTGGACTGCCCCAAGGCTTCCTGCTCAACTACACCTCGAACAACTTCGAGTACACGGCGAACTACACCATGATCCGAGGACGCCACACTTTCAAAATGGGCGACACCTGGCGTTCCTGGCAGCAGAACCTCACCACTAGCGGCCAGGGCAGCGGAACGTTCAACTACACCGGTGTCTATTCCAACAACCCGGCAAACCTTACCAATACGGGCACCGGACTCGCCGACTTCATTCTGGGCATTCCCTTTTCCGCCAGCCGATATGTTCCGCCCGGCTGGTACTATCAGCGGCTACGAAACAACTGGGCTTATATCAATGACGACTGGAAGGTATCTTCCCGTCTCACCATCAACCTCGGATTGCGCTATGAGCTAAACCTGCCCACCACCGAGCGCCGCGGCCAGTTCGGCAGCTTCCTTCCCACTGCGCGCAACGGGCGCGGAGCGATCCTTGTGCCGAACAAGGAGTCCGTCTCGCCGCCCTACCTGCAAAGCTCGGTCGAGCGCGCCTGGCCCTTCTATAGCCAGTTCGCCGTCTACGCGAAGGACGTGGGCATCAGCGAAAAATACCTCCGCGAAGTGGGCCATTATTCCTGGGCGCCGCGCGCCGGCCTGGCCTATCGGGCATCCGATAAGACCGTGATCCGTGCCGGCTACGGCCTGTTCTGGGTCCTTCTGGACGGCAACCGCGAGAGCGAATTCGAGTCGGTGCCGTTCCTCATCCGAGAGTCGGGAATCCTCAATGACTCGTTCATCCCGACGCGCAACACGCGCAACTTCCTCCCCGCCGGGTCCAGCTTCAGCCAGTTCGCCACCCTTCTCGCGCACGATCCGTGGGCGCGCGACTTCGGCTATTCGCAGCAATGGAACGTCTCCGTCCAACGCCAGTTGCCGGGCCAGTTCTCCGTGGACCTTGCCTACGTCGGCACCAAGGGCACGCGTCTGCAAACCTCGCGCGGCATCAACGTGCCACTACCCGGACCTGGAGCGGTGCAGGACCGGCGGCCCTATCCGGATTTCGGCGCCATCACCTGGAATGAGCAATCGGCGTCGTCCATCTACCACTCCCTGCAGTTCAAGGTGGAACGCCGCTTCCACCGCGGCCTGTCGCTGCTCACGGGCTTCACCTGGTCGAAGAGCATTGACCACGACTCCACCGATGGCGAAGGCGCCTACGACCCGTACAACTTCAAGCTGAACCGCGGCCCGTCCGTCTTCGACTCCCCGCGCGTCTTCACCACCGGCTTGGTGTGGGAGCTGCCCTGGCTGCGCAAAGCTCACGGCCCGTCGCGCGTGCTGTTAGGCGGCTGGACCCTGGGCGGGATTCTCACATTCCAGGATGGCTTCCCGTTCACGCCCACATTCGCCGGCGATCCGTCGAACACCGGAACCGGCAGCCGCGCCGACGTCGTAGCCGGCTGCGACTACAATCAGGGCGGCGGAACTCCCAACCGCTGGTTCAACACGTCGTGCTTCGTGGCGCCCCCCGGCGCCCCGCAATTCCGCCGGGGCAACGCCGGCCGCGACATCCTTCGCGGCGATGCCTATCGCAACGTGGACCTCTCTTTCTATAAGGAGTTCCTCTGGACCGAGCAGCGCAAGTTCCAACTGCGCTTTGAAGGCTTCAATGCGTTCAACCTGCACTCGTTCCAGTTCCCCGATGCGTCGGTGAACTCGCCTAACTACGGAAAGATCTTCGGATCTTCGCCGGCGCGGGTGATGCAGATCGCCGCCAAGTTCCTGTTCTGATGAGCCCGGCCGTCCTGCTTCTGCTGCTGGCGTCAGCGAGCGAACTGGCCGACTACACGCGCCTCGACCAGGCGCAGAAGTTGGCGCCGAAGAATGAGGCCGCGACCAAGGCTTGGCTCGAAGCGTCGGCGCGCCTCGCGACGCGCGCCGCGGATCAGATCGAAGCCGGGCGTTACGCCGAAGCGCGAACGTTGCTGCGCGCCACTCAGCGGGCGCTCATCAATGCGCCGTCGTGGAACAACCTGCTGGGGTACGCCGAGTTCAAGCTCGGCAACCCTAAGCCGGCTCTGCATTATCTCCAGCGCGCGCTGCAACTGGAGCCCGACAATGAAGACTACCTCCTCGATGTCGGCGAGTTCCTAGGCGCCTACCGCGCGCACGACGAAGCCGTGCGCGTCTTTCGGGTGGCGGCGCAGCGCAACCCGCGCTCTCCCCGGGTGCGGTTCGGGCTCGCCGTCGCTCACCTGATGCAGAACCGGCGCGACCTCGCTCAGACCCTACTGGAGCAATTAGTAGCCGAGTACCCGCGCATGGAGCCCGCCTACAAGGCCCTCGGCGAATGCTATGAGGACGCCGGCAATGAGCAGGCCATGATCGGCCTCGGCCGGAAGCTTCAAGAGATCAATCCGTCGAACTCCCTCGGCTGGTACCTCGAAGGCGCCGGACTGCTGCGCGGCGCTCGCATCGAGGATCGCTCCGAGAGCGCCCCACTGCAGCAGGCTCTGCGGTCGCTGCGAAAGTCGGTGGAGTTGGAGCCGTCGAATAGCCGCGCCCGCTTTCAGCTCGCCCGCGCCCTCGAGGAAAGCGGCGACGAGGGACAGGCCATGGAGGAGCTGAAAGCGACGGTCAAGATCGATCCGAACCACGAGCGCGCGCACTACGTGCTCGGAAGGCTCTACCAGAAGCAGGGCAATGCACAGCTTGCCCGCCAGGAACTGGAAGCCCATCGCAACCTGAAGGAGAAAGACAAACAGGCGCAATACCAGCGGCTGCTGATCACCATCCGCCAAGCCCCTTGACATCAACATATATGTGGACTTATACTTGTCATGGGTGACAATATGGCACAAGTGACAATCTACTTGGACCCCGACACAGAGAAGACCGTAAAGGCCGCCGCAGCAGCCGCCGGAGTCTCCGTAAGTGGCTGGATTTCCAGCACCTTGCGTGAGAAAGCCGCAACCACGTGGCCGGCCTCGATCCTGGATTTGGCGGGTGCTTGGCCGGACTTCCCGACCCCCGAGTCGCTCCGCGGTCCGCAACCCCCCGACGCGGATCGGGAAAGCCTCTGACCGGTGCTGGCGCTAGACACCAACACCCTGATCTACTACTTCAAAGGCACGGGGCGGGTGGCCGATCACCTGAAGGCCGCCGCCCCGCGCGACGTCGCCATCCCGGCAGTCGTTCTGTATGAGCTGATGGTGGGCATCAACCGGTCCACACAGCCCAACGTCCGGCGCAAGCATCTAAGAACGCTCCTGCAAACCATCCGGATACTCCCTTTCGACGAATCCTGTGCCCAGGCTGCCGCCGACATCCGCGCTCAGTTGGAGCACGCCGGCAAGCCCATCGGGCCTCTGGACACGCTCATCGCAGGAACGGCCCTCGCCCACTCGGCGACTCTGGTCACCCACAACACGGGCGAGTTCTCGCGCGTCCCCGGCCTGGCCGTCGTCGACTGGTTCTAAGGCTTCATGTCACCGGGCCGGGATTGAACAGCGCTAGCGCGTTGTGCAGCCCCCAGCGGTCGGCCCAGGTCTGCTTGCGCCCGCTGGCGACGTCGAGCAGAAGCCGGAACACCTCCCAGCCTACGTCTTCAATGGTCGCCTGGCCGGTGGCGATGCGGCCCGCGTCAAGGTCGATAAGGTCGTGCCAGCGCTCGGCCAGCGCCGTCCGGGACGACACCTTGATCACCGGCGCAAGCGCCAGGCCATAGGGGCTGCCCTCACCGGTCGTGAAGACGTGGAGCGTCATCGCCGAGGCCAGTTGCTGCGTCCCGCAGATGAAGTCGCTGGCCGGCGTCGCGGCGAAGACCAGGCCTTTGGCCGTCACGCGCTCGCCCGGCGCGGCCACGGCCATCAGCGCCGACGCACCCGCCTTAGCCACCGAGCCCAGCGCCTTCTCGACCACGTTGGCCAAGCCGCCGCGCTTGTTGCCGGGTGTGGGGTTCGCGCTGCGGTCGGCCTCGCCGCGGGCCAGATATTCGTCGTACCAGCGCATCTCGCGGATCAGGTCGCGCGCCACCTGCTCGGTGGCCGCGCGCGGCGTCAGAAGGTGGACGGCGTCGCGCACCTCGGTGACCTCTGAGAACATCACCGTGGCCCCCGTGCGCACCAGCAGATCGGCGGCATAGCCCACCGCCGGATTGCAGGTGACGCCGGAAAATGCGTCGCTGCCGCCGCACTGCAGGCCGACGACCAGGTCGGCCGCCGGGCAGGCCACGCGGTGCCGCCGGTTGAGCTGCTCCAGGCGTTTCTCGGCGTGGGCCAGGATGGCGGCGACAGTCTCCCCGAATCCAAGGTGGTCTTGTAATCGGACCACGTCCGGCTGCGTCTCAAGAATAGGGAGCTGGCCCGACCCCCGGCTCGATCCGAACAGGCGCGCCGGCTGGAGCTTCTCGCAGCCCAGGCTCACCACCAGCGGCATCGCGCCGAAATTCGGATGCAGGCTCAGGTTGCGGATCGTACGAATCGGCACCGCGGCGCCCGGAGCGTCGATCGCCACGCCGCAGCCGTAGGTGTGGGTGATCGCCACCGCATCGTCGACGTTGGGGAAGCGCGGCAACAGTTCGGCCTTGATGCGGCGGACAGCGTAATCGACGGTGGGCGCGACGCATTGCACAGTGGTCGTGATGCCCAGCATGTTGCGCGTGGCGGCGCTTCCGTCGGGATTGCGGTAGCCCTGGAAGGTGAAGCCTTCGAGCGGCGGAAGCGGGGCGGGAACGGCGGTAGCCAGCGGCAGCTCGTCGAGCGACGGCGCCGCGGGCAGGTCCAGCATGTCCTCCCTCACCCAGGCTCCGGCAGGCAACGCCTGCTTCAAATGCCCGATCACGTGGCCGTAGCGCAGAATCGGGTCGCCGGAATCGAGGTCGCGAAGCGTGACTTTGTGGGACTGCGGGATGGCATCGCGTAGCCTAAGCCCGCCGCGGAAGGCCGCGCCGGCGGGCAGGCCTTCCGGGTTGACGATGATGGCGACGTTGTCGTCGGGGTGTACCTGGACGTAGAGCGGTTCCAATCGCGGATGCCTCAGGAATATAGTCTCATTGGATGGCGTCTCGCGGTCAGGCCTGGTTGTATTCGCCCGCTGCCGACTTGTGCTTCATTGTGGGCCCGGCCTTCGCGGTGACGGCGGCGGTACTGGCCTTCCCCGGCTACTTTGGCCGCGGCGCGGCGGTGACGCCATGGGCGTGGCTGCTGCTGGTGATCGGCGTGGACGTGGCGCATGTCTATTCCACGCTGTTCCGGACTTACCTGGATGCCGAGGCGCGCCGCCGGTACGCGACGCCGCTGATCGCGATCCCGGTTACGTGCTGGGTCGCCGGCGTGGTCTTGTACTCGTTCGGGCCTATGGTGTTCTGGCGGGTGCTGGCATACATCGCCGTCTTCCACTTCGTGCGCCAGCAATATGGGTTCCTGCGGCTTTACTCCCGGCAGGAGCAGCACGCGCCGTGGGAGCGCCGGCTGGAAGCCGCAGCGATCTACCTGGCGACGCTGTACCCGCTGATCTACTGGCACACGCACAAGCGAGCGTTCCGCTGGTTCGTCAGCGGCGACTTCGTGAGCGTCGCCTCGCCGTCGGCCGCCACAGCCACCGGATGGATCTACGTCGCCGTGCTGGCCGGTTACGGGGCGGCGGAGACGCGCCGCTGGCGGCGGACCAGAGCATTCAACATCCCCAAGAATCTCATCCTGCTGGGGACTGCGCTCTCCTGGTACGTCGGGATCGTGCAGTCGAGCGGCGATCTGGCGTTTACCGTGACCAACGTAGTCGCACATGGCGTGCCATACATGGCGCTGGTATGGATGTATCAGCGCAGACAAGCGCGAGCCGTGGCGCCGGTAGCTGTCTTCGTCGTCTCCATCGTGGCGCTGGCCTATATCGAGGAAGGGTTCTGGGACGCGCTGGTCTGGCGCGAGCACCTCCAGTTCTTCGCCTGGCTGGCGGTAGTGCCGCCGGTGACTGGCCAGGCGCTCCTGGCCGTGCTGGTGCCGCTGTTGGCGCTTCCCCAGGCGACGCACTACGTGCTCGACGGGTTCATCTGGCGTCTGCGGCGGGAGCCTTGGGTGGGCAAGAACTTCGCATAGCAACTCGATTTCCTTCTGAATCAGCACAGTAAGGGGAAATTCGCATGCCGGGAGATTCGCATTTGCAGCCAACGGCCCGTTTTGGTGTAGACTTGCACTTA
>JACXTT010007280.1_pt1 | contig 15637 bp, 10 predicted proteins | sample 9270951 | NCBI WGS metagenome assembly JACXTT01 (sample SAMN15532306, study PRJNA645909) | rock metagenome | isolation source: weathered quartz diorite | place: Puerto Rico | collected 2017-06-21 | reverse complement strand
CGCCGACCAACGTGTTCGCCCACGGCTTCCTGACCGTGGACGGCGCCAAGATGAGCAAGTCGCGCGGCACCTTCATCACCGCGCAGAGCTATATCGACACGGGCATGAACCCGGAATGGCTGCGTTACTACTTCGCCGCCAAGCTCAATGCGAGCATGGAAGACCTCGACCTGAACCTGGACGACTTCATCGCCCGCGTCAACAGCGACCTGGTCGGCAAGTACGTCAACATTGCCAGCCGTGCCGCCGGGTTCCTGGTCAAGCGCTTCGACGGCGTGGTGGACGAGGCCGCACTCGCGCACCCGCTGCTGCGGCAATTGCGCGAGGCCGCGCCGCAGGTCGCGCACTTCTATGAAGGCCGCGAGTACAGCAAGGCGCTGCGCCTGGTGATGGAGTTGACCGACGCGGTCAACGCGTTCGTCGATACCGAAAAGCCGTGGGAGTTGGCCCGCGACGAGGCCAAGCGCGACGCGCTGCATGCCGCCTGCTCGGTGTCGCTGGAGGCCTTCCGCCTGCTGACGGTCTACCTGAAGCCCGTGGTGCCAGTCATGGCGGCCGGCGTCGAGCGCTTCCTGAACGTCGAGCCGCTCGACTGGCGCGCGATCGACAAGCAACTGTCGGCGGCCCGCCCGGTGCAGTCGTACCAGCACCTGATGACCCGCGTGGATGCCAAGCAGGTCGACGCCCTGCTCGCCGCCAACCGCGAGTCGCTGCAGGCCGCGGCGCCGGCGGCAGGCGGCAGCGCCGCCGCGTCGATCGAGCCGATCGCCGAGACCATCACCATCGACGACTTCGCCAAGGTGGATCTGCGCGTGGCAAAGATCGTGGCATGCGACAAGGTCGAGGGTTCCACCAAGCTGTTGCAACTGACACTGGACCTGGGCGAAGGCAAGACCCGCAACGTGTTCTCGGGCATCCAGTCGGCCTACACGCCGGAGCAGCTGGTTGGCAAGCTGACCGTCGTGGTCGCCAATCTGGCGCCGCGCAAGATGAAGTTCGGCCTGTCCGAGGGCATGGTGCTGGCCGCCTCCGCCGCCGACGAAAAGGCGGCGCCCGGCCTGTACATCCTGGAGCCGCATAGCGGCGCGGTGCCGGGGATGCGGATCCGCTAAGGCGTTTGCAAAGGCATTGGCCAGGAGACGCCGCCAGGCCGGCGGCGTCTCGCGGCAACGAAAAAGGCGGTGGCGCATGATGCGCCACCGCCTTTTTTTATCGGCCGCTAGCGGACAGGGTCAGCCGCCCTGCACCTTCGACGGATCGTCGCTGCGCGACGTCGTCGTGACATTGCCCTGGTCGTCGAAGTGGACGTTGAAGAACGCCCGGTCCGTCTGCGACTCGAACCAGCGGTAGCCCCACACCTCTTCCTTCTTCAGCCGGAAGGCTTCGACCTTGGTCGGCTTGCCGAGCAGGCGCCGGATCTCGTCCTTGGTCATGCCCACGCGCACGCGCGTGAAGTTCTCGGCGGTCAGCACCTGCTCGATCTTGCCGACCTTGCCGTCGGCGCCGATCGTGACCATCCACGTGGTGCCGCCCTCCGGCCCGCGCGGGTACTCCAGCCGGCGACCGCCGCCGTCCTCTTCCCAGACGATCTCCGGCTTGCCGGCCTGGCGGCGCACGTCTTCCTCCGTGGACTGCCCGGGCTCGATGCCCTTGAACAACTGGCTGTCGGGCTTGATGGCATTCCACGTGTTGCGGGCGGTATCGCCGGCCTTCTGCATCGTTTCATCGACCTTCTGCTGGTCACAGCCGAACAGTGCGAGCACAGAGGCAATCAGTCCCATGGCGGCAAGGCGTCGCGGCGACGCGTGAGTGGCGAAAACGGTGGGCAGCATGGCGTCATGGCTGCCCGCTTGCGGCGGCATCGGATGCGCCGTGCGCGGTGTCTGGCTCGATACTCTCATCCTGCTGGCTCCTGCTGGAATCGCTTCGGTTGGAGGCACCCGTAAACAGGTTGGCCCAACTGTTGAAGCGGCGGTTGAACAAGACCGACAAACCGTTGATCGATCCACCCTTGGCGATCAGCGACCAGCGCCGCGAGAACGCCCAGGTCAGTTTGACGATATTGGAGGCTGACGTCAGGCTCTGCTCGTAGCCGACTGAGATGCTGTCGGTCACGGCCTTGCCGACGCTGACCACCTGCTGGTCGTTGAGGCCGGAGGTGCTGGGCCCGATCGAGAATTCGTCAATGCCGAAGTGCGAGACGATGCTCTTGCCCGCCTTGCCGCCGATCATGCCCAGCGCGGCGCCGCCGAGCGCGGCGCCGCTGAACTGGCCCTGCTTGCCGGTAGTTCCGCTGTCTGCGCTGTAGCCGAACATCAGCCACGATAGCTTATCTTCGTCTGGCACGTTCGGCTCGGACACCAGCCGCACGCGCGGCAGCCGCACGGTGCCGGTCACCTCCACGCCCGCCTCCACCTCCTGGTTGCGGCGCATCGCGCGGATGTTGATGTTGGGGTTGTCCAGCGGGCCGTTGAAGTTGATGATGCCGCGAACGATCTCAAGCTTGCGCCCGAACGCCTCGTAGGTGCCGTCCACCACGCGCACCGTGCCGACGGCGCGCGCCGGCGACAGCGGCTCGCTCTTCACGGCCAGTTGCCCCCCAAGCAGCAGGTCGGCACCGGCGCCGCGGAAGCGGAAGTCCTTGCCAAGGTCGACGGACAGGTCGATGACCGGGCTGAAGCGGCTGGCGGGATTGGCCTCCGGCAGCGGCGTCGCGGCGGTCTTCAGCTCGCGCTGGTCGCGCCGGCGCACGACCACGACATCGTCGCCCAGCACCGGCGCGCCCGCCTTGGGCAGATCGAAGAGGCCGCGGTCCACGACAAACTTGCCGCGCACCACGATCTGCTTGTTCTCGTTGGCAATGCTGGCATTGCCGGAAACGACCAGCGTGCGCTCCGGACTGGCAAAGAGCTGCAGCTTGTCCGCCACCAGCTTGCCGGTCAGGTTGGGATCTTCCTCGCCCAGCTTGATGTCGCCGCTGGCCGTGAGCTTGCCGTCGCCGCCGCGGAATTCCACCTGCTTGAGCGACACGGTGTTCTGGTCCAGCGCGATGCGCACGATGCCGTCCGTCAGCCGGATGCCGAGGTCGTACAGCGTCACGGCCAGGCCGTCGCCGTCGAGCGTGCCGGAAAGCTGCGGGCCGCCGACCGTGCCTGCCAGCCGCACGGCGGCGGCCAGCCGGCCATCGAACGCGTACTGCGGCCCGGACAGCGCCTCCAGCGCCTTCAGGCGCGGCACGTCCACGGTCACCGTGCCGCTCAGCGTGGAGGCCGGCCCGACGGTCAGCAGATTCTGCTCGGGCACGAGCGCGGCGGACGCATCCACGGCAAGCTTGCCGATCCGCTCGGACACCACGCCCCCGCGCAGCGCGAGCCGGTTGCCGCCCACCACCTCGGCGCGCAATGCGGTTTCGCCCAGGCCTAGCGTGGTGAAACCGCGTCCCGCGTTGACCGAAATGTCGCCGGAGCGCCGGCGCACCTCGGCAAACCCGCTCGCGGTCTCCGCCAGCGCCAGGTTCCAGCGGCCATCGATCACGAGGTCCGAGCGCACCGGCGACTTCTCGCCCGTCACCGTCTCCAGCAATTCCAGCACGTGCCCGACCTGCACGCCGTCGAGGTTGCCCTGTGTGCGCAGGCGGCCGTGGTCCCAGTCCAGGCTGTCGATGGTCAGCGTGGAACGATCGAGCAGCAATTTCGTCGCCCCGAGCCGGATGCGCTGGTCGGCCACCAGCAGTTGCGTGGGCGCGGCAAGCCGCAGGTTGACCGTGCTGCGCTCATCGAGCGTGCGGATCGTGCCACTCCAGCCTTCCTTGCCCTTCCACGCACCCTGGCCGGACAGCGCCAGTTGCAGCGGGCGCTGCTTGCGCGAACCCGCCGCCTTGAGATCGAACGTGTGATCGGCCTGCGTGCCGTTCAGCGTGGCGTCGAGCGTGCTCACGCTCAGTTGCGGCCCCTGGTAGTCCTTCACCGCCAGTTGCGCCGTAAGCGTGCCGTCCAGTCCGCCGCGCAGTTCCGCGCGGCCGGTGGCACTCGCCACCTTGTGCGGCCCCACGGACAGCGCCTGTGCCTGGTAGTCCGCGACGATCTCGGGGCGCTTGAGCGTGCCGCTGATGTCGCCGTCGAGCTTGAGCCGGCCAGCCACGCCGAACTTGAGGCGCTCCAGCTGCGGCGCGTCTACCGCCACGTGCAGGCGGTCGCCGCGCGCGCCGAAGCTGCCGCGCAGATCGACGTTGTTGCCGGCCATGCTGAGCGTCGCCTCGCTCGGCAGCAGCCGCTCGCCGGCCAGCCGCACCTTGCCGGCGCCGGTCATCGGCAGGCCGGCGTACTCGCTGTCGCGCACGCCGAAGTCGACGGCGACACGCAGTTCGTCGGCCAGCGAGCCGGTAGCGGAAAAATCGGCGTTGATGCGGCCTGCCGCCACCCGCCCGACGCGCGCCGGATCAAAGTTGGCGAGCTTGCCCTGGAAGGCGAACGCCTGCTTTTCCTTCAGGCCGAGCGTCCCCTCGGCGGTCAGCGTGCCGGGCCCCACGCCCGCGCGCAGCGAGGCCAGCGTCAGGGTATCCGCGCCGATGCGCGCATCGGCGAACAGCTTGTATTCGCCGCCGGACAGATCGAGCGCCACGCTCTGGCGGCCCGGCTCCAGCCGCACGATCACCGGCCCGGACAGGCTGGCGCGCTGCAGCGTGGTGTAGAGCGCCGCCGGGTCGAGGCGGCGCACATCGAGGTCAAAACCGCCACGGCCGTCGCGCAGCGTGCCGCTGCCGGTGATCTCGGCCTTGCCGGCCAGCGCCACCTGCAGGTCGCGCACCGCCTGGGCCGCCTCGCTCAGCGCCACGTGGGCCTGCGCCGACAGCACCGGCAGGCGGCCGGCATCGAGCGGACCCGGCTCAAGATTGCGAATCGTCACGTCGCCCGCCACGGCCAGCGGCGCGGTGGGCGACGTGGCCGTCGGCGCGCTCGCGGCCACCGCGGACGCGGCAACACCCGAAGCCGCGCCCTTCGCCGGCGTCCCCGCTGGCTTGCCGCCCTGGTTATCACGCCTGGCGTCACCCTTGCCGCCATCCTTCGCCGCCGCCCCGGCTGCGCCCGGCACGCCGTCCACCGGTCGCAGTTCAGCATGGACCGACAGGTTGGCCTGCGGGGCCGACGGGCTGAACAGGCGCGGGTTGATGCGTTCGCCGTCGACCAGCAGGTGCGTGAACGGCACCTTGCCGAATGGCGTCACGTCGATGCCGGCGCGTGCGCGGATGCGGTCGCCGCTCGCGTCGGCTTCCACCCGCAGCGCCTCCAGCGTTCCCTTGGCGGTGGCATTGACGGCAAACGACTCCTGCTGCCAGCTTCCTTCGAGCAGCGCCTCGATCGTCAGCGCGAACGGCGCGGTGCCGGCAATCTGCGCATTGGCCGCCAGCTTGCCGTAGGGCGTCTGCCAGCGCTCGATGCTGGCGCGGTGCCGCGTGCCATCCGAATGCAACGCGCCCGCCAGATCCGTGAACACCATGGGGCTGGCCGTCACGGCCTGTCCCTCGACGATGGACAGGCGCGCGAGCCGCAGCGAATCCACATCGATGGCCAGCGGCAACTCCAGCGACGTCGGCATCGTCATCGGCGCGGCCTCGGGCGCGGACGGCGCCAGGCGCACATCGACCGTACCGGCGCGCAGCCACTTCACATGCAGGCTTGCCGGCGACCAGGAGATCGTCCAGTCGCCCTCGATCCGGTCGATCGCCACGCGCGTGCCGGCGGCATCCACGACCACGTCGCGCAGCCGCAGACCGGTGGCCAGCGTGCCGCCGTCGAGCTTGCCCGACAGCATGCCGGCCGACAGCCGCGTCGCCAGCGACCAGACCTGCCGGGTGCCGCCTTCGGTGCGCAGCGCCAGCACGCCCGCCACGACCACCAGCAGCGTCAGCAGGCCGGCAAGCAGCCAGGCAAGCGCGCGCCAGAATCGGCCGCGCCTGCGCGGCGGCGAAGGCATATCGCCGCCGGCCGCAGGCACCGTCGGCATGTCGTGGCCGGTCATGCCAGCCTCCCGGAATTCTTGCGCCGCGCCATCAGAACGCCACCCCCAGCGAAATATGCGGCCGGAACTGGTTCTTCTGGACGCCGTAGCCGACGTCGAGCTGCACCGGGCCGACCGGGCTGCGCCAGCGCGCGCCGATGCCTACGCCGTTATAGATGCGCACGCCGGCAAGCTTGTCCGTGGCTGTGCCGACGTCCCAGAACACGGCCACGCCCCACTCCGGTTTGAACCAGTACTGATACTCCAGGCTGGCCGTGCCGAGGTACTTGGCCGGCAGCACACTGGCGCCGTCCTGGGTGCCGATCGACTGATAGCTGTAGCCGCGGATGGAATCGGTGCCGCCGGCGCGAAAGCGCAACGAGGCCGGGATGTTGGCCGAACTGCTGCCGGTCAGGTCCGCGCCCAACTCCAGCCGCGCGATCACGAGGTCGCGGTTGCCGACCGGTATGTACTGGCGAATGCGCCCGTACACCCGCATGAACGTGGCATCGCTGAGAATGCCCTTGGCCGCCACGCCGATCTGCGTGGTGATGACGTTGCCGCGGCGCGGGAACACCGGGTTGTCCACGTCGCGCCGCGTCCAGCCGAACGCCGGCATCAGCGCCTTGGCGATCTCCGGGGGCTGGCCGTACGGGATCAGGTTGTCGTAGTAGAAGTCGAGCGACATCGTCACGTCGTACTTCTCGCGCGAGCGGGAGCGCTTCAGGCCCGCGCGCCAACTGGTCAAGTCCGTGCTTTCAACGTCGATGGTGCGCTCGTAGCTGCCGTAGATGCTGTTGCGGTACGCCTTGCTGTCGGGCGGCATGGCCGTCTCCAGGAAGGCGTACTGGCGCTTCTGCTCGATCCGCAGTTGGGAATCGAACACCCACGCGCGGTTGAACAGGTTGTAGTACGAATACCGCCCTTCGGCCTGGGCGCCGGTGTCGGTGGTGTAGCCGACGCCGGCGTTGAGCCGGTGCACCGGGTACTCGCGCACCTTCACGTTGACCGGCGCGGTCACTGTGTCGCCGTGCGCCGCGTCGGCCGCCGGCGGCTCCAGGTCGACCTGCGCATTGGAGAAGTACGGCTGGTTCTGAATCGCGCGCTGCAGCTCCAGCAGTCGCTCGACCCGGTAGGGCTCGCCCTCGGAGAGCGGATTGACGTTGCGGATGATGGTGTCCGGATAGCGGTGCGTGCCCGTCACCGTGAGCGGCCCCAGCACGTAGGCCGGGCCGCTCTCGTAGCGCGCCGTCAGGTCGGCCGCCCGCTCGTCGGGCTCGATGCGGGCCTGCGAGGCGGCCAGACGCGCGCCGTAGTAAGTGTGGCTCTGCAGCGTTACCAGCGCGTCTTCCTTGGCCTTGTCCCAGGCCTCCTGGCGAAACGGCTCGCCCGCCGGCAACTCCCAGCTTTTCTGCAAGGCGGCCACCTGCCCGGGCGAGCGCGCCACCGCCGGCCCCGTGACCTGAACGTCAACATTGCGAATCAGCGTGCGGGCGCCGGTATCCACCGTGACGTGAACGACGCGCTTGTCGCCCTCGCCCGTCACGCGCGTGGTGGTGGTGGGATCGAAGTAGCCCTCGGTGGAGGCAAACTGGCGCACCTGCTCGCCGACAGTCTCCACCATGTAGTCGAACTGGTCCGGCGAGATGTCCTTGCGGTCGCGGTAGCGCGCGAGGTCCAGGTGCTCCTGCAGGATTTCCTTGAGCGGCTTGGGCGCGTCCACCTCGACCTCGTAGGCGGCCAGCGCCGGACTCGCGCACAGCGCCAGCCAGACCGGCAGACAGCGCAGCAGCCAGCGGCGCCCGCCCGAGACAAGGGCGGCCAGCACCGCAGGTGCCTCTGGAGGCACGCCGATGCGGTCGCTGGCTGGGTTGCCAGCCTGGTCGAAATGGGCGGCCGGGCAGGCCAGTGGCATCCTCATCCGGGGCGATCAATCATGCAAAGTCGACATTTGACCACACCCGGCGTAACGCCAAATGTGGCGCCGTCCGGCGATTGCCCCGAAACCGGTCGCCGATACGGTAAAATCCCGCCCGCTTACCGACATTTCCCCAAGATCCATCATGGCCATGTACGAATCGGATATCACCCAGTTCCTGAAGGCACTCAAGCAAGAGCGCCCCTCGCTCGACGCCGAGCAGCGCCAGGGCCGTGCCCTGCTGTGGGACAAGACGCCGATCGACCTGGACGAGCGCGCCCGTGGCGACGCGTCCCGCGTGGCGCAGAAGCCTTACGTCTACGCGCAGGACAAGTAAGCCCCGGCCCGCCACCAGATCGCCAGGCCGCGCCATGAAAGCGAGCGAACAGGACAAGCTGCCCCTTGCCGTGGAACTGCCAAGCGTGGCGTCCGCCGCGCCGCCCGGCCCCGCCGACGTCGTCGACGGCCTGGCGTTCGCGCGCCTGTACGGCGAGCCGCTGTTCAAGCTGCCGCAGGACCTGTACATCCCGCCGGACGCGCTGGAGATCTTCCTCGAAGCCTTCGAAGGTCCGCTGGACCTGCTGCTGTACCTGATCCGCAAGCAGAACTTCAACGTCCTCGACATCCCGATGTCGCAGGTCACGCGCCAGTACCTGTTGTACATCGAGCAGATCCGCAAGACCAACCTGGAGCTGGCGGCGGAATACCTGCTGATGGCGGCGATGCTGATCGAGATCAAGTCGCGCATGCTGCTGCCGGTCAAGAAGGCCGACAGCGACGACGAGGCCGAGGATCCGCGCGCCGAACTCGTGCGCCGGCTGCTGGAGTACGAGCAGATGAAGCTCGCCGCCCAGCGCCTGGACCACGTGCCGCAGCTCGGGCGCGACTTCCTGCGCTCGCAGGTCTATATCGAGCAGAGCCTCGCGCCGCGCTTTCCGGACGTCGAGACCATCGACCTGCAGGCCGCCTGGGCCGACGTGCTCAAGCGCGCCAAGCTGAACCAGCACCACAAGATCTCGCGCGAGGAATTGTCCGTGCGCGAGCACATGAGCCAGATCCTGCGCCGCCTGCAGCATGCCCGCTTCATGGAGTTCACCGAGCTGTTCGACGAGGCCATTCGCTCGGGCAAGGGCGTGCCGGTCGTGGTGGTGAACTTCATCGCCATGCTGGAGCTGTCGCGCGAGGCGCTGGTGGAAATCACGCAGGCCGAGCCGTTCGCGCCGATCTACGTGCGGCTTGCCTACACGCCGGCCTGAACACCGGCCTGAGCGCCCGCCCCAGCCAACGTCCGGCCACTTGTTCTACAATCCGCCGACAGCCGGCGACATCGGCATCCCAGACCGGCGAACAACAAGGTGCGCAAGCACCCGGGTCACTCCTACCACGACCAGCACACCACGTTCATGAAAGTCATTTCCTCCATCCACGAGCTGCGGGACCAGCTGCGCGGGCAAAACCGCGTCGCGTTCGTTCCGACCATGGGCAACCTGCACGAAGGCCACCTGTCGCTGATGCGGCTGGCGCGCCAGCACGGCGATCCCGTGGTGGCGTCGATCTTCGTCAACCGCCTGCAGTTCGGCCCCAACGAGGACTTCGACAAGTACCCGCGCACGCTGCAGGATGACATCGAGAAGCTGCAGAAGGAAGGCGTCTACGTGCTGTTCGCCCCGACCGAGCGCGACATGTACCCCGAGCCGCAGGAGTACCGCGTGGAGCCGCCGCATGACCTGGGCGACATCCTGGAAGGCGAGTTCCGCCCCGGCTTCTTCAAGGGCGTGTGCACGGTGGTGATGAAGCTGCTCTCGTGCGTGCAGCCGCGCGTGGCCGTGTTCGGCAAGAAGGACTACCAGCAACTGATGATCGTGCGCCGCATGACCAACCAGTTCGCGCTGCCCGTGGACATCATCCCGGCCGAAACCATACGCGCCGAGGACGGTCTCGCGCTGTCGTCACGCAACCGCTACCTGAGCCCGGACGAACGCGCCGAGGCACCGGTGCTGTACAAGACGCTGCACGAGGTGCGCGACACCGTGCTCGGCAGCGATCGCGCAGCGGCCGACCTGACCGCCGTGGAAGCCGCGGCACTCGCTAGCCTGCAAAAGCGCGGCTGGCAGCCCGACTACGTGTCCATCCGCAAGCGCGACAACCTGCAGGCACCGACCCGCGAGGAATTCGCGGCCGGCGAACCACTGGTGGTGCTGACCGCCGCCAAGCTCGGCGCGACACGCCTGATCGACAACCTCGAAATCTGACCGGCCGGGCCGCCCGGCCCGCTCACTCACGCGCGCGGCAATGGTCCGTCGCCGCGCGCGCTGCCCGACTCTCGCCCTATCCCCTTCTTGCCGTCGCCCGCTGCTTCATTTTGGCGACGTGGTGCTGATGCCCGCGGCGGCGCTTCCACCAGATCAGCACGCCGGTCACCGCAAACACCAGCGGCGCCAGGCCGAACGCCGTGATGAACGCGCGGCCCGGGACGCCGAAGGCTTCGCCGGTGTGCAGCGGGAACATCCAGTTCAGGAAGGTATCGCCTGCCGGCGCGTCGTTCGGATCGCGCGCGCCAAGACGCTGGCCGGTCCAGGCGTCGAGCCACAGGCGCGTGGCGCCGGAATCCTGGCGCACCTCGCCCGGCTGGCGCAGGCGCACTTCATAGGCATCGCCCGCCTTGCGCGGAAAGCTGACGCGCGTCACCAGCGCGCCCGGGTATTCGGCCTGGGCCGACGTCACCACCTGCGCGACGCCCACGGGCCGTGCGTCCGGCGCATGCGGCGCGGACACTGGCTTGGCCGGCGGCGTCACCGTCATCACGCTGGCCACCAGCGGCGTGACCCACTTCGGCAGGTTGAGGTACCAGCCCGAGAACGCGATCACCGCCAGCACCGGCGCGGCAAAGATGCCGCCGGCGCGATGCAGCGAGTAGTTGAAACGCGACCACGAGCCGCCGTGGGTGATCCGCACCGCCTGCAGCCATGCACGCAGCCGGAACTTGGGCCACCACAGCACGATGCCGAACAGCACAGTGAACAGCAGCAACATGCCGGTCACGCCAACGATCGTCTTGCCGGTCTCGCCCGCCAGCAGGTAGCGGTGCAGGTGGAAGACCGTGGGCAGCAGCAGCGGCCGCGACAGCCCCGGCTCGCCCCAGTTGCGCTCGCCTTTGATCTGCAGCGTGACCGGGTCGATCATCACCTGGCGCGAGCGCCCCGGCCCCGCGTTGGCGCCTTTGAGCGGATACCAGGCCGTGAACACGCCCTCGGCGTGGGTCGGCAGCATCAGCAGGTTGGGCTTGCCATAGGCGGGATCGTCCTGCAGCCGCTCGGCCACCGTTTGCGCGGCCTGCGCCGTGGCCGGGAACGGCGCGGGGCCGGAGGCCACCAGCAGGTCGGGGTTTAGCGCGGTATCGAGTTCGTCGCGCCAGGCAATGGCCGTGCCGGTCAGGCCCATCAGGACGAACAACAGGCCCAGCCACAGGCCGAGATAGAGGTGAATCTTGACGAAAACGACGCGCAGGCGGCCGGTGACCATGAACGGAATTGCGGAAAATTAGGGGCGCAGGGACGACGCACCGGCCTGGCGTGCCATGGATGGCGACGGTCGCCGCACATCCACGCCAAATGCAAATGCGAAAGATTCGCAATTCTAGCAGGCCTGTGGGCCTCCCGGACCACCGTCAGCGCAACGGCGACAGCATCGCCGGCAGGTCGAGCGCGGCAATCATGCTGTCGGCCAGCCGGTCGATCGACGCCTCGCGCAGCGCCGCCAGGTCCACACCCTGCGCGCCATCCAGTCCCGCCCAACGCAGCAGCGCCTGGCAGGCCTGCGGATGGTCGAACAGGCCGTGCACGTAAGTGGCCAGGATCTGGCCGTCCTCCGAGCGGGCGCCGTCGGGTCGCGCGCCGCCATCGTCGTCGCTGTCTTCGAGCCACAGCGCCGGACGGGTCAGCGCCGGACCATCGGTGACGCCCATGTGGATCTCGTAACCGGCTACCGCACCGCCCTCCCCGTCACCGTCAGGACCAACCCCGGCAGCCAGCCGGCCGGCAACCTGCCGCAGCTGCTTGTGGGGCGCGAGCGTGGTGGCGAAGTCCAGCAGGCCCAGCCCGGCGCTGCTTCCGGCCGGACCTTCGCGCCCGTCGGGGTCGTGCACATGCCGCCCCAGCATCTGCATACCGCCGCAGATGCCGATCACCTTGCCGCCGTAGCGCAAGTGCCGCAGCAGCGCCGACTCCCAGCCGTTCTCACGCAGGAACGCCAGGTCGGCCCGCACGCTCTTGCTGCCGGGCAGCACGATCAGGTCGGCGGACGGCACCGGCATGCCCGGGCCGATGAAGCGCAGGTCCACACGCGGATGGGCACGCAGCGCATCGAAGTCCGTATGGTTGGAAATGCGCGGCAGCACGGGCACGATGACGCGCAGCCGCTCGCCCGCGCCGTCGGCCTGCGTGCTGACGATCGCGTCCTCGGCATCGAGGTGCAGGCCATGCAGGTAGGGCAGCACACCGAACACGGGCTTGCCGGTGCGCGCCTGGAGCCAGTCGAGTCCCGGCTGGAGCAGGCCGATGTCGCCGCGGAAGCGGTTGATGATGAAGCCGGTCACGCGCGCGCGCTCGCTGTCCGACAGACAATCGAGCGTGCCCACCAGGTGGGCGAACACGCCGCCACGGTCGATGTCGGCCACCAGCACCACGGGACAATCGACGCGTTCGGCAAACCCCATGTTGGCGATGTCGCGATCGCGCAGATTGATCTCCGCCGGGCTACCCGCGCCCTCCACCACTACCACGTCGTAGGCCGCTTCAAGCCGAGCATGCGACGCCAGCACCGCCTGCATCGCCACCGGCTTGTAGTCGTGATAGGCGCGCGCGTCGAGATCAAGCCGCGCCTGGCCGTGAATGATGATCTGCGCGCCGGTATCGCTGCTGGGCTTGAGCAGCACAGGATTCATGTCCGTGTGCGGCGCCAGCCTGGCCGCCTGCGCCTGCAGCGCCTGCGCGCGGCCGATCTCGCCGCCATCGGCGGTGACGGCGCTGTTGAGCGCCATGTTCTGCGGCTTGAACGGCGCCACGCGCACGCCCGCGCGCACGAGCACGCGGGCCAGGCCGGCGACGATCGTGCTCTTGCCCGCATCGGAGGTCGTGCCCTGGATCATCAGCGTGCCGCGCAGCGCACCCATGGCGGCAGGCGTCGTCGGGGCGGTCGTTGGGGGGGGCGGTTTGGCTGGCATCGGCGGATTATCGCACCGGCCCGCCGCCAATCCCTGCGTGCGGGTGACGCAGGCGACCGCTACAATACGCGGATGGAGACCCCGGCCAACCCCTCTGCCACGTCTGCCGAAGCCGTCGCAGCCGAAAGCCCCGCGCCGCGCGAAAGCGGCAACGGAAACGGCGCGCGCCAGTTGACATTCGTGCTGGGCGGCGCCCGCTCGGGCAAGAGCCATTTCGCCGAGCAACTGGCCGCCGATCACGCCGCTACCACCGGCGGACCGGTCACCTACATCGCGACCGCACGCCGCGACCCCGAAGGCACCGACGAGGAAATGGAGCTGCGCATCGCGCTGCACCGCGCGCGCCGCCCCGTCGACTGGGTCATCGTCGAAGAACCGCTGCACCTGGCGGATGCCCTTTACGCGAACGCGCGCCACGACGGCTGCATCCTGGTCGATTGCGTGACGCTGTGGCTCAACAACCTGATCTTCCTCGACGGCCGCGCCTACCCCGACCACGGCGTCATCACGCCACCGGCCGCCTTCACCGAGGAAATCGACGCGCTGCTGGCGGCACTACCGACGCTGCCCGGCCACGTGATCCTGGTCTCCAACGAGATCGGCTTCGGCGTGGTGCCGATGGGCGCAATCACTCGCTTCTACGTCGACGAACTCGGACGGCTGAACCAGAAGCTGGCCGCCGCCGCGGACCGCGTGCGGTTGTTGGTGGCCGGCATCCCGGTCGCGGTGAAAGGCGCCGATCCCACATGCTGATGTTGTCCTGGCCGGCCTGCGTGGCGGCCGCGCTGGCTGGGGTCCTGCTGGACCGCTGGCTGGGTGAGCCGCGCCGCTGGCATCCGCTGGTCGGCTTTGGCAGGCGCGCCGATGCCGTGCAGCGCGCACTCAATCGCGGCACGTCGCCCTGGCGCCTGCGCATGGCGGGACTCTTCGGCTGGTCGCTGCTCGTGTTGGCGCCCGCGTCACTGGCGGCGCTGCTGGTGCGCGAGGCCGATCAGTGGCACCCCCTCCTTGCATGGATGCTGCACGCGATGGCGCTCTACGCCGCGCTCGGCGCGCGCAGCCTGCAGCAGCACATCGCCCCGATCGCGGCAGCGTTGTCGCGCGCTGACCTGCCCGCCGCGCGCGAGCTGACCGCGCGCATCGTCTCGCGCGACACCGCCGATGCCGACGCCGAGGCACTTGCCCGCGCAGCCTGCGAGTCCGCGCTGGAAAACGGCAACGACGCCGTGTTCGGCGCGCTGTTCTGGTTCCTGCTGGGCGGCGCGCCCGCGGTGATTGCCCACCGCCTGGCCAACACGCTCGATGCGATGTGGGGCTACCGCACGCCACGCCTGCTGCATTTCGGCTGGGCTGCCGCGCGGCTCGACGATCTGCTCAACCTGATCCCCGCGCGGCTGACCGCGCTGTCGTATGCCCTGCTCGGCGCCACGGCGCAAGCGCTGCGCTGCTGGCGCACGCAGGCCCCGGCCTGGTCGAGCCCGAACGCCGGCCCGGTGATGGCGGCGGGCGCGGGCGCGGTCGGCGTTGCGCTCGGCGGCCCCGCGCGCTACCACGGCGAATGGGAAGCCCGGCCGCCACTCGGCGCCGGTGACACACCCGGTGCCGCTCATGTGACCGCCTGCCTGCGCCTGGTGCAACGAACCGTCTGGCTGTGGATGGGCGCGGCTGGCGCAAGCGCGCTGGCCATGCTGGCAATCCCCTTCGTGAAGCTGCTCTGATGCCGCCCCCAAACACCCCGATCCGCCACGGCGGCGACCTGCTCGCCGCCGTGCGCCGTCATGGCCGCCCCGTCGATGACTGGCTCGACCTGTCCACGGGCATCAATCCCGACGGCTATCCGGTGCCCGCGTTGTCCGCGCAGGCCTGGCAACGCCTGCCGCAGGACGACGACGGGCTGGCCGAGACGGCGGCGCTCGTCTATGGCGCGCCGCACGCGCTACCGGTGGCCGGCTCGCAAGCCGCCATCCGCACCCTGCCGCAATTGCTGCAGCCGGGCCGGGTCGGCGTGGCGGCGCTTGGCTACAGCGAGTACGCGCCCGCGTTCGCGCTGGCCGGGCACGACGTGGTGCCGCTCGCCGAGTCCGATTTCCTGCAGGACGACCAGGCGAGCCGCCTCGATCATTTGGTCGTGGTCAATCCCAACAACCCGACCGGCCGCTGCCTGCCCGCGCAGATGCTGATCGCATGGCACGAAACGCTAGCCGCGCGCGGCGGCACGCTGATCGTCGACGAGGCGTTTATCGATTGCCAGCCAGCGCAGTCGCTTGCCGCCCATGCCAGGAAGCCGGGATTGGTGGTGCTGCGCTCGCTCGGCAAGTTCTATGGGCTGGCCGGCGTGCGTTGCGGCTTTGTGTTGGCCGCGCCGCCGCTGCTGGCGGCGCTGGCCGAACGGCTGGGCCACTGGACGGTATCCGGGCCGGCGCGCGAGGTGGCGCGGCTGGCGCTGGCCGACACGGCATGGCAGACGGCCACGCGCCAACGGCTCGCCGCGTCGGGCGAGC
>JACXTT010007279.1_pt1 | contig 15637 bp, 16 predicted proteins | sample 9270951 | NCBI WGS metagenome assembly JACXTT01 (sample SAMN15532306, study PRJNA645909) | rock metagenome | isolation source: weathered quartz diorite | place: Puerto Rico | collected 2017-06-21 | reverse complement strand
ATATTTCTGCAGCGAGGGCGAACACTAAGCGTAGCCTCGGCCGATTGTTGACGGGTTCATTAAACACTTCGACCTGACAATAGTCAATGATCGACAGCAGCGAACTCGAAGAATCCGAAGAATCTCCAGATGAGGATACGAAGAATGCTGTCGAACTGGAGAACGTCTCCAAGGAATACTCAGCGAATGATAACATAATCAGAGCGCTTGATGGTCTTACCCTAACGCTAGAGCGAGCCAAGACGGCGGTCATTTTAGGACCTTCTGGTGCAGGAAAGACGACCCTGCTAAACACAGTAGCTGGGCTAGAGAAGCCATCTTCTGGAACTGTGGAAGTTCTGGGCATTAGTCTTGAAACAGCCAGCGAAGACTCTCGTGCCGCTTTCCGTAGCAAGAATATCGGATTCATATTCCAATCCTACAATCTTGTCTCGACCCTCACTGCCCGCGAGAATATCGAACTCATGATGGAGCTAGCCAGCTCAAACGATTACGAGAGAAACGAGAAGCTATCCGCCCAACTGATCAATCAGGTTGGACTGTCCGCAAGAGCCGACCATCTTCCCGCCCAACTAAGTGGCGGAGAACAACAACGCGTCGCCATCGCAAGAGCATTGGCAAACGATCCACCGATCATCCTTGCTGATGAACCGACTGGCAACCTAGACTCGGCCACAGGCGTCGCAATAGTCGAACTGCTAAGGGGACTGAGCCGAGCGGGCAAGACCCTGATCATCACGACTCACGACGAAAGAATTGTCGAACTGGCAGACGTTGTGTATCATCTTAACATGGGGAGGTTGGAGGGCGTTGATAGGCCCATTAGGGTTCGCGGTTAGGAACCTCAAACGTAGAGGCTTCCAAACACTCCTTGCCTTTCTAGGCCTCACGATCACGATCGGCTCAACAACTTTCCTCATTCTCCTTGCTCAAACGCTCATGTCCAGCGTTGGTCTCGAGATCGGCGCACGATCAACCCTCGGCATCTCGTGGCTCTTCATCGGATACTTGCAACTTTCACTTGCATTCGTCCTCATAGTCGGTCTACTATCATCCTCGCACCTCGTATCTTCAATGATCAATCAACGGACAAGGGACATTGGAGTCATCAAAGCCGCCGGCTGCATCACCCCTCTCCTCTTCGCCTATTCACTGACCGAGGCAATGCTCGTCTTCCCCGCAAGCTCGCTGGTCGGAGGCCTCGCTGCACTTCTCCTTCTATTCTCATGGACCGGAACTTTCCAAATGGATCAGACAAGTGTACTGATACTGACCGGTATCCCTCTTGCCTCTTTCATCCTCTCTTACGTAATGGCGAGGGTTCAGGTGGGAAGATTAGTCAACAGGACAGAGACTCCGAGCGCTATCTCTTCATACCTCTCTTCATTAAACCTGAAGAAACTCGGCAAACCGCTGCGTGTCAAGCGATTCGGATCAGCATTCAACCTAGCATCTAGGACTGTGCTTCGAAGCAAGCACTTCACCAGGACGTTTCTACGAATTTGCATCTGCATTTTCCTAACAACAGTAGTCCTGACCGGAGCACTTGTCTCCTGGGACACGTCGAAGAATTATGTTGAGAGAGCTAACCCAGCACACGTCCTAACAATAGGAACCCCAAGGATGGTCGATGCATACAAGCAACTGGGACTCGCCTTCTCATCCTCTAGCACCCCGCCAATAACCAACTACCTGGCACCAATCAATATTATCAATTCGTCCATAGTGGACACGCTACGGGGAACTCCAGGCGTGCAGACAGTGGACACTCGCCTGGTGAATATGACCATAGCGGAAGGCTACTCGACCCAGTTTGTCGAGGGCCCATCGGGCGACCAGCAACTCGTCGGACCAACATATCTCGGCTCGTCCCAGATTCTAATCGTCGGAATAGATCCCAACCAAATCATCGGCAACTGGCACACATCCGACGGCTTCCTCACAATTAGTGATCCTCAAAATACGATGGTCGTCGGCGATTCATTGATCGGAGGAATAGTCCAACAGCCATTCAACGGGTCTCAGGTCAGAGCACTAACGGCCAGTTTCAATGTCAAAGGGACACTCGTTGACCCCCTCAACAGGGGAAACGTCGTTTTTGCCCCTATCAGACTGCTTCGTCAACTATTGAACATAAACGGATACAACATCCTACTTGTCGAGACAGACAATAATCCAACGACTCTACAAAGAATAAAGGAGCTGGCTAACAGTTACGATCTTGCTGTTGGCTCACAAGATGAGATCCTCAACGCCGACACCGCCTTCCTTGATAGTATCTGGTCCCACATAATGATCCTCCCGATCCTAACATTGATTCTGACCTGCGCTGTTTTATTGAGCTATCTATCGACTAGTTTCTCCCTGAGATTCTCCGACTATACCATCTTGAAGGTCTTGGGTGCGAAAGCAAGCTATAGTCTGAAGCTGCTATTATGGGAAGGCTGGGGGGTCCTAGCATTCTGCATGTTACTGACTCTTCCCCTAGCGCTCATATTCTCGGTCCTTCTGATAGTCCCTGATGCCAAAGCTCAAGCACCAAATCTCGCGCTGTCTACTGCTGCCCCCGTCCTCGGACTCAGCATTGTAGCCGTCGCTAGTGCTGCAATCTACTGGAGAAGACTGAACCAAGTTTCTGTGAAAGATCTCACACTGTAGGCCGAACGAGGTCTGACTGACTGGTTCCATCGGCTGAGAGATCGGCCAGCCTTGGACCGACAATAAACTTCACCCAAACCCAGCCTGAAAGCACTCCTGTAAGCACTGCAGACGACAAGAGGATCAAGAGGTCCCGTGAAAACTCAAGAAGAAATTCTGGACTGCTCTCGATCGGCGACCCCAACAAGATAGTTATCAAGTAAGCAATGCCAAAAACCGCCAAGAAAACAACTCCGACGCCCAACACCTCGTTCAGAAATCCTCCGCGACGCCTCAACCTCCAAGGTCCACCCAGCTTCCACCGGTAAAGAACTGCAAGAATAATGCCCAGCAGACTTGCTTGAAACTCAACGAATTGCACAACGAACGGTACAACGAGGATGAAGAGGACCAGAAAGGCAAGAGGCTCCCGTACTCCTACTTTTCTAAAGTCGTCGATAATCTCCTTCCGGTATCTGGATAGCAATGAGAACATCGCGGTAACTGCGGTTATCACCACTACCGCAGTGTACGTCAATCCCGAGGTATAGTTTCCAAGAGTCCCGTTGACCGGAGTCAGAAGTAATCCAATCTCATCCGCAACCAAGCCCGCTCCGATCCCATACATTACGGCTGCAATTCTATTCCAACCCTCAGGACCAGCAATACCAAGCCAGCCCGCAATCGCAAGAGCAGCAAGCCCATACCAAAAATGGTGAAAGTGTATTCCGAAGACCAGGATGACCGTGTTAGGCCGGAGAAAGGTGAAGAGTCGGGCCGCCGCGAAAGATGGAATGAACGCTAGCAGTGCGGTCGCGGAGAGCCAAGGCTTCCCCAGCGGCTTCTGTACAGTCTGCGCCATCATACGGCTCATCCCCCCGATATGTTCCAAGTCAGCATAGTACTATCAGCTAAAGTTTTCACGGTAAGACTTGAATTACTTCATATCGAGGCGAATGACTCTCTGATGATTTCACGACCAACAGAGATATTCATTTGTCCGAGATGTCCTTTAGGGCTCTGGTTAAGAGTCGCATGATCGTGGAGCAGGGCCAGTCGAGATTATTGGATAACCCGGTGTGGAACGCGCTATCGACAACCCACGCTTCTTTCGCTGAGGGTGATGATCTCGCAAAGCGTTACCCTGTTGAGGTCGCTCCCTTTGCAGCGATACGCGATCAATCTAGCGCATCCTATCATTCACTCGCTCGCCTGCTCGGACCTAACGGAACAACCGCAATCCCTCTAGCGAGAATGCCTGTCCTTCCTTCGGGCTGGACCGTTGTTCGCAAGATAGATTCCGCCCAGATGGTATGGAACGCTCAGGCAATACCAGTGGTTGAACACAGCGTTGAGGAGCTGGACATTTCACACGTTGATGAGATGCTTGCACTGGTCGAGTTGACCCAACCGGGCCCATTCCTCAAAAGGACCCCTGAACTAGGTTCGTATCTTGGAATCCGTGAAGCTGGTCAACTTGTGGCCATGGCGGGGGAACGACTCAAGCCCCATGGATACACCGAGATCAGTGCTGTCTGCACACATCCCGACCACAGGGGCCGCGGTTACGCCAGCTCACTAGTCTCCATTCTGATCGAGAGGATCACGGGCCGGAATGAGATTCCTTTCCTCCACGTCCGCACGGAGAATACCGACGCGATACGCGTATACGAGAAGCTCGGCTTCAAGACCAGACGCATCATAAACATCACAATCGTGACCTGCAATGGATTTTGAGAAGACAGTCCTCAAGCGACGGATGATCCGCAAGTTCAAGCCGACACCGGTTCCAGAACGATCGCAGAATAGAATTCTGGAACTCATGCAGCATTATCCCAGCGCCGGATTCAGCCAAGGAGTCGCATTCGTAGTCGTTACCGATCCCTTAGTCCAGAAACGGTTGAAGCATTCTTCCCGTGCTTACGAGGCTCCATTAATGATAGTTCCCTGTGTAAGCGAGAGACTCTACCACAACAGATACCAGGAGGCTGACAAGCTACGTCCGGATGGGACAGAGATCGACTGGCCAACACCATACTGGCACTTCGACGTAGGATGTGCATGCATGATCATCTTCCTAACAGCCATCAATGAAGGACTCGCATCAGCCCTAGCAGGCGCCTTCCGACCAGACATCCTGAGAAATGAGTTGGACATACCAGCTGATTTCCATCCCGTAGGAATCATTTCGATAGGCTATCCGGATCTTGAAAGAGACGTCCCGTCTCCTTCATTGAAAAGGGGGCGCAGACCGAAAAAGGAGGTTATCCACTACAACAAATGGTAGAGATGTCTACGCGTTCTTGACATCGTAGTAGAGACGGCGATTGTTCTTGCCCTTATTCTCCAGCTTCAACAGTTCGATTTTCCCAATCTCCTTCAGATTAGCAACATGCAATCCACCATCGGCCTGACGATCAATCCCCTCGATCTCGACAATCCGCAACTGATCTACACTCGGTGGCACAGCCTCAGCTAACTTAACCAGACCGGGCATCTTCAAGGCCTCGTCACGATCCACGAAGTACATTTTGACTGGAGCATCTTTGGAGATGATTTGGTTGGCTTCGTTTACAAAGGCCTCGATTCTGGCCCTGTCAAATTGTTCGAGGTTGAAGTCGAACCGTGACCGGTCCGGGTCAATCTGATTCCCCGTAATCAAGCAACTCTCACGGTAGAAAATAGAACTGAGAAGGTGCCCTGCGGTGTGCATCCTCATCAATCGGTGTCTTCTCTCCCAATCCACTGAGCCGTGTACACTATCACCTGGTTTGAATTCAGCCGTCGAGCCTGTGCTGTGCCAGATCTGATCATCCTGTTTTGTCACCTCGACCACCTTTGTACTATCTAAGACTCCGGTATCAGAAGCGACTCCTCCCCCTCTCGGCTAGAACAAGTTCTGATCAAGAATTACTCTTTGACCATCAACTGAGACTATTTTTGCTTCAAACTCTCGATCGTAGGGTCGGTCCCAGAAGAGTTTCTTGGTCACGATTTTCGCATCTCTCTCGATTTACATTTGACTATTAGCGAGCACTCAATTAGCAGGCACGGTCGGCTTGGCAAGAAGCTTGGGCCCAGTTTTCAAATATTGATCGAATGCCTGCTTTGCTTCTCTGACAGTTGCCCTTTCATGAACGATTTCTCTGACCGCCTGGATCATCGCAACCGGATGCTCGGACTGCCAAATATTCCGGCCCATGTCCACGCCAACTGCCCCTTCAGCGATCGCGTCATATGCTAACTGGAAGGCATCAAGTTCGGTCTCAAGTTTTGGACCACCAGCAACAACCAACGGCACCGGACATCCCTGGACGACACGGGAGAACTCGTCGCAGTAGTAGGTCTTGACAAGGCGGGCTCCGAGTTCTGCCGCGATTCGACAGGACAAGGCAAGGTATCTTGCGTCCCTCTTCTCAAGCTCCTTTCCAACCGCGGTCACCGCAAGAACCGGAATACCGTAATCTTCACCTTCATCGACAAGTTTCGCCAAGTTCGTCAAGGTTTGGTGTTCATGCTCGCTACCTACAAAGATCGAGAGGGCCAACGCAGAAACGCTCAACCTTATCGCGTCTCGGACGCTTGTCGTGATCGCCTCATTGGAAAGCTCCTTTGAAACAATACTCGCACCGCCCGAGACTCTGAGAACTATTGGAACGTCACTTTTCGCGTCTACTGAAGTCCTGAGGACTCCTCGAGTAAGCATCAACGCATCAGCATACTGAATCAAAGGCTCGATGGTTTTACGAGGCTGTTCAAGCTTGTGAGTGGGTCCCATGAAATAACCATGGTCAACTGCGAGCATCACACTCTTCCCGGTCCTCGGCTTGATGATTCGCGATAAACGATTGCTCATTCCCCAATCCAACTAAGCATAGCCCTCCGATTGGCCCCAAAGGAATCCTCGGAATATTACTGCCTTTCCATCCAACCATTCGTTGCCAGGAACATAACTTCCATTGTAACGAGGACCGTCCAATCAGGAGAAACTAACGTTTTGAAACGAAGACTCGTAAGAGTGTAGGTTCAAGGTTACAACAGTCCTATATTTTTCGCGGCTCGCCCTCGCTCTCTGTAGTCAGGCGAGTCCCTGTTACCGGGACAATTGTGGGTTAGCATTTGACAGTTGACATGATCAGAAGGGGCTGGCCTTACTTTGATGGATATCCATTCCCGGAAAGATTCGTCCATCTTGACGGACTTCAGATCCACTATGTAGACGAGGGATACGGCCGCCGGCCCGTATTGATGGTACATGGAAATCCTACATGGTCTTACATCTGGCGAAGACTGGTCCCGCCAATCAGCATCGGGCACAGGGCCCTAGCTCTGGACTTGATGGGCTTCGGAAAGTCAGACAAACCCAATCCGAACCTGCACGATTTTCCTCATCACGCCAGAATCGTCTCAAGCTTCATCGAATCTCTCGGACTTCGCAACATCGTACTGATAGTCCATGACTGGGGTGGACCATTTGCCATGCACTACGTTGCAAGACACCCGGATAACGTTGCAGGTCTCATTCTGATGAACACGTTTCTAACAACTGACTATAGGATACCACCCAGCGTCGCCTCGAAGATAACACCGGCGATAATCAAAGAAGCTTCTATGCATCCCGAGAAGATAACGGATGCAGAGATGGAAGCGTATTGGGCACCATTCCAAGATGACGAGTCAAAGAAAGTCTATCAAATGTTTCCAATGATGTTCCCCAACTCTCCAACTCACCCCAGCTTCAAACCAATGAGAGAAGTGGAACAGAGCCTTCCCAAGCTGAAAATTCCCACGATGCTCATATGGGGAACCGGTAGAAGCGGCGCGATTTATCCCGAGAAAATTTCGAAGATGATACCTGGATCAAAGCTATGCCAGATCAACGCGGGCCATTTCGTCCAAGAGGACGCTCCCGAAGATGTTGAGAAGTTAGTCCTAAACTTTCTAAACGAAAACAGCATCTAACCAGAATCGAACCGTTTGACCCTATCCTTCATGAACAGGAGCCTGGATTTTCGCGGGCTCAATTAATGGAGCCATCTGTCTTGGCTCTCTTGGGCCTCTGAGTGCAGAGATCCCTGCCGCGATGAGATTCACTCCTGCAAAGGCAATCAGTGCTACTTTCAGTCCGTTGAGTAATAGGACCTTGTCTGATAATGCCGCAAGGGTTTCGTTGCTCGTGAGACTGATCAGAGTGTTGTAGGGGATAACGCTCGTCATCATTGCCGTCGCGAATGGGATGCTGCCTACAATACTTGTGTTGATTACCAGTACTCTTATGCCGGATGCTATCCCGCGCCTCGAAGGTGGTACGGCGCCCATGACACTACTGGCATTTGGGCTCCGAAAGAGACCGATACCGAAACCAACCAGAGAAAGCCAAATCGCGACCTGTACATAGGGAGTGTCGATACTCAATCCGGACATCAGTATGAAACCGATCGATGCGATGGACAGTCCTAGTGTGCTAAGGCCCCTAGCACCATACTTGTCCGAAAGCGAACCGCTAGTGGGACCCACGAGAAGCAGAGTAGCTTCCAACGGAATCAGTGCTAGACCTGCAACGTATGGCGAGTATCCTCTGACGAGCTGAAAGTACAATGTCATGACAAAGGCAAGTGATGCGAAGGCTAGTCCACTGAAAAGGTTCGAAAGGTTCCCCGTCGTAAAGACACGATTCTTGAATAATGATAGATCAATAACTGGAGATTTGGAATGTCTTTCGATTGAGAGGAAAATTATTGTTAAGACAAGACTTGTCAAAAGTAAGAGAATTGTTGACGGCGAACCTAAGCCGCCGATGGTAAGACCAAGTAGTAGGGCCGTAATGGCGGCCGAGAATGTGACTGCTCCTGGTATGTCGAATTCTTCGTCGGTCGCGGGAGCAGCTATTTCTCGGAGTCTCTTTCGCGACCAGTACGTGCCGAATATTCCCACCGGGATGTTGACAAGGAAGATGGATCTCCAACCGATTATTGGTGTGACGATCAGAATTCCGCTGAGAGTGTAACCTGTTATCGTGCCTGCGTTGATTGCAACCTGATTAAGGCCAATTCCCTTCCCCAATTGACCAGTGCCGGCAAAGGCGTCTGTAACAATCGCAACACCGTTCACGAACAATAATGCAGCACCAGTTCCCTGAACCAGACGAAATGCGAGCAAGAACTCGGCAGAGGGAGACAACGCAGACAGCAGAGAGCCTAACGTGAAGATGGCGAAGCCCCAGTTGTACAGACGAACTCTTCCAAAAAGGTCGGCAACTCGGCCAATAGTCACCAACAACACGGTAATGGCAAGCCTGTAAATTGTAATGATCCAAATTCCGACGACAATGTTTGTTTTGAGGTCACTGACGACAGTGGGGAGCCCGACGATTATGATGCTGGCGTCGAGAGTCGCCATGAAAATTCCGACCGTAGTGACTGTGAGTACGACCCACTTGTATTCCATTCAGGAGCCTTCGTTAACCTGGAGAGTCCCCAGCGGATTCAACGTCTAATTTAAGGAAACCAAAGGGATGCTTATTCAACGACCCCGGTTTTCATCCAGTTACTGACCGCATCAGCAACAGAATATTCCTCTTCCTTTCCCTTAGTCTCCTCTTGCTGTAGTTGTACCATTCTGGTCCGTACGGAATGTATTCTCCCACCTTGTACCCTTCATTAACAAGATTCACCTTGACGTCGTCCCGTATTCCCTTGAGGAACTCGAATTCGAAATCGACCGGATGTTCCTTGCTCAAAGCTTTGGCTTGAGCGATCAATTTGTCATCATGAGTTCCCACGACAAACCTACCGTCACTTCCGAAGAGTACCTTCAAAAGATCGAGATAGTTCCGGTCGACCTCGCTCTTTTTCTTGAATGCAACATCAGCATTCTCCGGATAAGCCCCCTTAACGAGACGTAACCTAGCTCCAATCTCCAGGAGACTCTCCATGTCCGCTCTTGTCCGCCTCAGGTTTGCCTGCAGGCACAGCCCAAGATCTTTGCAACTGTCGAAATGTTCGCGGTAAACCTGGATCGTATTTTCAGTATACGGCGAGTTTTCCATGTCAACCCAGACGGAACGACCAGTTTCGCTCGCCTTGTCAATTATTCGACCGAGATTTTGACTGAACAACAGCTTCTCAGCGGTCAATCCAAGCTGGGATGGTTTGACGGATATGGCCCCGATGACTTTCGTCTCTTGCATCCTATCCAGCAGTCTCAAGTATTCTTCGACGTATTCTTCTATCAACTTCCTGTCGGGGGTGTGTTCTCCAAGCCGGTTCAGGATCGCCGCCATCTTTTTCTCGTTCGTGTGTTGTGCGTTGAGAATTGCATCTTCTAGGTTGTAGCCTGCGATCCAACGTTTGGCTACGCGATAGAGTAATCGTTCAGTGATGCCGGGCATTCATCTACAAGCTCTGAGCCCGTTCCAGCCGCAAGTAAAAAGAGTTGCCAATCAAATACTTAGTAGATTCGCTCCAATAGTCGGAGAACTTCGCCAGCGTCTTTTTGTGACGCAACTTCCTCAGCGATCTTTGGTAGGTCTCCTTTGGGAACGTTGTAGTCGCTGAGTCTCTTTGTCAGATCTAGTTCTTTCAATAGCTCTGTGACCTTGTCAGCGGCCATCACGCTGGCTTGCGCGACAGTCAATTTGTCTAGCGGAATCCCTTCGGCTTGTGCGATCGGGATGAGACGCTCTGGAGTCGTCGTAGCTGTCATTCTCATAACTTCCGCGAGAGTGATACATGAGGTGATGCCGTGTGGGATATCGTATCTTGCGCCAATGACTCGTCCAATAGCGTGGCTCAATCCCGTGCCTACACTTACCGGACCTACATAGGACATCCAGGCCGCGATCTGGCAGGAAAGTCTAGAGGCAAGATCCGAAGGATCTTCCTTGGACTTTGGCAGGAATCTGAAGATCAGTCTAATCGCCTCTAGTGCCAATGTGTCGACGTATGGTTGATGTTTTGGAGAAATGATCTCCTCGACCGCGTGGTCGAGGCTCCTTATTCCCGTGGATGCCCACAGCCATTTCGGTGTGAAAACCGTGAGTTCAGGGTCGAGAAAGACAATCCTCGGAACCATACGTGGATCTCTTACACCCATTTTTCGCTTCTCACTTTCATCTGTCATCCCGGCAGAATGAGAAAACTCCGCGGCTGAGAGGGTCGTAGGTAATGCTATGTGGGGCAACGCCGGCTTGGAGAAGTCTCTCGACAATTCTTTTACGAGGATTTTTGTCGAGTCGATAGGACTTCCTCCTCCTAAGCTGATCAGAGAATCAGCTTCGTTTTTCCTCGCCTCCTGGGTTGCTTGTCTTATCGGACCCAAAGGGGCGTGTTGCAGTATGCCATGGAATACTCCCGCAAGTTTCCTTCCAGAAAATCGCTCGACTTGCGTTACGAGCTTCGTGTTTTCATAGATCGTTTTACCCGTCACGAGGAACGGCCTTTTACATCCAAGCCGGTCTAGCTCCTCACCGAGATGGTGAGATGAGCCTGGTCCGAAACGGACTCTCTCGATCGGTAGATAGGTATACTCTCCGGATAGAGCAGTCTCCGAGAATCCTTCCATCTTATTCAGCGAGAGTGGGATTGAATAATTAGGGCTTGGCTCGATCACACCCCGTCACCATCCTTCTAACAGCTGGCTCGCTTGGTGTTGGTTTTCGAGGGTGAGAAACAGCTAAAACCTGCGACGCTAATCGGTCAAAACGGGGACGTCTGGAAGAGATGCAACAAGTCGAACAGCTACCGATTGAAGGGATTGACTATGTCGAATTATACGTCGGAAACGCTAAACAAGCCTCATATTATTATCAGAACGCGTTTGGATTTCAACCAATAGCGTACAGCGGTCCGGAGACTGGAGTCAAGGACAAGGTTTCGTATCTTCTTCAGCAATCGGACATTCGACTCTTACTAACGACCGGTCTCGTTCCTGACCATCCAGCCTCAAGATTCGTTCTAACCCATGGAGACGGGGTCGCAGACATTGCAATGCGAGTCCAGAATGTCGATTGGCTTTACAGAGAGGCAGTCAAGAGGGGAGCGAAGAGCATCAGCCAACCCAAAGTGTTGAAGGATGAGCATGGATCGTTGAAGGGCGCGACCATTTCCGCCTATGGGGATACAGTTCACACGTTCATCGAGAGATCACAATACAAAGGAACATTCGCCCCCAACTTCAAAGCGATAGAAACAAAGCAAAAGGTGGAGCCTGTCGGCCTTCGCCGAGTCGACCATGTCGTTGCCAATGTGGAAGAGGGAAAAATGGATTATTGGGTTGAATGGTATGGTAGAGTCTTCGGATTCACTCAACTTGTAAGCTTCGACGACAAAGACATCAGCACAGAGTATTCCGCACTAAGATCCAAAGTGATGCGCAACGTATCCGGTTCCGTCAAGTTCCCGATTAACGAGCCCGCTCGCGGAAAGAGGAAGAGTCAGATTCAGGAATATCTTGAATACTTCAAGGGAGCCGGCGTCCAGCACCTCGCGATCTCCACCGACGATTTGGTCTCGACTGTCAGCAAGCTACAATCAAGAGGTGTCGAGTTCTTACTGACTCCTGACTCCTACTATAACGAGTTGCCCAAGAGGATGAGAGAACTTCCAGAGAAACTGGAGACCTTGAGACAGCTCAAGATTCTTGTCGACATGGATGATAAGGGTTCAATGTTACAGATTTTCACCAAGCCTCTCCAAGATCGTCCGACTCTCTTCTTCGAATTGATTCAGAGAAAGGGAAGTGAATCATTCGGCAAAGGGAACTTCAAGGCCCTGTTCCAAGCGATCGAGCTCGAACAAGAGAAAAGAGGAAACCTCTAGATGCCAGCAAACGCCACTTGAAACTGGTCACTTATACCGATACGAAGGACGAGTCTGGCAAGACTAGCGCCGGTCTAGTCTGGGGAAACTGGATACTCGACGTCAAACATCTTCCAAGCATCGCAAAACGATTGGGCATCAAGACCACCCGAGCCCTATCAAGATTTTCAAAAGGAAACAATACAGTCCTAGATGTCATCGCCCAGGGACCGGAAACCCTTGCACAGCTGCAGACATTATCTTGGCGAGTCTTCAATCGTGTGAAGCCAGGCACTGAGGATGAAGGCCTCAAGAGATTAGAAAGATCGAGGTTGCTCGCACCTATCCCAAAACCTCCTACGCTCAGAGATTTCTACGCCTTCGAGGAACATGTGAAAGCTGCAAGAGCAAAGAGAGGACTCGATATGGTTCCCGAATGGTACGAGATTCCTGTCTTCTACTATTCTAACCCAAACGCGATCTATGGTCCCGACGACGAGATTCCCATTCCTTCCTACACGAAGGCACTAGATTTCGAGCTTGAAGTTGCATGCGTGATCGGTAAGAGAGGACGCGACATTCCTCTTGAGGACGCTTGCTCTTTCATCGCCGGCTATACGATAATGAACGATTGGAGCGCAAGAGACATTCAAGCCAAAGAGATGAAGGTCGGGCTCGGCCCTGCCAAGGCCAAAGATTTTGCCACTTCATTGGGACCGTGGCTCGTCACCCCAGACGAAGTTGAGGACGCGAAAACTGGACGCGGAAACTACAAGCTGGAGATGACAGCTCGCGTGAACGGCAAACAGCTGTCCAGGGGAAACATGGAGTCAATGCATTGGACGTTTCCACAAATGATAGCCTATGCCTCCCAAGATGTTGAGTTGCAGGTTGGCGACGTATTTGGATCCGGGACCGTCGGGACGGGTTCTTTAGTCGAGCAGCAATCCAAGCGGACGAAATGGTTGAAGTCCGGGGACACGGTGGAACTTATGGTCGGACGACTCGGCACTCTTCGGAATAGAGTTATAGAGTCCAGAACTAAGAAGTCGAGAGAGGCCAATAATTAGTTGCCCAGTTACTATCACCTGGGAAAGATTCCGCCGAAACGGCATACTCAGTTCAAGAAGCCTGATGGCTCTTTCTATCCGGAAGAGATCTTCGGCACGGAAGCATTCTCCGGAGTATACTCCACTCTTTACCATAACAACCTTCCAACCCGGGTCTCACACATCAAAAAGATCAAGGACCTGACGGTCACTGAGTGGAAGACCGACGCACATCGGCACCATCACTTACGCACTAAGGGTGTCGAAGCTGGCGGCGACGCGATCGCCTCCCGACAGCCACTCTTCTATAACGAGGACGTATTCATCTCCGTCTCCCGTCCCACTCGCGACATGGACTATTTCTTCCGGAATGCCCAAGGCGACGAACTCTACTTCGTCCATGAAGGATCCGGGACACTAGAGTCCGTTTTCGGAATCCTACCGTTCCACCAGGGCGACTATATCACCGTCCCGAGAGGTACGACCTACAACATCACTCCACAAGGGAAAGAGAATCGGATGCTAATTGTTGAATCAGCAGGCTCGATCGAAGTCCCGAAGAGATATCGAAATGATTACGGCCAACTTACCGAGCTTGCACCGTTCTCTGACAGAGATTTCCGTTTACCCAGTAAGCTGGTGACTCATGATGAGAAGGGAGAGTTCGAAGTCCGTGTCAAGATAGACAATGCGTTGATGTCTTACGTGTTTGATTATCATCCGTTCGACGTGGTCGGCTGGGACGGATACCTCTATCCATGGATATTCAACGTCAACGACTTTGAACCGTTAACCGGTAGGGTCCATCAGCCGCCGCCCGTCCATCAAACGTTCGAAGCTCCCGGTTTCGACGTGCTCTCTTTCGTCCCGCGCAAGCTGGATTATCATCCCCAAGCTGTCCCGGTCCCGTATAATCACAGCAACATTGACAGTGACGAGATACTATACTATGTGAGTGGAGACTTTTCCAGCCGTAGAGGAATTGACATTGGATCATTCACGCTCCACCGTCGAGGAGTCCATCACGGACCACAGCCAGGAGCTGTAGAAGCAAGCATCGGAAAGGAAGCGACGAACGAGCTCGCCATAATGGTCGAGACACACAAACCCTTGAAACTCACCTCAGCCGGTGCAAACTATGACGACGCAGCCTACCCCTTCAGCTGGCTGGGCCCAACCGCAAAGAACTAAGCCAAATCTCTTTAACGAAATTATGTCCTCGAAGAGGAGTATCTTGGCAGCCTAGTCGAGCGACACTCACCAGGTAGTTGGGACCGAGCCCGCTAGGGCAATGAATCCACCTAGCGCACTGGCAGAGATACTTTGAGTAGGAATTGATCTGCATGGGAACCGCCGGGGGTGACGATGGAGTGCTCGCAGTGTCACGCAAGAACAAACCAATTCAAAACCGCCCTAGAGAGCGCTCGAAAGATTCGATAGTCTTCAAACTATTCTCATTCTTCATCGTGGTCCTCTGAGTCCGGGTCTGATTCCCTGCTCACAACTTTGCCGGTCATCTTGATAACCTGTCCTTCTTTGAGTAGATTGAAGTCGTCTATATTCAGCCCGGTGGAAATTTCGATTTCAAACTCATCGTCTTCATCGCCCTCACAACCGACCGAGATTACGACCTCGTCTTTCTTCCCCTTGGTCGTTATTTCCGCCAGTAGATGCCCTCCGCACTCAGGACAAAGTACATCGTCTGACATTGAATCCTCTAAAAAATCACGCAATACTCCCTACAAAAAAACTATTCCGTACACAGTAGGTCGGTTGCCTCACTCCAGCAATCCGAAGAATTCGCCATGATATTTCCAGCCCCGGCGAAATTGACTTCATATACCGTTTCTGATGATTCTCCTTCTCCTTTCGAAATGAGGATCCCTTGACAGGATCATTGGAACAAAGTGTCCATTCCAGAAACCAATCGACGCCTTTCGACACTCGTCCCCTCTTCTGGCTGGCTGGGCCCAACAGCAAAAAAGTAGAATCCGATCTTTCCCTCGTGAGACGCCATGATCGTCTTCGTGAGACTATAGTGGATCGTCCTCGTGAGCTTTGAGAATCGAGCGTGAAATCCGAGCGTGGCATGGGGAGGGGTACAGTGATTAGAATGAGAAACCTAGGCGTGGAGAACAAGAATGCTAAACAGAC
>JACXTT010007278.1_pt1 | contig 15637 bp, 15 predicted proteins | sample 9270951 | NCBI WGS metagenome assembly JACXTT01 (sample SAMN15532306, study PRJNA645909) | rock metagenome | isolation source: weathered quartz diorite | place: Puerto Rico | collected 2017-06-21 | reverse complement strand
CCCGGGGTTGATTGTCCGCGGGGGAAGGGCGGGGCAGGGGGAGGCGTGCTGGGGGGTGGGCCCGTCCGGGTTTTCCCGGACGGGCGAGGGGACAGGGTCCCCGCGTGACCTAGGACGGGAAACCGCCGCTGCCGGCCGGCACCTGCGCGCAGTCGGCAATCAGGGTGACCCGGAGCGGGGCGGGCAACGCCTGCCCGCCGCTCACCATGTTCGCCAGCGCGAGCGCCTGGGTGCTGTAGTTGACGATCGCGCTCCCGCCCACCTGCAGGTTCACGTCGTTCGTCCACAGCGACCCATACACCGTTGCGTTGCCGGTGACGTCCGTCTCGCCCGTCACCTTCGTGCGGCCGCGGACGATGATGAGGCCCTTGAAGTCGATGCTTCCCTGGATGGTGAGATCGCCCTCGACGATCAGGATGCCGGCGCCGCTCGCGTTGCCGTTGCCCTTGATGGTCGTCCCGCTGGTGTTGTTGAAGTAGGTGATCTGGGGGTGGTCCGCGTCCCCGAAGGTGGCGTTGCCGTTGACGTTGCCGCCGCTGAAGACGACGACGCCCGCCCGCGCGAGCAGGTCAGCCGCGATCTGGTTCACCTGGTCGACGCTCGGCGCGTACGCCGAGGTCATGATGCTCGGGATGATCGGCGGTCCGGTCTGGTAGCCGAGCCCGGTCACGTTGTCGCGCTGGCCGGAGCTGAGGCTGTTGATCGCCTCCTGCGTGTTCGTGTCGTTGCGCGTCGAGATGCCCGGGACGGGGGGCGCGCTCCCCATGCCGCCGGTGTAGTTGTGATCGTTGCCGTCGACCTGGAAGGCGTTGCCATTGAAGTCGGCGTTGGTCGGCGCGTTCGAGGAGAGATAGATGGCGCCCGGCGAGGCCGTCGGGACGTTCGAGCGCGTGACGCTCGCCACGACCGCGTTGTGTGCGCCCTCCGGGCCGTCCGCGATCGCGAGGAACCGTCCGTCGTCGGCCGGGTTGGTGGCGCTGACGACCGGCGAGACGGTGTAGGTGTACCCGCTCTGGGCGCCGAAGCTCCGCGTTCCCGAGCCGAAGATCCCGGACCACTGGTTGTAGACGTCGTTCTGGAAGTTGAGGACGCCCGGGCCGTTGGCGACCTGCAGAGCCTGCGAGATGCCGGACTCGGCGACGAAATGCACCTCGCTCGCCCCCCGATAGCTGCGCGTCGAGCGGATGTCCGCGCCGCCGATGAGGAAGCTCACGGCGACGCCGATCACCAGCGTCGCCAGCGCGAAGAGCGACAACAGCAGGGCGAGCCCGCGCTCCCGCGGGCGGGGGCGGCTCCGTCGTACGCTCAGCATGATCGTCTCCTTCAGAAGTTCGTGAGCGACCGGTTCCGGATCGCGACCTCGGACTCCGCGATCGAGGTCAGCGGGTGGCCATGCGGATCCGGATTGGCGAGCTGGGCCGTGATCGCGATGCGGACCTTGGCGACGCTGTCGCGCTGACAGGCGTTCAGGGCGAGGGGCGAGCCGCTCGGCACGAGCTGTGCCGGAGGGTTGCTCGCGTCGAAGTAGACGAAGCCGAATCCGCCGGTCGGGATGCCGCTCACGAGGTCGGTCGCGGCGCCCGTGCCGTCGGTCCGGTGGATGGCGCCGCCGACCAGGTCGTAGGTGACGTCCTCGCCGCCAGAGGCGGCGATCGTGCCGTCGCCGTTCAGGTCCTGGCGGAAGTGGATCCGGGTCGGGGTCGCCTCGGCGATCCCCTGCTTGACGCCGGGGGCGCATCCGCCCGTCGGGGAGGTCGAGATCGCCGTGCCCGGATCGTAGGTCGCCATGCGCAGCTCGCGGGTCATCACGTCGATCGCGGTGCGCGTCGTGTTCTGGGCGTCGCTGTACGTGCTCTGGCTCGCCAGCTTCTTCAGCTGCAGCTGCTGGAAGACGTAGAGCGTCGAGAGCACGCCGAGGGTGATCGGGATCGCGGCGAGCGCTTCCAGGCTCGAGAACCCGGCAGCGGCGCGACGGCGGCTCATGTGCACGGAATCGTGCTGCAGCGGATGTAGGCCGAGAGCTGGGTCGAGTGCGCGCGCGGATCGTTCCAGCTGACCGTCACCGTCACCGTCCGGAGCCCCCAGCTCGGGCTGTTGTTCGCCGAGATGGTCCAGTTGCGGCTGAAGATGCCGCCGGCGGTGCCGTCCGCGGCGAGGGCGCCGTCGGTGTAGCTTCCGGGCGCGGCCTGGGGCGCGCCGAGGGGCATGCTCCGGATCTGCTCGAGCTTCTGCTGGGCAAGCGCGTGGGCCGCGCTGGTCGAATCGGCGCTCTTCTCGTTGTGCGTGAGCGAGATCGTGTTCGCCGCGAAGGCCATCAGGGCGACGGCGAGGAAAACCGTCGCGGCGAGGGCCTCGAGCATCGAGAACCCGCGCGTCGAGCGCCTAGCCGATCGTCGTCTTGCCGAGGACATTGACGGTGACGCTCCTCGTGCCCGATCCGGTCACCGTGACCGGGATCGTGGCGTTCGCCGCGACCATGCCGCGGGTGTCGAAAACGATCTGGTTGCTCGGGGTGATCGTGCCGAGGCTCGCGCCGGCCGGGAGCTTCTGTGTCGTCCCTTCGGTCACCCAGTTGCCACCCACCTGCCGCTCCACCGTGTAAGTCTTCGCGCTGGTGTTGAAGTTCAACCGGTAGGGAATGTTGCGGGCGATGGCCCGCTGGCGCGCGGCCTGGAGGTCGGCGGCGATCTGCCGCGTCGCTCCGGATAGGACGTAGGGCGAGCGCAGTCGCGAGAGGTTCGGGACGCCGATGCCGAGCAGGACGGCGAGAATGCCGATCGCGGTCAGCACCTCGAGCAACGTGTAGCCTCGGCTGCGAGCACGCGTCCGCGGGGGCATCGCCGGGAAAAGCAACGCCGGTGCCACGGAAACCCTCGCGTCCGGCGAGGCGGCATGACGGTCGCTGTGCCGAACGGGTGTCAGCTCCGTGCCGCTGCGGCGCACGATCGTCCCCCGTCTGCGCGGGAGAATGCCCTGGCGTTCAGGGGCAACCCGTGTTCGCGCCCGCGCCCACGTCGGCGCAGTCGGCGAGCGACACGACCTGGATCGGGCTCGGGAGCGCCGCGCCGCCGGAGACGAGGTTGGCGAGCGCCAGGGCCTGGGAGCTGTAGTAGATGATGCCGCTGCCGCCGACGTTCAGGTTGACGTCGTTCGTCCAGATCCCGCCGTAGACGGTGGCGTTCCCGGTGACCTCCGTGTCGCCGACGACGCTCGTCTGGCCGCGCACGATGATGAGACCCTTGTAGCTCAGGTTCCCCTGGATGGTGAGGTCGCCGTCGACGATCATGATGCCGGCGCCGCTCGCGTTGCCGTTGGCCTTGAGATCCGTGCTGCTGGTGAAGTGCGTGATCTGCGGGAGGGCGAGCGTGCCGAATATCAGGTTGCCGGTGATGTGGCCGCCGAGGAGGGTCACCACGCCGGGCAGGCTGAGGAGGTCGGTGGCGATCTGGTTCACCTGCGAGACGCTCGGAGCCCAGCCCGACGTCATGACGCTCGGGACGATGGGCGGCCCCGCCAGGAAGCCGAGGCCGGTGACGTTGTCGAGCTGCTGGTTGCTGAGGCTCGAGATGGCCTCCTGCGTGTTCGTGGCGTTCCGGGTCGAGATGCCGGGGATGGCCGGGCCCGGGCCCGCCCCGCCCGTGTAGTTGTGGTCGTTGCCGTCGATGTGGAAGGCGTTTCCCGTGAAGGTGGAGTTCGTGGGGCTGTCCTGGGCGATGTATACGGCGCCCGGCGCCGCGTTCGGGACGTTCGTCCGCGTGACGCGCGCCACCACCACGTTGTGGGCGCCCTCCGGCCCGTCTGCCGTCGCGACGAACTGGCCCGCATTGGCCGGGTCCGTCAGGTCGGCGAACGCCGAGACCGAGTACGTGTAGCCGGCCATGGGCGCGAAGGTGCGCGTGCCGGTCCCGAAGAGCGTCGTCCACTGCGTCACGACCTCGGTCTGGAAGTTCAGGATCCCCGGGCCGTTGACGATCTGCATCGCCTGGGCGATCGCCGACTCGGCGACCAGGTGGACCTCGGACGCGCCGCGGTAGTTGCGTGTCGCTTTGACGTCCGCGGTGCCGACCAGGAGCGCGCTGGCCGAGGCGAGGGCGAGCGTCGTCAGGGCGAAGAGGGCGAGGGCGAGGGCCATCCCGCGCTCCCGGGCCCGGGTGGCGCGTCGCGGCTTGCGAGCGTGCGATCGTGACATCGTGGTTCTCCCGTCAGAAGTTGAGCAGCGAGCGGTTCCGGATCGCGATCTCGGACTCCGCCTTGGAGACGAGCGGCGTCGAGGCGGCGTTGTTGTGGCTCGGATTCGCGATGTTCGCCGTGACCGTGATGCGGACCTTGGCGATGTTCGCGAGCTGGCACCCCGTGAGCGCGGGAGGCGAGCCGGAAGGAACGAGCTCCACGGGCGGATTGCTGTTGTTGAAGTACTGGAAGGCGAGGCCGTTCGACGGCACGTAGTCGACGAGCGCCGTCGCGGCGCCGTCGTCGGTGCGCATGATGTGACCGGAGGAGAGGCTGTAGGTGACGTCCTCGCCCGCGCCGCCGATCACACCGTTGCCGTTGAGATCCTGCTGGAAACGGAGCTGGGTCGGCGTCGCCGCGAGGATCGCCTTCTGTGCTCCGACGCAGCCCGCCTCGCCGTGGAGGCCGAGCGCCAGGTTGGTCGGATTGTAGCCGGCCATGCGGAGCTCCCGGCCGGCCAGGTCGATCGCCCGGCGCGTGACCGTCTGGCTGTCGGCGTACACGCCCTGTGCCGCATAGGCCTTCACGTGCGCCTGCTGCACGGCGAACACGCTCCCCATCGTCATGAGGACCAGCCAGGAGGCGGCGAGCGGTTCGACGGTCGAGAAGCCGCGTCCTGTCCGATGTCCGGCGGCCTTGCGGGGTGCATGTCTCATCCTCATTTGCATTGTCTCCTCACGTTCCCGGGAGAGTGCCGCTCCCGTCAATGCGGGAGAGGAAGCAACTGGGGTGCCATCGCCGACACCCGCGCGCGGTGGGTCACATTCGATCCTCGCTTTGGCGCCTGCGTGTTACGGGGATGGCAGTGCGGCGCCAGTATGCCGCACGACGCCTTCCAGCGCGCGGTGCAAGTACGCTAGTAGTTCACCCGAAGGAGAACTCCATGGCGGTCAGCGTGAAGCGCATCACCCTCTGGCGCGCCGACGTCGAGAACCGCCCCGGCGTGCTCGCGACCACACTCGAGCCTCTGGCGCGCGCCGGCGCGGACCTCCGGCTCGTCATGGGCTACCGCTTCCCGCAGACGCCGGAGCACTCCGCGATCGAGCTCTATCCGGTGAGCGGAAAGAAGGCGACGGCGGCCGCGCAGGAGGCGGGCCTCGCCGAGGCGAGGCACATCCCCTGCCTGCTGGTCGAGGGCGACAACCGTCCGGGCCTCGGGGCCGCGATCGCCCGCGGCCTCGCCGACGCCGGGCTGAACATCGCGTTCCTCATCGCGCAGGTCGTCGGCAGGCGTTTCTCGGCCTCGATCGGCTTCGACGACGATGCGGCCGCCACCCAGGCGGCGCGCATCATCAAGCAGGCGGGAGCGCCGAAGCGAGCCGCTCGCAAGCGGTAGCGACGCGGTCGGGCGCGCGCGGACCTACTGCGCGTCCTTCGGCCACGTGTCCTTGGCCTTCTTGAAGTGCTCCAGGGCCTCGTCCTGCATGCCGTCCTTGAGGGCCTTGTCGCCCGCGTCGAACTCCTTGCCCGCGTCTCCGAGGTCCTTCCCCTCCGCCTGCGCCTTCTTGTACTTCGGGTAGAGCTCCTTCTTGATCTCGGTCGCGGTCTGGGACCAGGCGGGACCGACGGCAAGCGCCAACGTGAGTGCTGCGGCCCGGAAGACGTGTCGCATCGTGCTCACCTCCTGGAATTGGTCACGGCGCTCTTAGCCGGGACACCCGACGGAGGGCAATCACGGCGCCGCGCGTCCCTTGCAGGTGACGTTGACGCCGCGCGGCGTGCAGGGCGTCGTGTCGCTCCAGCAGTCGTCCCCGACGCGGAGGACGGCGGTTCCGGTACGGGCGTCCGCGGCCGCCGAGAGACTCGAGCGCAGCCGGACCTGCGCCCTGAACCGCTGCGCGAAGCTGGGCGTCGGCCGGAGCGTGATCGAGACGATGCCGCCGAAGGTCCCCGCCGGGTCGCTGAACGAAGCGCTGCTCGGGGTGACGGTCCAGCCCGCATCGCCGGCCGGGACTGTTCCGCCCGTCACGAGACCGCCCTGGTCGCGGAACACGAAGCTCACCTCCTCGGCCGCCGGGTCGAACGATCCACCGGGGAAGTCGCGCGCCGTGAACAGGAGCTCGTCGTCGCCGGGGGTGCCGAGCACGTTTTGGAGCCGTGTCGAGCTCGCGCCGTACTCGCGGCAGACCTTGGCGGTGCAACCGCTCGTGTCCCACGTGCAGGCGCGGGGGGTCGTGGTGCACGCGAGCGTTCCGGACCCGTGGCCGAGCGACGTGCAGTCGTCCGCCGGGATGAAGGCGTTCGTTCCGTACTGGTCGCAGTCCTCGCCGAGATCGACCACGCCGTTGCCACACTCCGCCTCGTCGCCGTTCTGGTAGGGCGCGTCGTTGGCCTGGCCCCACGGGCAGGGGTAGGTGGAATCGCAGGTGTGGGGCGGGGAGGTGTTCTGATTGCCGCAGATCGAGAGCAGACCGGCGCTGTCGAGCGCCGTGTTCATGGCGCAGTTGAGGAGCAGCTGGTCCTTGAGCGACGAGCCAGGGCCGGTGTTGACCGACGGGCAGGGGCCTGGCACCGACAAGGGGTTCCCGGCATTGGGCGGATCGGTCTTCACCGGGCCCGAGCGCGGGTCGTGCGGACCCCAGCAGTTGTTGAGGCCCGTCTCGTCCCAGATGAAATCGCTGCCACCCGGCTGATAGCCACTCACGCCCGGCTGGAAGGACGGCTCGGTGTGGTTCGGCGCGGCGCCTCCGCCCGGATCGGTGCCGACGATGTTGCCGGTGAAGGAGTTCCGGTCGACGGTCGACGGCATCGGCATCTCGAGCGGGTTACGCGCCAGGAGCCAGCCGAACCGGATGTTGTTGTAGATGAAGTTGTTGCGGATGACGTTGTCGGTCCCCCCCACGATCCACGCCCCCGTGCCGACCGGATAGCGGAAGAAGTCGTAGCCCGGCCCGCGAGCGGGGACGTCGGAGTTCGACGCGTAAATATCGAAGTTGTTGTCGTGGATCAGGTTGTTCTCGATGACGCTCCAGCGCTGTGGGAAGTTCTGGTGGCTGTTCTCGGTGTCGTAGGAGATGCCGATCGCATTGTCGACGAACTCGTTGTCGTGCATCCAGACCGAGTTGCCCTGCGTGCCGGAGAAGCCGAGCGCGCTGTGCCGCATGATGCAGCGGCGCACCTCGGCGCTGTAGCGGAACGGGACGAGCGCGTGCGTGTCGGGGTCCGCGCCGATGTACATGCCCGAGTCGCCGCCGCCCTCGGCGATGCAGTCGGTGTAGAGCCCGTTGTCGGAGGCATACGAGAAGAGCGAGTACTCCTTGTTGAAGGTACCGCGGACGTGGTCGAAGACGTACCCGTCGGAGTACAGCACGTAGATGCCGTGCTCGTTCGCGTCGCGCTCCCAGAGGTTCCGGATGATGAAGCCGCTGCACTGGTCGCATCGCACGCCGACGTCCTTCGCGAAGCCGACGTCGATCAGCACGTCCTCCATGTGGACGCCCGTCCCCGCGATCGTCAGGTTCTTCGCGCCGAGCACCGCGATCAGGCTCTGGTCGTTCGGATGCGCGAGATGATACGCGTACGAGAACGAGCCGTCCGGGTTGTCGCCGCAGGTGTTGCAGCTGGTCGGCGCCGCCCGGCTCGGCTCCTCGCGGTAGACGCCGGGCAGCACCAGGATGTCGGTGTCGTCGACGGCCGCGTTGACGGCCTCCTGGATGTGCTCGAAGCGACACTTCTTGAAGAGCTTGTTGTTGAGGTGCCAGGCGACGTTCTCCGTCTGCGCCTCGGCGAGCGCCGCACCGGTCGTCGTCCGGAGGCGGTAGCGGATGTCCTTCAGCTCGGCCCGCGTCGGCTTGGACGAGGCCTTGCACACGACGAGGGTGTGCAGGTTCCCGCGGTTGAGGTCGGGGACCGGCCCCGGGCGTATCGGCGACGGATCCCGTCGCTCGTTGTGCGCGGACGCGGCGGTGGCAAGGAGGACGAACACCAAGGCGAGGGTGGCCTTCATGGATCGCTTCTTACCCCGGACGCCGGGGGGAACGTCAATATGAATAATGCCGGTATTGATGTTGACGCTTCGCCGCCCCCCCGTCAGTCGACGCCGAGCCGGCGGTACTTCCCGTGGTAGAAGATCAGGGGGCGCCCCTCACGTGCTTCGGCATGCTGCACCTCCCCGATGTGGATGACGTGATCTCCCCCCTCGAGCGTCTCGATGATGCGGCATTCGACGTGCCCGAGCGTGCCGTCCAGGATCGGCGTATCGAGGTGACCGACCCGATGGGGAAGCCCCCCGAACTTGTCGCCGCCCGTCTTCGCGAAGCGGCGGGAGACCTCCTCCTGGTCCTCGTCGAGAATGTTGAGCACGAAGATCTTCGAGTCGAAGAAATGCGGGAAGGTCTCCGCCTTGCGGTCGACGCAGATGAGCAGCAGCGGCGGCTCGGGCGACAGCGACGTGACCGCGTTCGCCGTGAGGCCGTAGGGCCGGCCGGACTGGTCGCGCGTCGTGATGACCGTCACGCCGGTCGCGAAGCACCCCATCACGCGGCGAAGCTCCGAGGGATCGAACGGCATCGCCCTCGACTAATGCGCCCGTCGTCGCAGTGTCAACGGGACGCTCGCTTGCCGCGGTCCGGCGCGGCGGTGTAACGGGCCCGGCATGGCCCGCGTCGTCGACGCCGATGGCCACGTGCTCGAGCCGCCCGACTGCTGGGAGCGTTACCTCGACCGGCAATGGCGAGCGCGCGCCATCCGTGTCCGGCGCGGCGCCGACGGACGTGACGTCCTCGAGATCGACGGGCGGCCGGCACGGCTCACGACGCCCGAGATGCTGGGCGGTTTCGGCGGCATGGGAAAGTCGCTCGACGAGCTCGCGACCGCGTGCATCGCCGGGCTCTACGCGGAGAGCGCGCCAGCCGCGGCGACCGATCCCGCGGCGCGCCTCGCGCTGCTCGATCGGGACGGGATCGACGCCGCGATTCTCTATCCGAGCCTCGGGCTCCAGTGGGAGGCCGAGGTTGCTGATCCCCCGTACGCCCTGGCGCACAGCCGCGCGTACAACCGCTGGATCGAGGACTTCTGCGCGGGGAGTCGCGGCCGACTCGTGCCGATCGCGCATCTGACGCTCGGCGATCCCCACGAGGCGGCGCGCGAGCTCCGGCGGGCCGTCCGCGCGGGCGCGCGCGGCGGCTTTCTCCTTCCGTTCACGCTGAGCGGTGTGCCGCACGGGCATTCGGCGCACGATCCGCTGTGGACGGCGGCCGAGGAGCTCGATGTCCCGATCGCGATCCACACCGGCATCGACCCGACGCGCCGGAGCCTGCACCACCGTTTCGACGGCCTCGCCTGGCCGGAGGGCGTGCTGCACGGCATCTGGTACCTGTCGATGATGTTCGCGCAGGCGGTCCAGCAGGCGTTCTCGACCTTCTTCCTGCACGCGACGTTCGACCGGTTCCCGCGGCTCAAGGTCGTCGTCCTCGAGGCCGGCGCCGGCTGGCTCGGCTACTGGCTCGATCGCATGGACGGCTTCGCGCGCGGCTCGCTGCGCGTGACGTTGCCGCTCCGCCACCTCCCGAGCGCGTACGTCCGGCGGCAGTGCTGGATATCGGGAGATCCCGACGAGCGCGCGCTCCCCGCCGTGATCGAGTACGTCGGCGACGATCGCTTTCTCTGGGCCACCGACTATCCCCACAGCGATCACGACGCGAGCTACATGGCCGAGCTGCGCGAGCTCGGCGAGCGGTTGCCCGAGACGACCCGCCGGCGGCTCTACGGCGAGAACGCGGCGCTCTTGTACGGGCTCGGGTAGCGGCAGCGCAGATGCTACCGTGAGGAGCGCTACTCGTCGCCCTCGGGTGCGGGCCCGAGGCGCCAGCCCTTGCCCGCGGGATCGCGGTACCAGCCGCCGGCGGCGTGCGTGCCGCCGTCGACGGGGAGAGTGACACCGGTCACGTACCCGGCCAGATCGGAGGCGAGGAACACCGCGGCGCCGGCGACGTCCTCCGGCACGCCCGCCCGGCCGAGCGGGACGATGAAGGCGTGCCGCGCCCGGTCGGCGGCGCCGAGCATCCGCTCGAGCCCCTCGGTGAGGCAGATGTCGGGCGCGATCGCGTTCACGCGGATCCGGTGCGGCGCGAGCTCGAGCGCCATCGAGCGCGTGAAGCTCACGACCGCCGCCTTGCAGGCCGCGTACACGGCATACGAGGGTGCCGCCCGCTCCGCCTCGATCGAGACGATGTTGATGATGCTTCCGCCGCCTCCACCCTCGATCATGCGCGGCGCGACGGCCCGCGTGGCGTTCAGCACGGTCTTCAGGTTCGCGCGGACGAGGGCGTCCCAGCCCCTGTCCACGGTCTCGAGGAAGGGCGCAGCGAACGTCCCGCCGACGTTGTTCACGAGGATGTCGACCGCGCCGAACCGCTCGACGGTGGCGGTGACCGCACGCAGGACAGCCTCGCCGTCGCGCACGTCGGTCGGCAGCACGAGCGCCTCGCCGCCGCCGGCGGCGATCTCGGCCGCCGTCCGCTTCGCCGCCTCCTCGTTCAGCTCGAGGATCGCGATGCGGGCGCCGAAGGCCGCGAGCCCGGAGGCGATTCCCTTGCCGATACCCGCGCCGGCGCCGGTGACGATCGCCGTGCGTCCGGTGAGGAACGCCTTCCGCGTGTCCATCACTTGGGTGTGTAGCGGACCAGCACGCGTTCCCCGTTCTTGAAGCCGTCGCGGAACTTGTCCGAGAAGCGCGACCAGCCCTCCGGGTACTTCCGCGCATAGGCGTCCATCAGCTGCTGCTCGACGGCCTGGTCGTGCGTGACCTCTCCGGTCGCGTCGAAGGCCGGACCGTCCGCCTTGCCGACTGCGATCCGCGCCTTCTTCCGGCCGGCCTTGATGCGCCGGACGCGCCACGAGGTCGGCGGCGTGCCGACGTAAACCGTCTTGCCGTCGTAGTAGAACCAGATCTCCGCCGGCTTCCCGAGCTCGTGCGACTTCCGCTCGCTCTGGATGTAGACGTACTTGCTGTCCTTCAGCGCACGCTCCACGTCCGGGGAGAGCGCGGCGGTCGCGGTGGCGGCGACGGTGACGGCGACGGCGGCGAGCAGTCGGCGCACGGGACCCTCCTTTCGGGGATCGGCGACCCTACTGCCGCGGTCGCGGACGATGCAAGCGGACCGCGCGCGCGGTCCGCCGCGCGGACGGCTCTTGCTCCGAAGGACGAAAACCCTTAAAGGCGACGTCGAGCGCCTGCAGGGTCTGCTCAGGCGTTTGCTCGCTAGCCTGCTAGCCGGCTCGCGCCGGTGGAGCGGGAAGAGGAGGTGCCCGTGAGAGCCGTATTCGCCATCGGGATCGTTCTGCTCGCCGGCGTCGCGCCGGCGCACGCCCTCTCGCTGCGCGACCGTTTCTCAGCTGCCGCGCAGGGGGTCGGGCTGACGGGCGGCGGCGCCTTCGACGCTCTCGGCGATGCGATCGCGGACACGACCGCACGGAACCTCCCGATCATCTCGGCCTCGGCCGGGTTCACCTACCGCTACAACCCGCAGCTCGAGGTCTTCGAGCGCACCTCCGACACCCTCGGCCCGCTCTTTCTCGAGCGACCCGACACGCTCGGGCAGGGGAAGTTCAACGTCAACGTGAGCGCGCAGTACGTCGAGCTGAACGAGATCGACGGTGACTCGACCCACGAGCTCGAGGCCCGCGACCCGATCATCGTCCGCGTGACCGACGCGTCGGGTACGCCGGTCGGCTTCACCGCCAACCGGCTGCGCTACAACTTTAAGCTGATCAACCACATCGTCGGCGTGAGCGCCACCTACGGATTGCTCGACGATCTCGACCTGAACATCCTCGTGCCGATCATCTTCACGAACTTCGACGTCACCGCCAAGAACCAGCAGCTCTTCCTGGCGCCCCTGACGGGCGGGTTCGTCCCGCAGCCGGGCCCGGAGCTCTCCTCGAGAGTGGCCGGGCAGAAGAACGGCATCGGCGACATTCTCCTCCGCGCCAAGTACCAGCTGCCGCGCATCGACATCCTGCGCCACGCAGTGGGTCTCCAGCTGCGCCTGCCCTCGGGCGATCAGGACAACTTCCAGGGGACGGGGACCTTCGAGGCGTCACCCTTCTACTACGTGTCGACGGTCTTCTGGGGCCGCGTCGAGCCCCACGCCGACGTCGGTCTCGACCTGCGGGCGGACGACGTCGCGCGCAGCCAGGCGCGCTACGGGGTCGGCGTCGACGGCGACGTGACCCGGCGGATCGGCCTGGCGCTCGCGTTCCTCGGACGGAGCCAGTTCAAGGGGAGCGCGTCCGCCGACGAGACCCAGTTCCTGCACCTCACGTCGAGCGGCCCGGCGCTCCGGCCGCTGCTCGGCATCGATTTCGACCGCAAGGACTTCTTCGACCTGTCGTTCGGCGCCCGCTTCAACGTGTGGCGGCAGATCATGTTCTTCGCCAACGGGATCTATGCGCTGAACGACGCAGGCCTCCGAAACGACTCGATCATCCCGACCGTCGGGTTCGAGGGGACCTTCTAGCCACCGCGTCCCCGCTTCCTCGCGCTCCGGACGTCCTTCCCGATATAATCCCGCGCCTTCATGGAGGCCTTCGCGCGCTGGCTCGCCCGGCATCCGCTCGCCGTGGTCGCGCTGAACGCCGCCGTCACGGCGGTGTTCGCGGGCTACGCCCTCCACATCCGCATCGAGAACTCGCTCGAGAGCATGCTTCCGGCGGGGGATCCCAAGGTCGAGTACTACAACGCCACGCGCGCGATCTTCGGGAGCGACGACGTTGGCGTGATCGGCGTGCGGGCCGACGACATCTTCGCGCCCACGACGATGGTGAAGATCGCCCGCGTGACCGACGCGCTCGCGAAGGTCCCCGGCGTCGAGAGCGTGGTCAGCATCACCAACGTTTTCGACCCGGCGGCCCCCATCGGGACGACGCCGCCGAAGCTCCTGCCGCACATTCCGCCCACGCCCGGCGAGGTCGAGGCGCTCAAGGAGAAGCTCGCGGCCACGCCGCTGTACGGCAAGAACCTCCTCGCCGACGACTTCCGGGGCGCGTCGATCAACGTCTTCTTCCAGAACCTGACCGACGCCAAGTACCTCGACCTCGGAGTCGACGGGCGGATCATGGCGCTCCTCGCCGCGGAGCAGGGTCCGGAGGCGTTCTTCTACACGGGTGCGGCGCACGTGAAGCAGGCGGCGGTCGAGTTCATGCGCCGGGACATCGAACGCTTCACGCCGATCGCCCTCGCGCTCGTCGTGCTCGTCCTCTGGCTCTCCTTCCGGACCGTCCGTGGCGTCTCGCTGCCGATCCTCGCGGTCGCGATGGCGCTGGTGTGGACCCTCGGCGTGATCGTGCTCGCCGGCAAGGCGCTCAGCATCGGCACATCCATCCTGCCGCCGCTGCTCCTGGTCGTCGGTATCTCGTACGCGATCCACGTGATGGCGCGCTACTACGAGCAGGTGAGCGCCGGCGCGCCGCCCGACGAGGTCGTGCTGCGGGCCTTCGCGCGGGTGTGGCTGCCCCTCGTGATCTCAGCCACCACCACCGTCATCGGCTTCGGCTCGCTGATGGTGAACCGGATCACCGCCATCTGGGACCTCGGGTTCTTCGCGGTGGTGGGGGTCGTCTTCCTGACCATCACGTGCCTCACGTTCCTCCCCGCGGCGCTGCAGCTGATGCCGGCCCGGTTGCGGTCGGTCCGCTCGGGGAAGATCTCCCCGACACTCGCCGACAACCTGAGAAGGCTCGGGGAGCGCGTGTACGTGAAGCGGCGGTACATCCTCTGGCTCGGTGTGGGATTGTCCGTCCTCGCGCTGCTCGGCGCGCGCCGCATCCAGGTCGACGCGGACTTCCTCTACTACTTCGAGCCCGAGTCCGAGGTGCGACGCGCCAACGAGACGATCAATCGCGAGATCGTCGGGAGCAACCCGTTCTACATCGTGATCGAGGGCGGGGCGCCCGACGTGCTCAAGCGGTGGGAGGTCCTGAAGCACATCAAGGACCTGCAACGCCACCTCCAGTCGATCCCGGGCGTGACGTCCTCGATCTCGCTCGTCGACTACCTCGAGATCCTCGAGGCCGGCGTCAACGCGCAGGGCGACAGCGGCGGCGACCTCGTCATCAATGATGTGGGGGACATCGTCCCGGCGGAGCTGCCGAAGCCGTTCTGGCAGGATCCGAAGAACCTTGGTCCGCTCATCGACACGATGGCGAAGCGTCCCGAGACGTTCAAGAGCGTCGTGACGCCCGATTTCAGCAAGGCGAGCATCCTCGTGCGGACGAACCTCTCCGGCTCGCGCCGCGTCGAGGACACGCTCGAGGACATCCGGCGCTACGTCGCGGACCACTTTCCGGCCGATCTGCCCGTCAACCTGACCGGCACGCTCGTGCTCATGACCGGGACGACGTCGGACATCGTCGCCGGGCAGATCAAGAGTCTGACGCTCGCGCTCGGCATCATCTTTCTCGTGATGACCGCGATGTTCCTCTCCACCAAGATCGGCTTCTTCGCGATCCTGCCGAACGTCGTTCCGATCATGATCTTCTTCGGCGTGATGGGCTGGCTCGGCATCTACCTGAACCAGGGCACGAGCCTGATCGCCGCGATCGCGCTCGGCATCGCCGTCGACTCGACGATCCACTACATGGCGCGTCTCAACCTCGAGCTGCGGGGCGAGACCGACCAGGCCGCCGCCGTCGTGCGCACGCTCCGCACCGTCGGCGTGCCGATCGTCTACACGACGATCGCGCTCTTCTTCGGCTTCCTGACCTTCTCGCTCTCGAATTTCGTTCCCATCCAGAACTTCGGCCTGCTCGCCGCGGTGACGATGGCGACCGCGCTCGGAGCGAACCTGGTCCTGCTCCCGGCGCTCCTCTCCACCACCAAGATCATCACCCTCTGGGACCTCCTCGGCGTGAAGCTCGGCGACGACCCGGCGCGGACGATCCCGCTCTTCACCGGGCTCCGGCCCGCCCAGGCGCGCATCGTCGTCCTGATGGGGGAGATGCGTCACTTCGCCCGCGGCGACACGATCGTCCGGCGCGGGGACCTGGGGGACGAGATGTACGTCATCATCGACGGGATGACCGACGTGGTCGCGGGCGACGGGACCGTGAAGCAGCGGATCAACGTGCTGAAGCGCGGCGACGTGTTCGGTGAGATGGGCCTCGTCCGGCACGCCGAGCGCACCGCGGACGTCGTGGCGGCCAGCGCCGTCGACGTGCTCGCCCTCGACGAGCGCTTCCTCCGCCGCATCCAGAACCGCTACCCGCGCATCGCGTCCAAGGTCTTTCTCAACCTGACGCGTATCCTGAGCGACAACCTGCAGCGGACGACCGAGCGGTTCGTTGCGGCCCGGACCGCGTAGCGTCGTTCTCCTGGTCCTCGCCGCGGCCTGCGGCCGCGGGCTCCCGAACGAGCGCGCGGCCGCCGTTCCGCCCGCGCAGAGCACGGGCTGCCGGCCGGGGGGGCTCG
>JACXTT010007277.1_pt1 | contig 15638 bp, 13 predicted proteins | sample 9270951 | NCBI WGS metagenome assembly JACXTT01 (sample SAMN15532306, study PRJNA645909) | rock metagenome | isolation source: weathered quartz diorite | place: Puerto Rico | collected 2017-06-21 | reverse complement strand
AGGATGTGCTCGATTCGCTGACGCCGCGCGAAGCCAAGGTGCTGCGCATGCGCTTCGGCATTGAAATGAGCACGGACCACACGCTGGAGGAAGTCGGCAAGCAGTTCGACGTGACGCGCGAGCGTATCCGCCAGATCGAGGCCAAGGCACTGCGCAAGCTGCGCCACCCGAGCCGCTCGGACAAGCTGAAGAGTTTCCTGGAAGGCAACTAAACGCTTCCAAGGGCCTCTAGCTCATGCCTGGTTAGAGCAGCGGACTCATAATCCGTTGGTGCCGTGTTCGACTCACGGGAGGCCCACCAAGTATTGACAAGGGGTTGCGGGAGATTTTCCCGCAACCCCTTTGTCCATTCTGACTTGCGCGGGACACTGGCGGGACACTTCGCGACAATCAATCAAATCACTTTCCCTCTCAAGCGCATTCCAAGGAGAAAACATGACCGCGCTGAGCTGTGTACTTCAATCCCAGGCAGGCAAGATCGCCGTCGATTGCGCCGATAAGGCATCCTGGGTTTCTGATGCGATTTGGGCGGCAGTCATTGCGGTCTTGGGCAGTGCCATTACGTTGGCGCTCGCGAATTGGCACAGCAGGCGGTTGCAGGAGCAGAAGCTCGAGGCCGACGAGAGGGAGGCGGACAGGTCTCGCAAGGCCGTACTTCGCAAAGATGTCTACCTCCCTGCGGTCGCGGCTTCGACACGGGTCTTTGGCGTACTGGGCGAATTCAGCCACCCACGCGCAGACGCCGCCCAGCTCACAAAGGAATTGGGCGTCCTCATGGGGCAGCTCAATGGCGTGATCGCGGTAGGGTCTGAGGCGACGATTCAGCTGCTCCTGGACTTTCTCGCAATCGTAGGTGAAGCCGTTACTGAGATCGCTTCGAAGCATCTCGCGCTGGCCGGGATACAGGCTCGGCTTGATGTCATCGACGGGCTCTCTAGAAAGGACGGCGACTATCAAGACGCGATGGCGCGCTGGGCAGACGAGATGCAAATTCGCGGAGGAGCCGGTGCTCGCGAGTGGGGCGAGATCAGTAAGCGATTCGAGCGATTCGTGGCGGATGGTCAAGCAAGGGATAGGGAGCGCGCGGAGTTGGAGCGGCAGCAGGCGACAGCCCTTCTCGACATAAACCTGGCAATGCAGCGCCATTGCAAGGTAGCGTTCCCAATTCAACCCAAACTCATTTGCAGCCTCCGGGCCGACATGGAGATCGAGACTGACGCCGTCGAAGTGGAACGCATGTTTGCCGTTCAGCGCGGGAAGGCCGGCAAGATGATGGACGACACAATGGCGGCGATTCAGCGCGCATTGGCCGAAGCTGGGGATCGTGCAACTGCAGGCGCTGGCAGTGCATGAAGCTGTGCACGCTCACGGCGTGGGACCGCCGCGACATGAAACGCATGGCAAGAGTGACGACGGAAAGGTACGGGACTTCTTCGAAAGTGATTTCGCGTTGTCGAAATCTGATCTCAGAATGTTCTATGACGGGAGAGGCGCCGGATGGTGGGGGGCGCTCGGGACGGAAAGCGTTAGCCGGAGGCGACTGCCGCAACGTCAATGACTCAAGGCGAGGACACGCCAGATCGCCGGCTCATGCGCCGGCAAAATAGACATTACCAGCGGCTACCCCTCCTTCCGCACAACAAAGTGAAACCAATAAACGTCCCCCACGTCATCGGCTTCCCCCAACGGCCGCCCATCGAGGTTCCCAAACACGGCCTCCGTGCGTAGCCCCATCTCGGCCAGCCCCCGCATCTGCGCCGCCATATCGACATAAACAATAACGATCCCGAACTTGTGCGCGGCGCAGACGCGCACGGCGTAGCCGTCGAATTCGCGGTTCAGACGGGAATGGCGGAAATAGTTGAAGGTCGCCAGCGGCAGGTTGCAGACGACCCGTGCCGTATCGATGCCGACCGCGAGCGGATTGGCTGACCAGTGGGGCAGGCGCAGGAAGCGGGTCAGGTTTTCGCGGTAGCTGGGGCCATGCAGGTTGTGTGTCGAGAACAGTGCCAGCCCGCCGGGCTTCAGCACGCGGGTGATCTCACGCAGAATGGCAAGGCGGCCGGGGTAGTCGACCGCGTCGATGCCGTTGAAGCTGAACGTGACAAGCCCGAAGCTGCCGTCCGCGAACGCGGACATGTCGCGGGCGTCCATCTGGAGCACGCGCACGCCGGGATGGTTGCGGCGGCAGATGCCGACCAACTCCGGTGTGTAGTCGATTGCCGTGTAGTCGTGGCTGATCGCGGTCAGCAGGGGCACGGTCCGGCCGCCACCCACGCCAATGTCGAGGATCGGCTGGCCGGCGACTTCCTGCGCGACTCTGGCCAGGGCGGCCGCTTCGCCTGGATCTGTCCAGTCGTTGCCGGTGCCGAACCAGCGCCGCGCGCCCCAACTGCGCCATGTTCGGCGGTTGATCTGGTCCAGTGCCGTATCAGAGATCATGGCGGCCTCGTTTGTGCGGGCGATAAAGCCAATGTGTGGCCGATGTGTGCGACGAGGCAATGTCGCCTGGCGCCGGCACCGGCGCGCGGCTGCATTGCGGCCACGCGCTGGCAGGATGCGCCGCATGGCAGCGAGGCTCCGTTCGCTGGCGCACGCGTGGCAACCCGGCGGTCAGCGCCGGATCGGCGGCACGGCCGTGCTCGCACTTACCAGAGATTGCGATTTTTTTATCGATGAATTATCGGTGAATGATGCCGCTTATTTGTTGCGGCAACCCGCATTTGGGTGATGTACGGCCATGGGAATTGGCACAACATAGCACTCGGGGCAAGACCGAATGATTGCCTCGCTACCACTTACGCCCCGCGACCCTCCCCGGCCTGCGGGGCCTTTCTCTTTCTGGGGCGCCGCAAGTACTGTCTGGACTGGCTTCGCGGCAGCTTCCCTCTTCTCTGCATCTCCATCTCGCTCGCGAACGAGGGCGGCAAGCGCCGGCCCGGACTTGCGCGGCAGGGTGTTCCGTTCGTACGATATGCGATTCACGAACAGTTGTTCGTCAGCCGCATCCGCGACGTTCGCGCGGCGCGGCGCATAAGAATCGGAGACAGTCATGAAGGTGATTACCGCGCGGCAGGCGGCCGCGCTCGTCCAGGATGGCTGGACGGTAGCCAGCGCCGGCTTTGTCGGTGCCGGCCACGCCGAGGCCGTGACTGAGGCGCTGGAGCAGCGTTTCCTGGTGCAGGGCCTGCCGCGCGATCTCACGCTGGTGTACTCGGCCGGGCAGGGTGATCGCGGCGCGCGCGGCGTCAATCACTTTGGCAACGCGGGCATGGCTGCCACCATCGTCGGCGGCCACTGGCGCTCCGCGACGCGGCTTGCCGAGCTGGCGATGAACGAGCAGTGCGAGGGCTTCAACCTGCCGCAGGGCGTGCTGACGCATCTTTACCGTGCCATCGCCGGCGGCAAGCCGGGCGTGTTGACGAAGATTGGCCTGCATACGTTTGTCGATCCGCGCACCGGCCAGGACGCCAGGTATCACGGCGGCGCCATCAATGCGCGTGCCAGGCAGGCAATTGCAGAGGGTCGTGCGAACTGGGTCGAGGCGGTCGATTTCCGTGGCGACGAGTACCTGTTCTATCCGAGCTTCCCGATCCACTGCGCGCTGATCCGCTGCACCGCTGCCGACGCGCGCGGCAACCTCAGCACGCATCGGGAGGCCTTCCACCACGAACTGCTGGCGATGGCGCAGGCCGCGCACAACTCGGGCGGCATCGTGATCGCCCAGGTGGAGTCGCTGGTGGATCATCACGAGATTCTGCAGGCTATCCACGTGCCGGGGATTCTCGTCGACTACGTGGTGGTCAGCGAAAACCCCGCGCACCACCAGATGACGTTCGCGGAGCAGTACAACGTGGCCTATGTCACGCCCTGGCAGGGCGAGGCGGACAGCGCGACCGCGGCGCCGGTCGAACCGTCGTCGGCGCCTGTCGTGCTCGACGCTCGCACCATCGTGCAGCGGCGCGCCGTCATGGAGCTGGCGCAGCGCCGTCCCCGCGTGGTCAACCTGGGCGTGGGTATGCCGGCGGCGGTTGGCATGCTTGCGCACGAAGCCGGTCTCGACGGCTTCACGCTGACCGTGGAGGCGGGGCCGATCGGTGGCACGCCGGCGGATGGCCTGAGCTTTGGGGCGTCGGCCTATCCCGAGGCGGTAGTCGACCAGCCGGCGCAGTTCGATTTCTACGAGGGTGGCGGTATCGACCTGGCGATCCTTGGCCTGGCCGAGCTGGATGGCCACGGCAACGTCAACGTCAGCAAGTTCGGCGAAGGCGGGCAGATGGTCATCGCCGGCGTCGGCGGCTTCATCAACATCACGCAGAGCGCCCGCGCGGTGGTGTTCATGGGCACGCTGACGGCGGGCGGGCTGGAGGTGCGCGCCGAGGACGGTCAGCTGCGAATCGTGCGCGAAGGGCGGCTGAAGAAGATCGTTCCCACGGTGTCGCACCTGAGCTTCAACGGACCCTATGTGGCGTCGCTGGGGATCGCCGTGCGCTATATCACCGAGCGCGCCGTGTTCGAGATGCGGCCCGACGCCAACGGCGAGCCGCTGCTGACGCTGATCGAGATCGCCCCGGGCATGGACCTGCAGCGCGACGTGCTGGACCAGTGCGCCACGCCCGTCGCCGTGGCGCCCGACCTGCGCGAGATGGATGCCCGGCTGTTCCGGCCGGGGCCGCTGTCGCTTTAAAGCTTCCCGCCGTCAGCCCTGCGCCTGCAGCGTATGGCGGTATTGCGAGACGCCGTCCAGGTCGCGCAGGTCCACCGTCATCGCGCGCGTGTGCGGGTCGATGTTGACCTCGCCGAAGAACTGGTAGCCGGCGAACGGCGACAGGTTCTGCGCGGCGGGCGCCTTCTGGAACACCACCTGGGGGCCGAAGGTGTTGTCGAGCGGGTTGGGCCCGAACGTGCCGGCATTGAGCGGGCCGGTGACGAATTCCCAGAACGGATCGAAGTTCTGGTAGACCGCGCGGGCCGGATCGTAGTGGTGGGCGGCGCAGTAATGCACATCGGCGGTGAGCCAGACGACGTTGCGCAGCCCGGCCTCCTTGATGCGCGTCAGCAGCCGCGCCGTTTCCAGTTCGCGTCCGAGCGCCGGGCCGTCGCCATTGGCGATGGCCTCCCAGCGCGCGCGGCCCTCGGCGTCCTTGCCGTCGGGCACGCCAAGGCCAATCGGCATGTCGGCCGCGATCGCCTTCCAGGTGGCGCGTGACTGCGTCAGCTCGGCGACCAGCCAATCCAGCTGCGCGTTGCCAAGGAAGGCGGTGTCCGCGCTTTCCGTGGTTTGGCGGTTGTAGGTATTGGGGCCGCGGAAGCTGCGCATGTCCACCACGAACACGTCGAGCAGCGGCCCGTAGGCGATGCGGCGGTGCACGCGGGCATCCGGCTCGTCGCCGCGCCAGCGCATCGGGGCGTTCTCCAGGAAGGCGCGGCGGCCGCGCTCGGCCAGTACGCGCACGTCCTTTTCCGCATAACGCTTGTCGGCCGACAGGTCCTTGGAGGCCGACCAGTTGTTAGTCACCTCGTGGTCGTCCCATTGCCAGACCTGCGGCACTTGTTGGGCGAAGCGGCGCACGTTCTCATCGAGCATGTTGTAGCGATGGCGGCCGCGGAATTCCTTGAGTGTCTCCGCGACCTTGCTGACTTCCTCAGTGACCACGTTCTTCCAGATGCGGCCGTCCTCGGCGCGCTGCTCGGCGGCGATCGGGCCGTCGGCGTAGATGGTGTCGCCGCTGTGCAGGAAGAAGTCCGGGTTGCGCCGGCGCATGGCCTCGTAAATGCGCATGCCGCCGAACTCGGGGTTGATGCCCCAGCCCTGGCCGGCCGTGTCGCCGGACCAGACGAAGCGCACGGGCCGGTCTGCCGCCAGCGACGGAGTGCGGAAGCTGCCGTCCAGCCACGGGCCCAGGCCGCGACGCTCGCCCGGGGTCTCGAACGCGACGCGCACGAAGTACGGCTGGCCCGGCGCCAGGCCGGCGAGCAGGGTGCGCGCGGTCAGGTCCACATCCGCACCCGCCATCGGACCGGTGATGCGGCGGGCGTTGCGAAAGCGCGCATCGGTCGCGTATTCGACCACCATGCGGGCCGGCTGGTCGGCACGCGCCCAGACAATCAAGCCGTCGACGGAAGGATCGCCAAGCTGCAGGCCGCCGGGCAACCCCGGCCGCCCGGCGGCCACCACGGCGGGCGCGGCCGGCTGCGCGGCATTGCCCGTGGCGGCCTGGGCCGTCGCCTCGATGGCGCCGACGGCGCCAAGGCCCAGGAACAGGCCGGATGTGCGCAGAAAGCGACGGCGAGTGTGGCTGGAAGGCTCCGTGTCTCGGGAATCGGTCGTTGTTGTCATCGCTGGGTGTTGGTTTGCTGCCACCGGGCAGGGCGGGGCGGCGTCTGCCACGGCATTGGCCGGGCGGCGGCTCCGGATGATGGGCCGGGTTTGTGACACGCCGTTGAAATCCGCCGCAGTCGCCCCTCCGTATGGATTCCGTCGCCACACTGTGCAGCGCCTCGCTCTGATGCTAGAATCTAAGTCTTTGATTCTCTTGGGCAATTGATCTTGCCGGCCGGCCAGGATTCACCCTGGGTCGGGCTTCCCGGATCAGTTTCCCAGATCAGGTCGAGACGCGTGTCCGTTTGTGCCGGGTTCGCTTCCCGCAAGACACCGAAACCATGAACACAACGACCCTTCCCGACCAGACCCCCGCAGAGCAGACGTTCGACAGCTTTGGCCTGGACCCGCGCATCCTGCGCGCGCTGTCCGAGCAAGGCTACACCAAGCCTACGCCCATCCAGGCGCAGGCTATTCCTGTCGTGCTGCTGGGCAAGGACGTGATGGGCGCGGCGCAGACCGGCACCGGCAAGACGGCTGGTTTTGCGCTGCCGATCATCCAGCGGCTGCTGCCGATGTCCAACGCCAGCGCTTCGCCCGCGCGTCACCCGGTGCGCGCGCTGATGCTCACGCCCACGCGCGAGCTGGCCGATCAGGTCTACGACAACGTCGCGCGCTACGCCAAGCACACCGACCTGCGCAGCACCGTGGTGTTCGGCGGTGTGGACATGAACCCGCAGACCGACGCGCTGCGCCGTGGCGTCGAGATCCTCGTCGCCACGCCGGGCCGCCTGCTCGACCACGTGCAGCAGAAATCGGTGAACCTGTCGCAGGTGCAGATGCTGGTGCTCGACGAAGCCGACCGCATGCTCGACATGGGCTTCCTGCCGGACCTGCAACGCATCATCAACCTGCTGCCGGCGCAGCGCCAGACGCTGCTGTTCTCGGCGACCTTCTCGCCCGAGATCAAGCGTCTCGCCTCCAGCTACCTCACGCAGCCGGTCACCATCGAGGTGGCGCGCAGCAACTCGACCAACGAGAACGTGCGCCAGACCGTGTACCAGGTCGAGGACGGCCACAAGCAGGCGGCCGTCGTGCACCTGCTCAAGCAGCGCGCCGCGCAGTCGATGTCGCGCCAGTGCATCGTGTTCGTCAACAGCAAGATCGGCTGCTCGCGCCTGGCGCGCCACCTGGAGCGCGAGGGCATCAACGCCGCCGCCATCCACGGCGACAAGACCCAGACTGAGCGCATGCAGACGCTCGAGGGTTTCAAGAGCGGCACCATCGACGCATTGGTCGCCACCGACGTGGCCGCGCGCGGGCTGGACATCCCCGCCATGCCGTGCGTGATCAACTTCGACCTGCCGTTCAGCGCCGAAGACTATGTTCACCGCATCGGCCGTACCGGTCGTGCCGGCGCCAGCGGCGACGCGCTGTCCATCTTCGTGCCCGCCGACGAGCGACTGCTGGTCGATATCGAAAAGCTGATCAAGCGCAGCATCCCGCGTGCCACGCTCGATGGCTTCGATCCTACCGGCGAGCGCGCCCGCGCCGAGGACAACGACCGCCGCCGCCAGCGCGGGGAGGTGCGTCGCGCGCGCGACAACGGCGAGGGCGAAGAGCGTCGCCGCCGTGGGGACCAAGGCGGCCGCCAGGCATTCCGCGCGTCGGACGACCCGTTCTTCTCGCGCCCGTACGAGCCGAGCCAGAGCGCCCTCAACGCGCCCAAGCCGGCGGACGAGCTCGCCGCCGCGCTGGCCCGTGGCCGCCAGGCGCCCAAGCGTCCGGTGGCGGCGCTCTTGGGCGGCGTGCCGCGCAAGGCGTGATGCGCCGGGTCTGACGGTCTGGAAGAGAAAAAAAAGCACCTTCGGGTGCCTTTTTTCATTTGGGGGAGCGGATTATCTCTGCCCATCGGGTCGTGGCGGCCGCTAGCCATCGTGATATCTGTGTTTCGTCGTTGACAATCCCCAGATGCGCACCCGCCGCGCGCAGCGACGCCAAAGGCGCGCCGGTGTCGATGGCCGTGGCGCCGCTTTGCTTGCTCAGCTTCTCGCCAACGGCATTGACCACCACGGGCACGTGCAGATAGGCGGGCGTGGGCAGTCCCAGCAGGTGCTGCAGGTGGATCTGGCGCGGGGTGGAGTCGAGCAGGTCGGCGCCACGCACGATATGCGTGATGCCCTGCAGGCCGTCGTCCGCGACCACCGCGAGCTGGTAGGCCCACAGGCCGTCTGCGCGGCGCAGGACGAAGTCGCCGACCTCGGTCTCCAGGTCCTGGCATTGCCGGCCCTGCCAGCGGTCGTCGAAGCAGATCCGCGCGGCGGGGCCATCGGGCACGCGCACGCGCCAGGCGCGCGGCAGCTTGCCATGCAGGCCGTGGCGGCAGGTGCCCGGGTAGCCGAGCGTCTGGTGCCGCTCGCGCACATGCACGAGGGAATCGGCGATCTCCTTGCGCGAGCACCCGCACGGGTAGAGCATGCCGGCGGTATCGAGCTGGTGCATGGCTTCGGCGTAGTACGTCTCGCGCCGGCTTTGCCAGACGGGCGGCTCGTCCGGTTCGAGGCCGAGCGCATCGAGCGTGCGCAGGATGTCTTCGTCGGCGCCGGGCACGCAGCGCGGATAGTCGATGTCCTCGATGCGCACCAGCCACGTGCCGCCGTGCGCGCGGGCATCGAGCCAGCTTGCCAAAGCGGTGACGAGCGAGCCGAGGTGAAGCGGGCCGGTGGGCGAGGGCGCGAAGCGGCCACGATAGCCCGTGGCCGCCGGGGTTGCCGAAGGAACTGCCATTTGCCGCCGCCCCGGTCAGTCCGGCTGGTCGGGCAACTGCTGCAGCAGTGCCTGCGCCAGGCGCGGCTCCTCCAGCTTCTCGGCCCACCACTGCAGCGCCTTGCCGCGCGTGCTGGTGCGCCAGGCCACCTTGAAGTTGCCGGGGGCGCGCACTTCCACCGTCTCGCGCGCCTGCAGCACGCCGCTCTCGATATACGGGTGCGCCATCGGCGCCGGCAGCCAGCCGCAGCCCAGGCCGCGGACCTGCGCCTCCAGCTTGTCGCGCATCGTGGGCACCACCAGCACGTCCTGGCCCGCCAGCACGCCGAAGGTACGCGCCGGCAGGTTGCGCGAGGTGTCGCCAACCGCCACGATGCGATGCTTGGCGATCTGCATGGTGGTGAGCGGGCCTTCCTCGGCGGCCAGCGGGTGGTGCGCGGCCACCGCGAACACGAAGGGCATCGTGCCGAGCTGGCGCACCTGGAAACCCTGCGTGCCCGGCGCGTCGAAGGCGCCGCCGATGATGAGGTCGGCGCGGTTGCTGACCAGTGCGTCCCAGGTGCCGCCGAGCACTTCCTTGGCAAAGCGCAGCCGGGTTGCGGTGTTCTCGGCGTAGAAGTCCTGGATCACCGGCAGCAGCGCGCGGAAGTTGATCAGGTCGTCGATGGCGATCGTGAGCGTCGCCTCCCAGCCCGTGGCGAGCCGCTTGACGCGCCGCGCCAGGTCGTCGGCGGCGCGCAGCAGGTGGCGGCCTTCGTCCAGCAGCGCCCGGCCGGCAGGCGTCAGTTCCGCGCGATGGCGGCGACGGTCGAACAGCAGCACATCGAGGTCGTCTTCCAGCTTGCGCACCACATAGGTGAGCGCGGACGGCACCTTGCCCATTTCGTGAGCGGCGGCGGCGAAGCTGCCCTTACGCTCGATGGCGTCGAGCACTTCAAGGGATTCGAGAGAGAGTGGCATATTCAGAAAATCTGAATGATTGCTTCTAAGGCGATGCCGCCGACTATACGCCTGCTGTCCTAAACTGCCTAGCATTGACAGCCAGAACGCCAGTGCAGTAGAGCCATTTGGCAAGATGTCGGCGGCGACAGGGCCACAAGGAGGGCCATCAAAATGATTGAAATCAGAAAGTCCGGAGCGCGTGGTTACGCGGATCACGGCTGGCTCAAGTCCTACCATAGCTTTTCCTTCGCCGAGTACTACGATCCCGAGCACATCCAGTTCGGGCCGCTGCGCGTGATCAACGAGGACCGCGTGGCGCCGGGCATGGGTTTCGGCACGCACGGCCACCGCGACATGGAGATCATCAGCTACGTGCTGGAGGGCGAGCTGGCCCACAAGGACAGCATGGGCAACGGCAGCGTGATCCGCCCCGGCGACGTGCAGCGCATGAGCGCGGGCACCGGCGTGCGACATTCGGAGTACAACCACGCCGCGCACGACACGACGCATTTCCTGCAGATCTGGATCCTGCCCGATCGCACCGGCATCGAGCCGGGCTACGAGGAGCGGCGCTTCGAGGCCGCCGACAAGCGCGGCAGGTTGCGCCTGGTGGCGAGTCCCGACGGCACGGATGGCTCCGTGCGCGTCCATCAGGACGTGCGCCTGTACGCCGGCCTGTTCGATGGCGACGAGGCCGCTACGCTGGCGATTGCGCCAGGGCGTCGCGCCTACGTTCACGTGGCGCGTGGCCAGGTGACGGTCAACGGACAGGCGCTGGAAGCCGGCGATGCCGCGCGGCTGACAGCGGCCGATGCCGTGTCCGTTTCGCAGGGCAGCGGGGCCGAGGTGCTGGTGTTCGACCTGCCCTGACGCCTCGTGCGCCACGGCGCCTTGCGGCAGCCCGCCGGCCTGTGGCCCGCGGGCTTTTTCTTTGCCACTGCCGCGACACGTCTTGTTGCATTGCCGCAGTGCCGCGCGAGCGGACCGCTGTGCTATCTTCTCGCTAACGCCATGCGACCGGCCCGGCACTTGCCCGGCGTCGACCCGGGCAGTTTTCGTTACTTCTCGCCACAAGCCGCCCTCCCAGTCCCGAGATGACCTTCGTTTCCATTCTCCTCGCGCTGATCGCCGAGCAGTTTCGCGCCCTGGGCCGCAACAACCCGATCTACGACGTCGTCCGGGTGCTGGCCGACAAGGCGGAACACGCCGTCGACACGGGCCGCCCGCGCGACGCCTTGCTGGCGTGGATGACGGTCGTGGTGCCGCTGACGCTGACCGCGATCGTGGTGCATTACCTGCTGGCGTCGATCAGCGTGGCGCTGACGCTTGCCTGGAACGTGCTGCTGCTGTACCTGACGCTCGGCTTCCGCCAGTTCAGCCACTTCTTTACCGACATCCACGAGGCGCTGAACCGCGACGACCTGCACACCGCGCGCCAGCTGCTGCACGAATGGACCGGCATCGACACCGTCGAGATGCCGGTCAGCGAGATCGTGCGGCACACGCTGGAGGCGGCCATCGTGGCGGTGCATCGCCATGTTTTCGGCGTCTTTTTCTGGTTCCTGGTCCCGATCGGCCCCGGCGGCGTGGTGCTCTACCGCACGGCCGAGTATCTCGGTCGGCATTGGAACGAGCCGTCGGCCGAGCGCAGCCCGGAGCTGGGTCGCTTCGCCGCGCGTGCCTTCTATCTGTTGGACTGGGTGCCGTCGCGCCTGACGGCCATCGGCTTTGCCATCGTCGGCAACTTCGAGGATGCCGTCTACGCGTGGCGCAACCATGCCCGCAAGTGGAACGACGCCGTCAACGGCATCCTGCTTGCCAGTGGCGGCGGCGCGCTGGGCGTGCGCCTGGGCACGCCGCTGGCCGAGGACGATTCCAGCGTGGTGCTGTCCGCCAGCCTCGCCGCGAGCCCGGCGGCGGACTATGCGCCGGGCATGGAAGAGAACAGTGGCCCGGAACCGTCCGCGCCGGAGTTCGGCGTCGAGCCGGGCGTGCGCACGCTGCAGTCGGCCGTGGGGCTGGTGTGGCGGGCGGTCATCCTGTGGATGCTGCTGCTGGCCATGCTGTCGCTGGCCTGGTGGGTCGGCTGAGTCCGGCCCGCGTCACTTCGCGCGTTCGCTAGTCCTTCGCCGCGCCGCAGCGCCAGCACGCGGCGAACTGCGCCTCGTGCCATTCGTGGCAGTGGCGGCACTGCCAGCGTGGCCCCGGTGCCGGGTTGTCGGCAGCCTTCAGCACGGTCCACGCCTCGGCTTCCTGGCCGTCGTCAACAATCCAGACCTGCGGTGCGCTTTCCCGGAACGGGATGTCGCCGGTCGCGCCGCTGAGGTAGGTGTTGCGCAACTCCGCCCGGATGCCGGCCGCCTCCAGCAGGTTTCGGCAATGCGCCGCGTGGACGAGCGACGGGGTGGAGATCAGCAGCTTCATGGCAGGGGCGCGCAATGCATGTTGGGCCCACCTTACCACGCCTGTTGCCGCGCTTCTTGCCACGCCTTACCAGGGCTTTTGTTGCCGCGATTCGTGCAGCAGCTGCGTATAGAGCTGGTGGCGGCGCTCGTCGATACCGCCCGACTCGATCGCCGACAGCACGCCGCAGCCCGGCTCGTTGATGTGGTGGCAGTTGTAGAAGCGGCATTCCGTCAGGCGCTGCCGGAATTCCGGGAAGGCGCGCTCCAGCATGCCTTCGCTCAGGTGGTGCAGGCCGAACTCCTGGAATCCGGGGGAATCGATCAGGTGGCCGCGCCGGCCGTCCACCATGCCCCATTCGTCGGGCAGGTGATAGAGCCGCGTGAACGTCGTGGTGTGCTTGCCCGAATCCAGCTTGGCGGAGATTTCGCGTGTTTGCGCTTCCACGCCCGGAATCAGCAGGTTGAGCAGCGACGACTTGCCCATGCCGGACTGGCCGATCAGAATGCTGGAAAGCCCGGCCAGCCGTGGTTGCAGGCTTGCGAGCGCCTCCTCGGGTTTGCCGTGCACCGACAGCGCGAGCGTTTCGTAGCCAAGATCGCGATACAGCGCCAGGCGCTGCTGCGCGATCTCCAGGCGTTCGGTCAGGTCGGTCTTGTTGAGGATCACCAGCGGCCGGATCTCCAGCGCCTCGGCGGACACCAGCGCGCGGCCGAGCAGGTCTTCCGAGAAGCTCGGCTCGGTTGCCAGCACGATGATCACCTGGTCGATGTTGGCAGCCAGCAGCTTGGACTTGAACTGGTCCGAACGATGCAGCAGGTTCTTGCGGGGCGAGACGCCCGCGATCACGCACTGGTCGGCGGCGGCGTGCTCCACATGGACCGTATCGCCCACCGCGCAGTCGCTCTTCTTGCCGCGCGGGAACGCGTGCAGGCGCGTGCCGTCGTCTAGCTCGACCACGTAATGGCGGCCGTGCGCGGCGATGATCAGCGCGCGTTGCGCATCGTCATGGCTCTTGCCGGCCATCCTGCCGGCGTTCTGGTGTCGGGTGTGCCGGCTCATGCGTGTGCCAGCAGACGGTCGATCCGCTGGGCCGCCGGCGGATGGGAATAGTAGAACGCGCTGTAGAGCGGATCGGGCGTCAGCGTGGACGCGTTGTCCTTGTACAGCTTGACCAGTGCCGACACCAGGTGGCCGGCGTTGGTCTGTTCGGCGGCGAAGGCATCGGCCTCGAACTCGTGGCGGCGCGACGACTGGCTGGCCAGCGGCCCGAGCACGAACGTGAACACCGGCAGCGCCAGGAAGAACAGCACCAGCGCCAGCGCGTGGTTGCTGGCGCCGAGGTTGGGCGCGACGCCCAGGCCCGTGTAGAACCACGTGCGGGTCGACAGCCAGCCCAGCAGCGCCAGGAACACGAGCGAGAGCGCAAAGGTCACGACAATCCGCTTGGCGACGTGGCGGCGCTTGAAGTGGCCGAGTTCGTGCGCCAGCACGGCCTCGATCTCGTCGCCGGTCAGGCGCGAGAGCAGGGTGTCGAAGAAGACGATCCGCTTGGCGGCGCCAAAGCCCGTGAAGTAGGCGTTGCCGTGCGCGCTGCGCTTGCTGCCGTCCATCACGAACAGGCCCTTGCTGGCAAAGCCGCAGCGGCGCATCAGCGCCTCGATGCGGACCTTCAGGGGTTCGTCGGTGAGCGGCTCGAACTTGTTGAACAGCGGCGCGATGTAGGTCGGGAAGATGACCAGCAACAGCAGGTTGAAGGCCATCCAGGTGAGCCACGTCCAGACCCACCAGAGTTCGCCCGCGCGGTCCATCAGCCACAGCACCGCCAGCAGCAGCGGCAGGCCCAGCGCCGAGGCCACCAACATCATCTTGACCATGTCCCCGAGCCACAGCCCGAAGGTCATCTTGTTGAAGCCGAAGCGTTGCTCGATGCCGAACTGTCCATACAGCGCGAAGGGCAGGTCGGCCAGCCCGCCGATCAGCGCCACGCTGGCGACCAGCGCCACGCCGTAGGCATAGCCGGGGCCGAAGGTTGCCAGCCAGAACTGGTTGAGCCACTGCAGGCCGCCCAGCATGGTGAAGCCGACCAGCACGGCGGCGCCGGTCATGATCTCGAGCATCGACAGCCGCGTGCGGGCGATGGTGTAGTCGGCCGCCTTCTGGTGGGCGGCAAGCGCGATGGTGTCGGCAAAGCGCGCCGGCACGGCGTTGCGGTGCCGGGCCACATGGCGCACCTGGCGGGCCGCCAGCCAGAGCTTGGTCAGCACCATGAGCACCAGGGCGGCAAGGAAAATCAGCGTGAACATCGGCAAGGGCCTTGTCTTGGATCGCGGGGATCGCGCGTTCGGGGTGCGCCGGCCAAGCCGGAAGCGGCAAGGCGGGACGCGGGCGTCCGGTACGTGGCTGCCCTGGGTGCCGGGCGGCCATCCGGACGGATATGCGAGAATTATAAATTGTTCGCGCCCGGTCCCGCTTCTACAGCGGCGGCCACGGCGCTTCCCGATATTCCCGATTGCCCAGATACCTGCCGTCCCGATGACAAGCCCATCCAGCGCCCACAACGCCAAATCCGTCAAGAGTGAGAACAACCTGGTCTGGTTGGACATGGAAATGACCGGCCTTTCGCCGGACCAGGACCGCATCATTGAAGTAGCGGTCGTCGTGACCGACTCCGAGCTGAACATCCTGACCGAAGGCCCGGTGCTGGTGATCCACCAGGAGGATGCCGTGCTCGACGGCATGGATAACTGGAACAAGGGCACGCACGGTCGCTCGGGCCTGATCGACAAGGTCAAGGCCTCCACGCTGACCGAGGCGCAGGCCGAGGCCGAGCTGCTGGCCTTCCTCAAGCGCTGGGTGCCCGCCGGCAAGTCGCCGATGTGCGGCAACTCGATCTGCCAGGACCGCCGCTTCATGGCGCGCTACATGCCCAAGCTGGAGTCGTTCTTCCACTACCGCAACCTGGACGTGTCCACGCTCAAGGAGCTGTGCAAGCGCTGGGAGCCGGCCATCCACAAGGGCTTTATCAAGCGCCAGCTGCACACGGCGCTGGCCGACATCCTGGAGTCGGTGGAGGAGCTGCGCTACTACCGCACGCACTTCATCCGCCATCCGGCCGCCCCTGCCGCCGACGCGGCTCCCGCGGCCGACGCCACGCCGGCCCAGTAACCGGAACCCCGGCCGGCCGGGTCCCGGGCCAGCGCCC
>JACXTT010007276.1_pt1 | contig 15638 bp, 13 predicted proteins | sample 9270951 | NCBI WGS metagenome assembly JACXTT01 (sample SAMN15532306, study PRJNA645909) | rock metagenome | isolation source: weathered quartz diorite | place: Puerto Rico | collected 2017-06-21 | reverse complement strand
TTCGGAGGAACGGCAGCAACCAACGTGACGGTGGTGAACGCGACCACGATCACGGCGACTACGCCGGCCCATGCCGCGGGAGCGGTGAATGTCGTTGTCACCAACCCGGACACCCAGACTGGCACTCTGACGAACGGCTATACGTATGCTACTGCGCCGACAATTAGCAAGGTATTCGGCGCATCTGCCATTTTCCTGAACGGCAGCACATCATTGCAATTCACGATTACCAACCTGAACGCCGTTGCACTCACGGGAGTCGGAGTCACAGATCCGCTGCCTTCCGGGCTGGTGGTATCCACGCCAAATGGTCTGACGGGCAGTTGCGGCACAGGAGCAAACATCACGGCAACCCCGGGATCGGGCAGCGTCAGCCTGTCGGGCGGTACGATTGCCGCCAATGGATCGTGCATCTTCGCGGTGAACGTGACCGGCACAATAGGTGGTGTTAAGAACAATACGACGAGCGCTGTAACATCCACCAATGGTGGCAATGGCAACACAGCCTCGGCCAGTATCGCCGTTCAAGATTTCCAATTGCCCGCATCTCTGCCCCCGATTTCAATCATCCAGGGGTTTTCGGATAACACGACCAGCGTGCTGATCCAGTCTCTCGGTGGCTTTGCTTCAACCCAAATCGCCGGAACTTGTGCTCCACTCCCGGGCTTCACCAATACGACTTGCACAGTAAATTCAGGCAACCCGATCTCGTTAGCAGCCAACTCCAGTGCCACAGCGATTGTCCTGATAACACTCGGGCCAGCACTCAACCACAATCCTGCCACGCTCACTCCCGTCGGCACGTATACGCTGACCCTCACCTTTACCGACCCGCCCTCGGCAATCACTCATACGGTGCAGTTGAGCGTAACTGTGCTTCCGAATATTCCTCCTACCTGCGCTACGGTAACCGGCGCATCCTTTCTGCAGGTGGGGTCCGACAACCGGACCGTTACGGCGACCGTTGTCTGTTCTGATCCTGAGAACGACATCGTCAGTCTGTTGGTGGACTGGGGTGACGGTTCTGCTGCGCAGGCCATCACATCGGGAGTCCAGCTACCACACCTGTATGCGCAAGCCGGTGCGTACACTGTCTCTTCCACGGCAACGGACCAGGCAAACCTGATCAGCGTTGTGTCCGAGTCCGTCTCACTAGTGGATCAAGTACCGGTACTTCCGGGAAATTCTGTGGTCGTGCCGGTTCCTTTGTTGCCGCCGGTAACCGCAGTTGCAGGCAATAGTGTCACTTTCTCTTGTGTCGCGGTCAGTGGCACAAACATTACGGGTAGCGAGGACCCGTCGGCTATTGGGATGAGCTGCACTTTCAATCCCGCTACAGCCGATCTTACGACCACGTCGCAAGTGCAGGTCACCGTCGGAACCAAGGCAACCGCGGCGGCATCGCGACTAGGTTTTGTTTCGAACGGATCTCTGCCGCTCTATTCTCTTTGGCTTGGTATTCCGGGCGTTGTCTTTCTGTGCATCGCGGCTTCCGCAGCAGGACGCAGTCGCAGGCTGTTATTCAGATCGCGAACTGTGCGATTGTTCGTCTTGTTGGCAATTTTCTCATTGCTCCTGCTCATACTCGCCTGCGGCGGAGGGTTTAAGCAACCAGGGCCATTGCCTGGGCCTGGAGGCACACCAGCCGGAACCTACTTCCTAACAATCGAAGGTAAGGATGGGGCCGGCACCGTTCAAACTACGATCGTTCTCAACATTCTCGTCGGTGTGTAAGGATGCCGCGGGGAAGGTAGATTGGCAGCGCAATCGCGACCTTCGAAAGGGAAATGAGATGCTCAAACATCTTCTCTTGGTCTTGGCGGTGGTGGGTGGATGCGTTCTAAACGGACATGCGCAGGCTTTCTGTGGGCCAACAGCGACCCAGCTCGCCTGCCAGTTCCCATTCTCTGTACGAACCTTTGGGCCTCAGGTTACCGCTTTCAACTCGACCTTCGCTACCCAGTTGGCCCGACTACCTATCGCAAGCGCAGCTTCTGGTGTCGTTCTGACATTCAATAAGTCTTTGGGAATCTACACTACAGCCTCCGGCGATAACTTGGGTCCGATTCTCTCTCAAAGAGGGGACACGATCGGGAAGCACAAGCTATTCTTGGCGTTCTCATACCAGCGATTCCAGTTTGACAGCATTGACGGGATCAGTCTGGACCACAGCCCCGATCTCGATGCGGGAAGGGGTCTGCCACTCGTCTTCCAAATCCCTGCCCCGAACGACCCAACCACCACGATATATGGGGAAACGCGCAACCGTATCGACGCTCGTGTAGACCAGTATGTTGCTCTAGCATCCTTTGGGCTCACCGACCGAATCGACGTTTCGGTCGTGGTTCCAGTCGAGAGAATTTCCCTAGGAATATCAACGAGCGGACGAGAACACTTTGTAAAGAATAATGTGGACACCGGCTCAGTGCCTTTCTCTCAATTTGTCCCGGGATCGGCGAGCGGAATCGGGGATGTCATTGTCGCCGGCAAGGCAACCCTTCTGAAACGGGAGAAAGACAGCCTGGCGTTCGGTACAGAAGTGCGACTGCCGAGTGGCGACGAAAAGAACTTTCTTGGGTCCGGGTCATACGGCTTCAAACCCTTTGTGGCCTATTCACACCAGGCTCGACTCTCTCCCCATGTGAATTTCGGCTATCAATGGAACAGTCAAAGTGCTTTGTTTCCCAGCCCTTCAGGTGGTAATCTCCGATTACCGGATAGTGTCATGTACACCGCTGGTGTTGATGCGGCAATCGTCCGGCGTCTTAGCGTCGCGGTGGATTTTGTTGGTAGCCATTTCTTCGACGCTCCACGCGTACGGCAAACCACGACCAATATTCCGGGAACCGCGGGGAACCCGCCAGTTCCTGCCGCGGATCTGGCAGCATTGCGTGACTCTTACAATACAGACGATCTCGGGATTGGCTTGAAGGTTAGATTGGTCGCAAATCTTGTACTTTCTGGTAACGTGCTGATCAAGCTCGACGATCCCGGATTGCGATCGAGGTTCGTACCATTGGCCGGGCTTTCGTATCGGTTTTAGGTTTAAAGCTCGGTCCGAACCCTTTGGGTCAGCGTGCGCCGTCCCTCCTTGCAATTCGCGCGCTGAACCTTAGGGCTTGTCGCCCGATGCATCCGCACACTTACCTTTTCCTGTAGGGAGAGCGCCAAAATCAATGTCACTAACCACCTCACTACTTCTGTTCGCGAGCTCCCATCCCTTCTATGACCCAGCTCTCTGAAGCTCTCTCCATGTGAATCGAAATTTCCGCCGGCTGCACCTGATGGCATTTCCCTTTCTTATCCGAATACGCCAGCGTCTGGAAACAATTCACATTTGCCTGGTTACCGGCAACGGTGGGAACCGCACATCGCAGGGCGAGATTAGGAGTTAGCGAATCCTTGTGGAAGAACTCAAACACTTCCTTGAACTTTGCTTGCCGCTTGCTGTCCACGGATGGCCACGCCTGCTTCACCGCGACCAGGTTACTACCGTTGAATGCGCTGCGGTAGCCCTGCAGAGTGTTGCCAATAAGATTGATGTCATTAGACGAGGCGCTACGAGCAGTCATGGTGAGCATCGGAACGCTGGCCGCGCTCGTAACGATGTGTTGGTCGCTTCGCGCGGGCGCCTGCATGTCTGTGAAGAGCGCGACCGAGGAACTTGAGCTGCCGCATTGGCTTGCAGTACTGCTTGCTTCTTGAGCAACGGCTGCAGCAGTCAAAAGAATACCACTCATGAGAACAGACGCAATTCTACAAATCATGGAGTAATGCTCCTCTAGGGAGCAGCGTATAAGTGATTGCTGAAAGTCGGTTAATTACGGATGTTCACAGCGATATTTGGCCGAAATCTCATCCTCAGCTGATCTTCTGATGGCACGAATGGACATGGTCACTCACGCCTTAGGTCGCGCTTTGTCAGAGCTAGGCGTCAGAGTCCGCCGAACGAAGTGGGTATGCATTTTTTGTGGAACCAATTTCTCGTGAACCGTGCCATGGTTCTTCCTACGTTCAGAGCGCTGTGTCCATAGGTGTGCAAATGGCAAACCAAAAACTCGAAGAGGACAAACTCAAATATCGGACTTTCAGCCAGTTAGCGACCAGTGACGTATCTGGACCTCTTAAAGCGCCGTGTTACGCCGTAAACGCTCGTGGGGTGACGGCAACAGCAGGCACCCTAGAGAGGCGCCAACAAACGGAACAACTAGTGGCCAGTCGTTCCGCAGCACCATTCATGCCAGGCAGCCCGAACGCGACCGACCAGCCTTCGGCAAGTTGGTATATACCCTGTTCACAATATTCTCGCCTAATTGAAATCCACTATTCGCTCCTCTCTTCAGCTATCTAACTCTCATCACCAGGTGTTTACAGCCACCCTACGATCAACCTAACTACGTGAAATTTGATCGATATCCCGACATTGGTGATTGCCGCATTTTTTTGTTGCCGAGTAAAGGGATTTTGATTATGGTGCTTCGCTACAAACTGCGCAGTCATCTGAGGGGGCGATTGCGCGGGCAGTTCACTCGATACGGATTTTTGTCCGGTCGGGAGGATTATCTGCGGCTGCGCCTCTTTTTGCTTGGAACAACGACACGACACCGCAAGGTCGGTACGCGCCATTTGTTTATATTTCTTGGAAAGGGCTGACGACTTGGTTGCTGGACTTGCTAACCCTCTCTTGACCTAAATGTGGCGTTCTTAACGAGGAGAACAATTCATGAACAGACTTACGAAGCAACAACCCTACACCGCGATCTGCTATTCGCTCTGGCCGTGATGCTGACAGCGGTCGCGACCGCGCAGACGAAAGATGTGGCGAACAACCCGCCCCAAGCTGCAGCCTCCAAGACCACTCACAATGGAACATCCAATGCCGGAACGTCCAAAGCTTCGGGAAATACAGCCGCACCGGCTGCTCCGGCGGCAACCGGTGTCGGGATGAACGCTCAAGATGCGCCCGCAGGCTCAGTCGCGTCGGCCCCGCCCGGGATGGGTACCTCCAGCCAACAACGCCCAGGAGGCAGCGCCAGCAAGCCATCAGGGTACGGCATCGGGAAGCAAGCCACACCCGAAGACCAAGCCAGCGGAGAGTACTGCACCCAAGAAGTAAGGGGTTGCGAAAGCTATAACAGCGGCACGTAATCGAACCGAGCGACAAATTAGCTGCGAGTGCGGGTCCACAATTCTCTGGGGCTCGCTAAGAAATACACGACCGCGCGATTCTCGGTCCGCTGCGTCCTCGTGTTTTCCGAGGTACCTCCGTGATCTTCTCGTCGCTCCCGTAGCCTGCCTTTGTGGTCAACTAAACATATGAAGCTCCCGGCTGAGCTTTCCAGCGAGACCCTCGCTCTCGTTCAAAGGTTGTCGGTGACCTACTTGTCAGAGAGGCATCCGCCGGTGCGAGCCCTAGACCAAGCCAGTATCGAAATACGGCCCGGTGAGCTAGTCGGCATTCTGGGGGAATCTGGATCGGGCAAGAGCACACTCGCCGCAGCTTTGTTACGGCTACTGCCTCCTGATGCCAGGTACGACAGCGGGTCACTCTGGTTTCGGGGACGCGACCTGCTCAAGCTTCCGGAGCTTGAGTTGCGCCGGATTCGGGGAGCGGAGATTGCGCTCATACCCCAAGATCCCGCATTGGCCTTGAATCCAGTTATTTCTGTAGGCGATCAGATCGCGGAAGCGGTTCGCGCACATGTAAGAATGACGCGACGGGATCGCAGAACGCGCGTGGAAGAGTTGCTTGCTGAGGTTGGCTTTGATCAACCGCAACGAATCTGCAGCGCTTATCCGCATCAGCTGAGCGGAGGGCAGCGGCAACGCGTTGTGATTGCACAAGCGATGGCGTGTCGTCCCGCGTTGGTGATTGCAGATGAACCGACAAGCAAACTCGACGCATCGTTGCAGGCGGAGATCCTGTCGCTTATGCGGGAGATTAGTCAGCGCCATCACACCGCCTTTGTGCTAATCAGCCACGATCCTACCGTGCTCGCTGGATTTGTGCACAGACTTGCCGTGATGTACGCCGGCCGTATCGTCGAGGAGGGATGCACCGAAGATATTTTTCGCCGCCCGTTGCATCCGTACACGCAAGCCTTGGTGCGCCTGTCCGCGCGGTATCTGTCGAACGCGGGCCCTCGGACACGATTTCCGGCGATCGAAGGCGAGCCTCCACGCTTGACGTGCCTGAATATCGGTTGCCCTTTCGCATCGCGCTGCCCGGAGAGAATGCAGGTGTGTACCGAGCGCGATCTCGAGGAAACCACACCTCAACCTTCCCAGCGAGTGAGTTGTTTCAAGTATGGCAACTGATGCCAGCGCCGTGAAGTCCGCTGCCCAACCCGTGCTGCGTGTCAGCGGCCTGAGTAAGAGTTATCGACGCCAAGGCATTGGCTGGCAGCGAAGTGACGTTATCGTTGCCGCCAGCGTGGTTGAGTTTGAAATCTTCGCGGGGCAGACGTTGGCGCTGGTAGGAAGCTCGGGCTCTGGCAAGTCCACGGTCGCCCGTTGTGTGACGCGACTTGAGAAGCCGGATGCTGGACAGATCTGGCTGGAAAGCACGGACATCGCGCGGATTGATTTGCGTGAACTACGCTTGCTTCGGCCGAAGCTCCAAATGGTGTTTCAGGATGCGGCCACGTCGATAAATCCGCGGTTCACGGCAGCCGAAGTTATTGAGGAGCCGCTGCTCATTCAAAGACAAGGCGACAAATCTGCGCGCCGAACCAGGGCCAAAGAATTAATGCAGGAAGTGGGATTGTCTCCGCAGTGGGCTGATCGAGCTGCCTTGGATTTCAGCGGCGGGCAACGGCAAAGGCTGGCGATCGCACGGGCACTCGCTTTGAAGCCAAAACTGCTGGTGCTCGATGAAGCGCTCTCTGGTTTGGATCTCTCGACCGAGGCCCAGATCGCAAACTTGCTTCTTGATATCCAGGCGTCCCACTCGCTGGCCTACCTTCTCATCTCGCACGACCTAGCCTTGGTCGCGCGACTAGCGGACACGGTCGCCGTGATGGCGAACGGCAGGATTGTCGAACGAGGGCCGGTACCTCAGGTCATGGCCGATGCCAGTCATGCGGAAACCCGCGCGCTGGTCGCATCCACAAGGGCGGCTCAGGCAAATCTTGCCGCGCTGGGGGTGGCACTATGAAGTATCCGGTGCGGCGTGCGATTCGAGCTGTGGTGTTGTTGTTCGGGGTGTCGGTGCTCTGTTTCCTGTTCACGGAAATGGCGCCGGGCAGCTTCTTCGACGAGATGAAGCTGAACCCTCAGATTTCTCCCGAGACCGTTTCAGCGCTGCGCGCCCGCTACGGATTGAACCAGCCTCTTCTGGTGAGGTACGGACGATGGGCGGCGGCAGTTGCTCACGGTGACCTCGGATTCTCCATCGCCTACAACGCGCCGGTTGCGCCACTGCTTTGGAGCCGGGCGTTGAACACTTTGTTGCTGGGAGCCACTGCGTTGCTGCTGACATGGCTCATTGGCATTCCACTGGGCGTTTGGAGCGCAGCCTACCGAGGTCGGTGGTTGGATAGAGCCGTTGAGACTGGCAATTCTCTGCTCATCTCGATTCCCGAGATCGTGATCGCTCTCGGCCTGCTGGCACTCGCGGTGCGATCGCGAGCCGTCCCCGTTGGTGGCATGATGTCGATTGGTCACGAGGAACTTTCCACTTGGGGAAAGTTCCATGATGTCCTGCGCCACTTGCTTCTGCCGACTGCGATTCTTGTGCTCGTTGGCATTGCCATCGTCATCCGGCACGTGCGCGCTAGCGTCGTAGAAGTGCTCGACGCGCCCTACGTGCGGGCCGCCCGTGGCCTCGGGATTGGGCAAGCTCGGTTGCTCTTTCGGCACGTTCTGCCGGTGGCGGCGAGTCCGGCGATCTCGCTCTTCGGTTTTTCAATCGCATCGTTGTTGAGTGGTTCGCTGCTGGTGGAAGTCGCCACCGGATGGCCGGGACTTGGGCCACTGCTGCTCGAAGCTACGCTGGCCCGGGATTTCTACCTCGTGATCGGAGGGATCATCTTCTCTGCGCTGTTTTTGGTTGCCGGCAACTTCGTCGCAGATCTGTTGTTGCTGGCATCGGATCCGCGCATTCGCACAGGCGGTCTCGATGCGAAATAGAGTGCGAATACGGTTTCTTATTCTTCTTCTGGCCGGGCTGCACGCGGTCGTATTGTTCGCCGGTTTCTTCGCACCCTACGATGCAAGGGAACAGGATCGCAATCGCCCCTACGCTCCGCCGACAAAGCTGCACTTCACCGACGAGTCCGGTTTTCATTTTCGTCCGTTCGTCTATGCTGCAATGCTCGATGCCGACGGTTATCGTGAAGACCGCACGCAGGAGTTTCCCGTTCACTTTTTTGTGAAGCGAAGTTCGTATTCCCCGCTAGAAATCAGGGTGGACCTTCATTTGTTCGGTGTGGACAGCCCCGCCCGAATCATGTTGTTGGGTACGGATGCTTTCGGGCGGGACGAGTTCTCCCGGTTGTTGTTCGGCGGCCAGATTTCGCTGGCGGCCGGCTTGCTGGCGACCCTGCTTACTCTAGCAACAGCGGCTGTGATCGGCATTGTTTCAGGGTTCTACGGCGGTTGGATCGACGAGTCGCTGATGGGACTCTCGGAACTGTTTCTCTCATTGCCGTGGCTATACTTCCTCCTGGGAGTACGGGCATTTCTTCCGCTTCACATCAGTCCCGTGGGAACGTTTCTGCTCTTGATTGGAGTCATCGGGATCATCGGCTGGGCGCGTCCAGCGCGCCTAGTCAGGGGTGTGGTTCTAAGCGCGCGAAACAGAAACTACGTTTCGGCCGCCCGCGGATTCGGCGGCTCAGACCTTTACCTATTGCGGCAGCACATTCTGCCCGAGACGTTCGGGGTTCTGCTCACCCAGGCTGCTCTGCTGGTTCCGTTGTACGTTGCAGCCGAAGCGACGCTTTCATTCTTCGGTCTGGGAGTCAGCGAGCCGGTCCCCAGCTGGGGCAACATGTTAGCAGCCTTGCAACACTACAGCGTTCTGGTGTCATACGGATGGCTTTTGGCGCCTGCGGCGGCACTTGTCGTTACGTCCGTAATCTACGGTTTGCTGGCTGATGCCCTTCATCCCCCCCATTCCTAAGTAAAATCTAGTCAATCTGACCAGATCTGTGGGGTGAGGTGACATGAAAACCATAGCTCGCCTAGCCCTGGTAGTGTGTCTGTGCGCGGCCACGTTGGTGGCCAGCGCTCCCGCTCCCCAACCTGTTAACCAAGGTGAAGAACTCGTGCGCGTTGAAGGCTTGACCGGCCGCTACGGCGGGCATTTGGTCGTTGGTCAGAGGTCCGAACCGAAGACGTTAAATCCGGTGACGGCCTCCGACGCCGTTTCGCGGGAAGTGTTCGAACGCCTGCATGCCGACCTGATTGAAATCAACCGAGCAACGCAGAAAACCGAACCGGCGCTGGCCAAGTCGTGGAAGATGACGACGGACGGACGCGCGTTCACGCTCAAGCTGCGCAGGGGCATTCGGTTCTCTGACGGGCATCCCTTTGACGCCGACGACGTGGTGTTCTCCTTCACTGTCTATCTTGATGAGGCAGTGAGTTCCCCGCAGCGCGATCTGTTGTTGATTGATGGCAAGCCGATCACGCTCACTAAGCTGGATCAGTACACCGTCCGCTTTTCATTGCCGCGTCCTTATGCTGCTGCCGAGAGGCTTTTTGACAGCTTTGCCATTTTGCCGCGTCACATTCTCGAAAAGCCTTATCGCGAGGGAAAGTTCGTGCAGGCCTGGCCACTGAATACCCCGCCGGGGGAAGTGGTGGGCCTAGGGCCGTTTCGCGTAAAGCAATACTGGCCGGGTCAGCGGATTCTGCTGGAGCGCAATCCTTACTACTGGAAGACCGATGGCGAAAACCATCGGCTGCCGTATCTTGACGAACTCGTCTTCCTCTTCGTTGGCAGCGAGGACGCGCAGGTCATGCGCTTTGAGGCCGGCGAAACCGACCTCATCAACCGCCTTAGCTCCGAAAACTACGCACTGCTGTCGAAAGAGCAATCGCGGACCAGGCCGCAACTCGCCGATTTGGGTCCCAGCCTGGAATACAACTTTCTTGTCTTCAACCAAAACGATTTGTCCGGAAAGAAACTCGACAGCATCGCTCGCAAGCAAGCCTGGTTTCAGGACCTGAAATTTCGGCAGGCAGTATCGGTCGCGGTGGATCGTGACTCGATTGTAAAACTCGTTTACGGAACGCGGGGCACGCCTCTGTGGGGAAACGTGGGGCCAGGAAACAAGATGTGGGTCAACCAGTCCATCCCGCATCCCCAGCGCTCGCTCGAAACCGCCCGCCAACTGCTCAAGGAAGCGGGCTTCTCGTGGGATGCATCTGGCCAGCTTCATGATCGCACGGGCCAGCCGGTTGATTTCTCCATCGCGACCAGTGCTTCCAACGCGCAGCGCATGAAGATGGCAACCCTGCTGCAGGACGACCTTTCCCGCCTGGGCATGCAAGTGCACGTCGTTCCCTTGGATTTTCGCGCCATGATCGACCGCGTCTTCCAGAGCTTCGACTACGAGGCGGCCATCATGGGACTGGGCGGTGGCGATGCCGATCCCAATCCTGAAATGAACGTGTGGCGCTCGAGCGGCAGCGCGCATCTCTGGCACATGAATGAAAATCAGCCCGCGACCGCGTGGGAACGGGAAATTGACCAGTTGATGAACGAACAGATGGTCACGCTGGACTACCACAAGCGGAAGAAACTCTACGACCGCGTGCAGCAGATCATCTCCGAACAGCTGCCGTTCATCTTCCTCGCGACACCGAACATACTGACGGGTGCGAAAGGCGAGATCGGCAATTTTCAGCCCGCTCTGCTGGATCACTACACGCTCTGGAACGCCGATCAGATCTATCTTCGCAATGCTGAGAGCGCGGGAGTCCGATGAAGACGGCGGCGAAGGCGCAACTCGAACCGAGGAAGCCTTCGTCCGACGAACGTCTGATTGCGCTTTGCCTTAAAGGCGACCAGCAAGCCTGGGCCGATTTGGTCGACAAATACAAGAACCTTATTTACTCGATCCCGATCAAGCTCGGCATGTACGACGATGCTGCCGACATTTTCCAATCCGTATGCCTCGACTTGCTTTCGGACCTTTCCAAACTGCGGGAACCAAAAGCGTTGCCCAAGTGGCTGATGCAGGTCTGCTATCACAAATGTCTTGAGCATCGGACCCGAGCGAAGAAACAGATTCAGCTCGATGATAAGGATGCCGAGAACCTGCCCGCCGACCAGAGTGCTTCGGCTGTTCCTGAAGAGATGTTGGCCCAGCTTCAGCGGGAGCAGATGGTCCGAGACGTAGTCTTGGGCTTGCCGCAGCGTTGCGCACGCATGGTTCGTATGCTGTTTTTCGAAACACCGCCTCGCCCCTACCAGGACATCGCCAAAGAACTCGGCATCGCCACCGGATCGATCGGGTTCATCCGTGGCCGATGCCTCAGCCGTCTCAAAAAACAACTGGAAAAGATGGGGTTTCAGTGAGTGTTAAAGCGGTCCAGAAAACTGAGTTCGACGACGCCGTCGGGCGGCTCCTGGCGCTAGAAGAATCTGGCCGCCGTGAGTTCGTTCGCCACGATGCCGCGAGAGACTGGGCTGCTTTCGCGACCATGCTTACCGAACGAGTGCGCGAGGAAGTCCGAGTCGACACCGCCCGTGCGCAGCGACTGGCCGACCTTGCCATCACCATCGCAGAAACCATTGGTAATCGACTGGCCTTAGCAAAAAGCCTGCGCGCACGAGCCAACGCGCTCTACGCTCTCGACCAGCATTCCGCAGCCATCGAAACGCATAAGCAAGCGGCTGCGCTCTTCGAGGAAGAAGGCGACCAAGAAGAACTCGCGCGAGCGCTCAGCGGATCAATCCAGCCCCTCCTTTTGCTTGGACACTATGAGCAGGCGCTAGCCGCCGGCGAGCGCGCCCGTGCGCTCTTCCTCAAACAGGGCAACGCGCTGCGCCTGGCACGGCTCGACATCAATATTGGAAACATTTATCACCGCCAGGACCGCTTTGCCGACGCGCTCGTCTGCTATGAACGTGCCTACGATGAGTTGGCCGCACATGACGATGCGGAAGGCATGGCTGCCGTCATGAGCAACCTGCCTCTCTGTTACATGAACCTCAACGAGTTCCCACGGGCGCTGGAAATGTACCGGAAGGCGCGCCAGCACTGTGAAAAAAAGGGAATGCCCATTCTGGTCGCCTATGCGGACTACAACATCGCGTATCTCTACTTCTTGCGTGGTGAATACGGCCTCGCCATCCAGATGCTGCGCGAGGCTGCCCAGAGCGGCAAGAAGGCGAACGACGCGTATCAGATTGCGCTCTGCAGTCTCGATTTGTCGGAAATCTTTATCGAAGTCAACCTGATTCCGGAGGCTTCCCAGCTTGCGCGGGAAGCCCATGAGCATTTCCAGCGTCTGGGCTTTGGATACGAAGCTGCCAAGGCGCTGGTCTTCGCGGCTATCGCGGCAAGCCGGCAGGGGCAGGCATTCGAAGGAATCAAGCTCTTTTCTACCGCTAAAGAGCTGTTTACCCGTGACAAGAATCATGTCTGGCCATCGCTGATCGACCTGTACGAAGCGCTGGTCCTGTTCAACGAAGGCCGCCTTTTCGAAGCCCGCCGGCTCTGCCTGGCGGCGCGCGATTTCTTCAGCACTTCTTCAATGCGAAGCAAAGCTGTGCTCGCTGAACTGCTGCTGGCACGAATCGCACTTCGCATGAACGACCCCGCCGCCGGTCGCACGCATTGCCAATCGGCTCTCGAGCAAGTCAGCAAAATGGAATCCCCGATGCTCGCGTACCAGGCCGAGTTTCTAATGGGCGAAGTGGAACGAGCCACCGGCCAAGCCGAGCTTGCCTACGCATGCTACCGCCGCGCCCGCGCGGCACTCGAAACACTGCGCAGCAACCTGCGTGGAGAAGAGCTGAAGATTGCGTTCTTCCAGAACAAGCTGGAGGTTTACGAGAATCTGGTGGACCTCTGTCTGGCCGGATCACAGAAACTGGAAGAAGCCTTCGAGTACATCGAGCTGGCCAAATCGCGCAGTCTGATGGATCGTCTCATGCAGCCGGTGCATGTGCCCTCCGACGCCGATGCCGGGCAGAGCGACCTCGTCCGTTCCATTCGCAATCTGCGCGAAGAGTTGAACTGGTACTACAACCTGATCGAACGGGAGCAGCTGAAACCGGAGGAGCGTTCTCCCGAGCGCATTCAGAAGTTAGAGCAAGAGGCAAGGGCGCATGAAAACGACCTGATACACGCCCTGCGGGAAGCAACTCTCGACGAGGCCAGCCAGGCGGGCTTGCAGATGCCCAGCGCCGTGTCGCTGGAGAAGATTCGATCCCTCCTGCCTGCGGATACCGTTCTGGTCGAGTACTTCCGCATTCAGGACCGTGATATTGCTTGCGTGCTCAGTCGCGACCAATTGCAGATTCGCCCGGTCACGGTGGAATCGCGTGTCAAGAAGATACTGCAGCTTTTTCAATTTCAGCTCGCGAAATTCAGGCTCGATCCGCAATATGTGGCTACCTTCCAGGAGCCGATGCTCAAGGCCGCGCAAGGGCATCTGGCTAGTTTCTACCAGGAATTGATCGCCCCCGTCGCTGACCTGCTGGCGGCCAAACACCTTGTCTTCGCCCCGCACGGATTCTTACATCACGTCCCGTTCCATGCCCTTTTTGACGGAGAGGCTTATCTGATCGATAAATTCTCTGTGTCCTACGCTCCTAGTGCCAGTGTTTACGCCCTATGCCGCGAGAAAGCCGTGAGCATTTCGGGAGACTCATTGATTCTCGGAATCGCCGACGCGCAGGCCCCTTTGATTCTCGAAGAAGTAGAAGCCCTGCGCGGGATTCTGCCGAACGCAAAGTTGTTTGTGGGCGAAGCGGCATCTGAAGCTGTCCTGAAATCGCACGGGCCGACGAGTCGGATCGTACACATCGCTACCCACGGATACTTTCGCCAGGATAATCCGATGTTTTCATCCATCCGCCTGGGCGATTCCTACTTGAGTCTCTACGATCTCTATCACTTCAAACTTCCCGCCGAACTGGTCGTCTTGAGTGGGTGCGCAACCGGTCGCAATACCGTAACTCTAGGGGACGAACTCATGGGGCTGGTGCGCGGCCTGTTGCAAGCCGGAGCTCAGTCGCTAATGCTCAGCCTGTGGGACGTTCACGATGCGAGTACGCGGGACTTTATGATCGCCTTCTACTCACGCCTGGCGCAGGGCATAGCGAAACCTCTGGCTCTCCAGGCTGCCATGGCTGAGATACGCCAATCCCACCCGCATCCCTACTACTGGGCCCCTTTCTCATTGATAGGAAAGGGGTAAGCGCCGCCAAAGCTTTTTCTCGCTGCCCTATATTTTTTCAGCCCCCTAGTACCCCTTATTGTTCAGAACCAGCTCCCCCCGGATTGAGGACAGTCGTGAAGCATTTTTCGGAGCAAGTCTGGGCCGATTTTGTACGTGGAATCGGCCAGTCGAAAACGAATCGCGAGGTCGAGCATCACGTTGCCAGCGGCTGCCTGGACTGCACGCCGGTCTGCGGCATGTGGAAGAAGGTGTACTCAATCGCAACCAACGAGCCGAGTTTCACACCTCCAGACAGCGCGGTTCGGATGGTCAAGCTGGAATTCGCGACCCGTCAATCGCCGCAGCCCGATCCCTGGACTATGGCCCTGCTGGTGTTTGACAGCCTAAGCCAGCCGCTGACAGCCGGTGTACGTTCCGGCACTTTGGATTCCCGCCAGCTGATGTTCGATGCGGAGGGGACCATGGTAGACCTAGTTCTTGATACGCGGCCGCAATCCGGAATGATCTCTTTGATCGGTCAAGTAGTGGACAAAGACGGCGCCAAAGTGGCCCCACGGCAGGTAGCCATCATTTTGTGGGCAGAGACCGGCCAGCCACTGGCAGAGACTTCAGCCAATGAATTTGGCGAATTTCAGCTGGAATTCGCGGCGCAAGACCGGCTGCGGCTAACCGTCGCAATAGCGGGCCACAAGCCAATACGTATTCCCCCCATGAATCTGAATAGTCCTGACGTAATGCGCTCCGTTACTTAAGAGAGTAGCGGGCCATTACCAGCAGGCGATTACGTGCTGATTACACGTGTAATTAGCGGAATACGGCGCTGGAACTTAGACTCTGTGAACCGCCAGCGCTCGGCAATAAGACCCGCCGGGGGCGGAAAAACATATGAAGGACAACCAGAAATCAGGTATGAAGCGATATTTCGTGATTTGTGCACTGCTGATGTTCAGCTTGCTGGCCGCGCCGGCAGCGCAGGCGCAATCTCGCCTGGTCGTGCGCGACTCGCTGGGACTTCCGGGACTCAATCTCACTTGCCTGTTGCTGGGATGCCAAGTGGTACAGAGTATCGGCGATCCCCAGGGGCAGCTGTTCGTCGTGACGTTCCCCTCAACCCTGGATCCGGTAACCGCGTTGTTGCTGCTCAACCTCCAGTTCGGAATCGTGGGAGTAGAAATCGACCAGATCGTCAATACGCAGTGCGCTGATGCGGGTCCCGCTCCGTCCTACTTGACGGACAAGACTCCTACTTCCTACTACGGCACGACGGTATGGCA
>JACXTT010007275.1_pt1 | contig 15638 bp, 14 predicted proteins | sample 9270951 | NCBI WGS metagenome assembly JACXTT01 (sample SAMN15532306, study PRJNA645909) | rock metagenome | isolation source: weathered quartz diorite | place: Puerto Rico | collected 2017-06-21 | reverse complement strand
TTTTCTGCACGAAAGACGGACTTCGGCATGGCAGGCGGGTCAACCTCGCAACTCACGCCTACGCGCGCGTCTCGGCGCCTCAGCCGGTGAGCAGTTTCGCACTATTTCGCTTGTTGGCCAACGAAAGACTTGTTTACTTATTAAGTGCTCGGCGCAGAGTGCCGGTTTTCCTTAAGCCGCAGGCCGGCGTCTCGACCTGGTAAGCGTCGGAAGAGGTCACTGGGCTGAGAGAGGAAACTAGCTCAAGCTGAATTCGTGGCATCACCGAAAAGGAGTTCTGTGTCCGAAAAAGAGTGCGCGGAACGATCGCCGCTGGCGGCGTGGTTTAACTACACCGACAGCCACGATTTCATGGAACGGGTTCGGGTGGGTATGCCCCCGCTTATCATTTGCGTGGCCTGCAACGGCGGCATCCAAGGCAAAGAGGCCAATGAGTTCATTCCCGAGACCGCGGACGAAATAGCGGCGTCGGTTCAGGGCGCATACGAAGCCGGTGCCGCCATGGTTCATATTCACGCACGCAATCCGCAAGAATTGACCCAGGGTGCGCGGGAGACCGAGACGTGGCGCGAAGTCCTGCGCAAGGTGCGTGAGCGCTGTCCCGAAATCATCATCAATGCAACCACCGGAGCTGGCCCGGGAATGAGCATGGAAGAGCGCTCGGCGTGTTTGGCGGCCGGACCGGAAGTGGCCTCGCTGAATCTGGCGCCCGATATGAGTAAGTTCAAGCTGAAAGAACGTCGCCCGCCACTGCCGTTTCCCCGGCCGGCACTTGAGATTGACGAGTGTATTCCGTTTACGTACGGCCAGATTCACCAGTTCGCTGCGGAGATGAAACAACGGGGCATCAAACCTGAACTGGAGCTCTACCATCCAGGCTGTGCATGGGTGGTGAACTATCTGATCGAGAACGATCTGATCGCAAAACCATACTGGATGCAGACGGTGATGGGCTATCAAACGGGCAGTTTCCCGACGGTGGAGAATATTCTGCAGCTGTTGAAGGAATTTCCCGAGGGCGCTGTGTGGCTGTGTTCGGCGATTGGACCCTTTCAGCTCCCGCTAACCACGCTTGCCACGCTGATGGGCGGCCATGTTCGCGTCGGCCTGGAAGATAACGTCTATTACTCCCGCGGACGAAAAGCCAAGAACAACGCGGAGTTGGTACAGCGATCGGTTCGCATTGCGCAGGAACTGAACCGGGCGATTGCGACTCCCGCCCAGGCCCGCGCCATGCTAGGGTTATCCAGTCAGCCGAGCCAGCACTGAGTGACCGAAAGGAGCACCCAGCTGAAACCATTCCTGCTCGGACGGAATCTGAGCGTGATTTGCGGTTCGCACAAGTTGCGACTCCGGGAGACACCCGCGATCGCGATCTTATTCATTCGCTTCCCTAGGCCGATGCCATGATACTGACGACTCTGGTTTATCTCACCCTTGCCGCCAACCCGCCCAGTCTTCCTCCGGGAAAGGCCAAGGCAATCGTGGAGCACGAATGCGCCGGCTGCCACGTGTTGAAGGTGGTCACTTCGAAGCGAGCCTCCAAAGAGCAGTGGTCGGTCCTGGTCGATCAGATGATCTCGCGAGGGGCCGACGTTCCTGACGAGGAAATTGAGACGGTGGTGGAGTATCTGGCCAAGAATTTCGGCCCGACCAAAGGGTCGTCGGCACAGAAAAATCCGGTTGCCAGGAAAACACCCGATCGCCGCGGGCCGGTCAATGTAAATAAGGCGACCGCAGTCCAGTTATCCGAGGCGCTTGGCCTGTCTCCAGAGCAATCTTCGGCCATCGTGGCGTACAGAGAGCAGAATGGGAATTTCAAGCAATGGCACGACTTGACGAAGGTGCCGGGCGTTGAACTGCAAACGATCGAGCCCTGCAAAGACCGCTTGGTGTTCTGACCGTACCAGTCCATTCCTCTAAGATTGTCCCGCCCATGCTGCAAGGAGCCCAAAATTCTCTTCGATCATTGTCGGTTTGAGGAATCCACCGCGCCTGGAGGATTGGCTTCGGAAGAGGCCGCCAAGACAAAGAGTTTTACTCTCATATGCTATCGTAATATAAATAGAGCGAACGGGTCGGGAGAGCGAAACCCATCCGTTGTACAGTGAGTTGCTCCAGAGACTATCAGGCTAAATGACTGAAACTAAGCTCACTGCCCGCCCCAGCCATGCTCGCCACGTTGTGCTTGCCTTGATCGTCGCTGCCTACATGATCACCTATATGGACCGGGTCAATATCGCGTCGGCTGTGCCTGTGATCCAGAAGGACATGGGGTTTTCGATGATCACGATCGGGTGGATCTTCGCATCGTTCCGCTGGGGATATGCATTTTTTCAAATTCCCGGTGGGTGGCTCGGCGACCGAATCGGGGGAAGGCGGGCGCTGTCGCTGGTGGTTGTCTGGTGGTCGGTTTTCACCTCGCTGACCGCATTCTCCTGGAATGCGACTTCCATGGGACTGTGCCGTTTTTTCTTTGGCGTGGGCGAAGCGGGAGCATTTCCCATCGCCACCCGGTCACTTTCGCGGTGGATGCTCCCTACGGAACGAGGCTTCGCCCAGGGAGTTACACACGCAGCGTCGCGGCTGGGGGCGGCTCTGACCCCGGCGCTGGTGGTGATGATGATGCTTCGCTTCGGATGGCGGGCGCCGTTTTTTTTCTTCGGCCTCATCGGACTGGGCTGGGCGGCGGTATGGTACTGGTACTACCGCGACACGCCGGCACAGCACACCCGCATCAATCCGGCGGAGCGCCGCCTCATTGAGGATGCACTGGGCGTTCGCGAGACCAGCGTGCGGGCGGTGCCATGGCGTAGCATTCTGCGCAGTCCTTCTTTGTGGACGCTTTCGCTGATGTATTTCTGTTACGGCTACAGCATCGACGTTTATCTTGACTGGTTCCCCAAATATCTGAACGAGCACCGCGGTTTCAATCTGACGCAGATGGGAATCTACGCCAGTCTGCCCTTGCTGGCAGGAGCCGCGGGTGACCTTCTGGGCGGCACGATTTCCGATCGCTGCGCCAGGCGCTTTGGGAACTTGGGTGTCGCGCGCCGGGTGGTCGCGTTGGCTGGTTTCCTTCTGGCCGCTATTTTCATCCTGCCGGCCACGTTCACGGAGCACTCCCTGGCATCGGTTCTGTATTCCTGTGTTGCGGTTTTCGGTCTGGAGGTCACGGTCGGCGTGTCGTGGGCGATTCCGCTTGATATTGCCGGCGACTATGCGGGTTCGGTTGCCTCGGTCATGAACACATTCGGCAATCTAGGGAGCGCGATCTCCCCGGTACTTCTCGCCTATCTGGTTGGAATGTACGGTTGGAACACGCCGTTTCTGGTGTGCTCCTGCCTATGCATTGGGGGTGCCGGGTTGAGTCTCTGCATCAATGCTGACCGGAAAATTATTTGCCATCCGGCGATGGATTAAAGGGCGGGACTTAGAAGCTTACAGTTTGTTTTGATAACCAGCGCACACCGAAATAGTTGTTATGCTATTATATGACTATATTTAACCCAATCCTGTTATAGGGTTGGCACGCGAAAGCGCAAGTTCATGAAGATCAACCCCGACAAGTGTGTTGCCTGCGGAAACTGCATTTACGTCTGCCCCGTAGGAGCGATCTACGTCGATCCGGTGATCAAACGAGCCACCGTAGACCGGAATGAGTGTGTGGAGTGTTATGCCTGCTACAACGGATTAAGCTCCGAGCGTTTGAATCCGGTCGTGGTGCGCACGATTCGGAAGCTATTTGAGATGGTGCGCGTGCGCTTTGATCCAGAACCGGATATCTGCCCCACCGCGGCGTTCGAACCTGAAGATCTGCAATGGCCACGGGTAGTACGGCGAGCCTTTTCCGATCCGCGAGCGACCCACGAATCCACCGGAGTGCAGGGCCGGGGCACTGAAGAGGTCAAGACCAACGACGTCACGCAGCGAGTAAAACGGGGCGAGGTCGGCTTCACCATCGAATTTGGCCGGCCCGGAGTTGGCGTGCGGTTCCGCGACATCCAGAAGATGACGCGGGCCCTGGCCAAGGCGAACGTGCCTTTCGAGAAAAATAATCCTCTGACCCTGCTGATGAGTGACGTGTCCACAGGCAACCTGCGGGAGGACATTCTGGACGAAAAAATTCTCTCGGCGATCGTCGAGATTAAGGTGCCAGTCGATCGGACCGAGGAGATTGTCGAGCTCGTGCATGCGGTCGAAAAGGATGTCGATAGCGTGGTCTCGCTGGGGGTAGGTACTCGTTGCGATGAAAATGGAGAGGAGCTCATCGTGCGCCCCATTCTGGAGCGTTTGGGATATCGGCTGGAAAGGGCCAAGACAAACACTGGCCTGGGCAGAATCACCAATGGGGTAGCCGAGCCTGCCAAGGTGGGAGTGGCGGTTCTATGACCAATACTCTGCATCGCTACGGAAACGCGGAGAGCTTCAGGGACGACTACATTGTGTTTGCAAGTCCGAGCAAAGGCAGGAACGACCAAGGCAGCATTCCCAAGCTCAAACGCTTCCTGGAGATGGCTCTGCCCTTCAAGCCGGTGAACGTAGGCGATCCACCTCACGGCGGGGCAATCCGGCCGTCGAAAAATGAGTCCGTCACATCGCATTGGCGTCGCGACGTGCGGCCGCATCTGCGGGCTGTGATCGACGGGATCAACGAACCGGCCTCGGTGGCGGCGGTATTTGACAATCTGGAAGCGGCGGAAAATTTCCTGAAAACAGTGAAGGAAGCAGATCTTGGCCTATGCGTCAACATTTCCGCATCCATCGAAAGCGGGCAAAAGTGTTGCAAGTTTGCCGGCATTGCTCCTCACAGCATCGGCTATTCGCTGGGCTTTGAAGGCAAGACCGAAAAGCTGCCGAACACCCAGATCCTGGCCCTGACTACCATGTGCGGGCACGGCATGATCTCAAGCAGTATGGGAAAAAAGATGATTGACTGGGTAAAGGAAGGCCGGCGCACACCTGAGCAAGCGGTCGTCTATTTGACGCGATTCTGCTCCTGCGGAGTGTTCAATCCGTCGCGAGCCAGGCGCATTCTGGAAGAGGCGCGTAACAAAATGGAGTAGGGAGCGCGCGCCGCGCCTGCGATACCGGTCGCACTACAATACATAAATGGATTGGCTCGACCCATCCGTTGTACCCGACCCCTCGCCCATCATCGAGCTCATCGAAGCCTTTCGCCGGTCGAAGGCCATGTTTGCGGCCGTGTCCCTCGGCATCTTCGATCTTCTGCACCAGAAACCCGACGATGTCCGGACGCTCGCTGCCAAGCTGAGCCTCGAAGGCGACCCACTCGAAAGACTGCTGGACGCGTGCGTAGGTCTTAAGCTGCTCCGCCGGAGGGGCGTTCTTTACGAAAATGAGCCGGTAGCCAGTACTTATCTTTGCCGCGCCGGCAAACGAGCCCTCACCGGGTACGTACTTTATTCCAACGACGTACTGTTCCGACTGTGGAGCCACCTTGAAGATGGAGTTCGCGAAGGAACGCCACGCTGGAAGCAGGAGTTCGGAATCGAAGGTGGGATTTTCGACCACTTTTTCCGCACCGAGGAGGCCAGGGAGACTTTTGTCCGGGGCATGCACGGATTCGGTCTTCTGAGCTCTCCGAAAGTCGTGGAAGCCTTCGACCTTTCCGGTTTCCGGGTGCTGGTAGACCTGGGAGGCGCTACCGGCCATCTGGCTGTGGCCGCCTGCGAACGCTATCCGAATCTCCGGGCTGTGGTCTTCGATCTTCCGCAAGTGTTCGAGGCTGCGCGTGCTTACACCCAGCAGTCATCCGCGGCACAGCGCGTCGATGTGTCGGCCGGTGATTTCTTCCATGACGACTTGCCGGAGGCGGATCTCTTTGCGATGAGTCGCATTCTGCATGACTGGGCAGAGGAGAAAATCCATGCCCTGCTTGCCAGGATCTACCAACGTTTGCCGGCTGGCGGTGGGATACTGCTCGCGGAGAAATTGTTAAGCGAGGATAAGTCGGGCCCCACCTCGGCCCAACTGCAGTCCCTCAACATGCTGATGTGCACCGAGGGCAAGGAACGCTCGCTCGGTGAATATCGTCAGCTGCTAGAAGGTGCCGGGTTTCGCAACGTGCAGGGGCGGTTCACGGGAAGTCCTCTCGACGCGGTGCTCGCGATCAAGCCTTGAGTTCGCCCCGCGCGCTTTCGGTTCGCTCAAGAATTCGGTTGGCCCCACGCACGTCGCCCTCTCTCAAACTTAGCCTGCACTTACTCTGAAATTAGTGACAGAACAATAGTGTTATAGTATGAGTCAAGGGCTTGATCTTGGACTGCAAGTAGTTCTGGAGGTACCGCCTGATTCGACGACAGACAATCACCGCCCAAGTAATCACTTACATTCTCGACCTGATCAGAAAAGGTCAAGTGAAGCCGGGCGAGCGCCTGCCGACGGAGAAACAACTTACTGAAGAGCTTGCCGTCAGTCGGACCTGTGTGCGCGAGGCCATTAAATCGCTCGAGTCGCTCCAACTTATCAGCGTACGACCCAAGATCGGCGCGGTCGTTCTCGAGCCTTCTCCGGTCGCTCTGATCAACGCGGAGTATCTTTCCACTTCTGCCTTTATGCAACAGGCCGATTCCCTGATCGAGTTTCGTAAGGTCCTGGAGCTCGGGTTGGTAGCCCTGGCGGCGGAAAAATCCACCGAAACCGATTGGGCGGCCATGCGTGAAGTTCTGGCGGAACAGGAAGCTGCGCTTAAGATGGACCGCAGCACTCCGCATACGGATTTGCTCTTCCACGAGGCCATCGGCAAAGCCAACATCCGGTTTCACAAGGCGGTCGCCGAAGCAACCCGGAATCCTCTGGCGATCATGGTCCTGCAGGCGATTTCGGAGCCCCTGATCGAGGTAAGCCGGCGCACCAACGAAATGCCCGGTGTCCCCGAGGCGGGACTGCGACAGCATTGGGCCATTTACCGGGCGATCCGGGAAAATAATCCAGAGAAAGCGCGCCACGCCATGCGCGTGCATCTTCAGGCCGCCGAGCGAAACGCGCACATTCTACAGACGGCCGGTGAGGCGGCAGCCAGTCTTCCCGCAAATGCCGTCCCCACCGCGGAGAAGGGCCACGAAGACTCCGTCTGAGTGGCTTGCACCCGAACCGTTTGACGTTTCCCATCCTAAGGAACACCGTTTCGCGACCGAGCGGCGGGCCTCCCCCCGGTTCTAGTTGCTGTCCACCTTGATCACAAGGTAGGTAAACTTCGTCCCCGCCGAGATTTTCAGCTGGTGCGGCACGTTGGCGGGAATGTGCACGATATCGCCGAGAACCAGTTGCTTGATTTCCCCGCCCTGGATCGACGAACCTCGCACTTCGTGCGGCTTGATCGTTTTGGGTTCAACCATCGTGCCCCCAACCACAAGCCTGGCTTCGCCGCTCTCGACGATCAGGATATCCGTCTGATTTTCGTGAAGTTCAGCGCTGCCGTCACCTTCGCGATAGGAAATACCGACAAGGTGATTCTGGTAAGTGGCGAGGGGCTGAAAGGCAAACTTTTGATCGTCGATCTTGCCGGCCAATCCTTTGCCGGAAGTCCTTACTACAGATCCCTTCCAGAGGGCAAAACCATCGGGATCGGCGGCGTGAAGCCCGGTTACAAAGGCAAGGAGCAGGACGGCGAGCACGGAAAGCGTTTTCATGCGGAATCTCCCTAGAAGAGGAACAAAGGGTTTCTCTCACTAATAATCTTATAATACTATCTGTTTTGAGGTTTTATGACTTCGCCCAAGAAGAACTGTCAATGTCTGCTTGCGACCGCCGCAGTCGTCGTCCTTGTTTCCCTTAATCTTTCCGCAGCAGAGCCCAAACCAGACAGCAGCCCGACCACGCCTGCGGTGCAGGCTTGGGTTGGGGCTCGCATCATTGACGGCAGTGGCAAGCCGGCGATCGAAAATGCCACTTTATTGATTCGTGATGGGCGTATTGCAGCGGTGGGCGCTCACGTGAAAGTGCCGGCCGGCGCAGCGCGCATCGACGCGACAGGAAAGACGATTATTCCCGGACTGATTAACGCACACGGCCACGTCAACGACGCGACGCAGTTCGGAGTCTATCTGCGCGATGGCATCACCACCCTCCTCAGTCTTGGTGGCGACAAAGAATTTGCCTTGCGGGAACAGAGTCAGAAAGCTCCTCCGGGGACGGCACCCCGCCTGTATGTTGCCGGACTGATACAGGACTCCACGGCCATTCCCGGCGCGGTCGCCGTCAAGACTCCTGAGGAAGCGCGCAAGAGTGTAGACGAACTGATACGCGACAAGCCCGACTTCGTCAAAGTGCGAGTCGACGATTTTTTGGGTGCACGGCCGAAAATGAGCCCCGAGGTTTACACGGCTGTGATCGACGAAGCGCACAAAAAGGGCTTTCGCACCGCAACCCATATTGTTCTGCTCGAAGACGCCAAGGGCGTGCTGCGAGCCGGAGTGGATTACATTGCCCATAGCGTCCGCGATCAGGAGGTCGACGATGAATTTATTACCCTCATGAAGAGGCGCCACGTCTTCTACTGCCCGACCCTGACCCGCGAGGTGGCGGTATTCACGTATTCGGAAACGCCGTCCTTCTTCAGCGATCCCTTCTTTCTGAAGGAAGCCGACCCGGCAGAAATCAAAAAAATGGAAGATCCGAAGCGGCAGGAGACAGTGCGTAACGACCGGGGAGCGGCCTGGTACAGAGAGCACCTGCCGATCGCGATGCGCAACCTCAAAAAGCTTTCGGATGCGGGCATTGTCATCGCCATGGGCACCGACAGCGGAGGTGGGCCGGGCCGGTTCCAGGGATACTTCGAACATCTCGAACTGGAGTACGAAACCAAGGCTGGCCTCACGCCCATGCAGGCGCTGGTTTCAGCCACGAGCGGCGCGGCCAGGGCATTGAAGATCAGCCGACAGGTGGGCACACTCGAAAAGGGAAAGCTGGCCGACTTTCTGGTACTGTCCGCAAACCCGCTCGACGACATCCGGAATACGCGCAGCATCGAGTCAGTGTGGATCGGAGGCGTCCGCGTGCCGGCTAAGAACTGACTGGAACGCGGAGCTCGAGATCGCGTCATGTTTCTATTCCTTTGTCGCCGGGGGCAGAGTGTAGAAGTCGTAGCGGATCGTCCAGCGTGCTTCTTTCCCCGGCTCAATCCGTAAGCGGATGTAGGGTTCCGCCGCCGCTACCGTGCGAATCGCCCAGAAATTCACCTTATCCAAGGGCTGATCGCCGGTGATGTGGACACCGGCCCGGCTTTTCAAGTTTTCCACGCGGAAGTCGTAATCTTTCACGTCCTTGCTCGAGCCGCTCAGCTCGGAAAAGACTCCGTTCTTGCCTTCCAGTTCGTGAGGAAAGACGATCTCCTGTCCACGAACTTCAGCGCGATCCTTGAAGCCGCGCTCGGCCACAGGGGTAAACCTGAACTTGACCACCAGATCCGGGCCCACGACTTCGTGATCGATGACAAAGAAATTGTGGTTGTACTGGTTGGTCTCAATTGCCTTGTGGCCGGTGTTTTTCAAAGAGTGCTGCAACAGCAGTTGCGGTTTTCCCTTCTCCAGCCGGACAGTCTTGCGGTAGATGTACGCGTATCCCTGATCCGACTTTAGTCGTTGCACAAACTCGATGCGGTCTTTGTGCTTGTGGATCGTCCACTTGCCAGGGTCCACAATCTCGTACGTATCATAAGGTCGGTAATCCTTCTCGTCGGGTTTACGGAGGGTGCCAATACCGATGCGCACAAATGTCCCTCCAGCTTTAGCCTCGTCATAACCCAGGCCCTTGTCATTGGTCTGAAAGGCTTCGACCGGCCCGGTGATGGCGTCGTGAATTTTCGGGTCGTGGTGCTCGTACCAACGTCCGAAATATTCGTGACCCCCAAATTGGAGGCTGGAAATGATTCCTGACCAGTCAAAGCGTGTTCCCTGGTAGGAGCCGTGTTGGCGGTCGGGAAGCATCAGCTCGGCATGAATCAACCCGTTCGAAATCTCGGCTTTAGGATAGTCCTGCGCAAACAACAGACCGGAAAGACAGGCGAACAAACAAACACCGAATAGGGGTCGCATGATGGATGTTTAAAATAACACAGCGCGTCTTCCTTGCCTTATTTTGCATGGGACGCATTGTTCATTGGAGAGAGCCGCCCAGGGCCGAGAGGGCAAACTGTCGTTTACAATTGTTGCTGTGAGGGATAAGGACCGGTTGTGAGCAGATAGGTCAACCGGGATCAACAAGCATGCTGACATTATTTGGTTTCGCGCTCATCGCGAGCGCCATCGCGCTCGGCTCCGGATCCGACGCCCCGGATAATCATATGGACTTTGGCCCGAGTAATCCGTTCTATGCGCCGAGCAGCCTGCCCTTTCACGCACCGCCCTTCGACAAGATCAAGGACGGCGACTACCAGCCAGCGATCGAAGCGGGAATGAGACAGCAACGTGCGGAAATGCAGGCAATTGCCGGCGATCCGGCCCCGCCCACGTTCGAGAACACCATCGTCGCGATGGAAAAGACGGGCGAGTTGTTCAACCGCGCCATGGCCGCCTTCGACGGCGTCACGGGAGCGAACCTGAATCCCGAACTGCAGAAGGTGAAAGAGGTCGAGGCGCCCAAACTGGCCGCGCATCAAGATGCCATCTTCCTCGACTCTCGCCTGTTTCGACGGGTCGCCACCATTTATCAGCAGCGTGATTCTCTGAAGCTCGATGCGGAATCGCTTCGCCTGGTCGAGTTCTATTACAAGAAGTTCGTGCATTCCGGAGCAAATCTTTCCGATTCCGAAAAGGCTGAGCTGAAGAAGCTGAACGAGGAGGAGTCGACCCTCTCCAACGCGTTCACAACCAAGGTGCTCGCGGCCACCAAAGAAGCAGTCTACGTTGTCGCGGAAAAGGGGCCGCTCGCAGGCCTCAGCGATGCGCAAATTTCCGCTGCCGCGCTAGCCGCAAAGGAGCGCAAGCTGAACGGGTACGTGGTTCCTCTGCAAAACACAACGCAGCAACCCGACCTGGTTGCGCTGAGTGATCGCTCGACCCGCCAGGCGCTGTTTGAGAGCTCCTGGAATCGGGCTGAACGCGGCGGACCGAACGATACGCGGGACACGATCGCTCGGCTGGCTGAAATTCGATCGCACAAAGCGAAGCTGCTGGGCTATCCCAATTACGCTGCTTGGAAAATGGAAGATCAGATGGCGAAGACGCCGGAGACCGCGCTGAAGTTCATGGACGCGCTGGTGCCGGGAGCGACGGCGAAAGCAGCCACTGAAGCAAGGGACATCCAGGCAGTCATCGACGCGCAGCCGAGCGGATTCCCCTTACAGCCGTGGGACTGGAACTATTACGCGGAACGGGTGCGCAAAGAGAAGTACGATCTTGACGAAGCGCAGATCAAGCCCTATTTCGAATTGAATAATGTGCTGCAGAATGGGGTGTTCTATGCCGCGAGCCAACTCTATGGGCTGACCTTCAAGGAGCGCAGCGATATTCCGGTGTATCACCGCGACGTACGCGTGTTCGAGGTATTCGACGCGGGTGGTGGGCCGCTGGCACTTTTCTACTGTGACTACTTCAAGCGCGATAATAAGAATGGCGGCGCCTGGATGAGCAACTTTGTCGATCAGTCCAGGCTTCTGGGCAATCTTCCCGTGGTCTACAATGTCGCCAACTTCAGCCCGCCCGCTCCGGGGCAACCGGCGCTGCTCACCTTCCGCGATGTGACAACGATGTTCCACGAGTTCGGCCACGCGCTGCACGGCATGTTGGCCAACACTCAATACCCGAGTCTTTCGGGCACGGCAGTGGCGCGCGACTTCGTCGAATTTCCGTCGCAGTTCAACGAGCATTGGGCCAGCGATCCGGCAGTGTTCAGTCACTATGCGAGGCACTACGAAACCGGCGCGACGATGCCGGCTGAACTGGCCGCCAAAATCAAGGCTGCGCAAACCTTTAACCAGGGTTACGCGCTGACCGAACTCCTCGCGGCAGCGCAGTTAGATTTGCAGTGGCACCTGCTTCCCGCAGACGCACCCATGCAGAAACCCGACACCTTCGAAACCCAGGCATTGCAGAAAACTCACCTTGCTCTTGAGTCAGTGCCGCCGCGCTACCGCTCCAGCTATTTTTCGCACATCTGGGGTGGAAGCTACGGCGCCGGCTATTACGCATACCTATGGAGCGAGATGCTGGACGATGACGCATTCCAGTGGTTCGAAGATCACGGCGGCTTGACCCGGGCGAATGGTGACCGCTTGCGGCGCATGGTGCTCTCCCGCGGCAACACCGAGGATCTGGCCAAAATGTATGCGGCGTGGCTAGGCGCGGAACCGAGCGTTGAGCCGATGCTTAAATACCGGGGCCTGGCACCGTCCGGCGGCGCGAAATAAGCAGGAAGGATGTTTCTGCCCTACTCTCCAGCTTTCCTTTTTCGTTGCGGCACAACCTCTGCCGGCCGGACGGCGTCGCCTTTATTGCCCCAGGAGTTGCGGACGTAGTTGAGCACGTCGCTCGCTTGTTGGTCAGTAAGGTCAATGCTCATCATCTCGCCATCATACTTTGCGCCATTGACCGTGATCGCGCCCTGAGCGCCGTTGACAACGGCAGCGATGGCGCGAGGCTTGTTCGCCATCAGGTAATCCGACTTTGCCAGCGGCGGGTAAACATCTTTCACGCCTTCGCCTTTTTCTTGGTGACAGGTGACACACTGCGTGTCGTAGACGGCCTTCCCACGATTGACGCTCGCTTTCAAATCAAACGCCGGTTTCCCCTGCCCGGCGGAGAGCGAGTCGACCGCCAAGGCACCACACAAGAGGACCAAGGTGATCGCGCCAATCCGCATCCACCGGGTTCTGATTTTTTTCATATCACAATCCTCACGACGATTCGCCTAGATCTGGCTGTGGCGAAAGCGGTCGATCAAATGATCGCAGGCCCGAACCGTAATGGCCATCATGGTCAGAGTTGGGTTTTGGCACGCCGATGACACGAAGCATGAGCCATCGGTCACCATGAGGTTCTCCACATCGTGTGCTTGATTGAACGCGTTGAGCACAAATTTTTTGGGGTCGTTGCCCATGCGCGCCGTGCCTACCTCGTGGACGGCCATGCCTGGCATTCCGAAGCTGGTCTGGATCCGAATCTCGCCCGCCCCTGCGGCCTCGAGCATTTCAGCCGCAGTAACCCCCGCATCGCGCATGAGCGCGGCCTCATTCTTGCCGTGGGCCATGCTGATGCGAAGAGCTGGGATGCCCCACGCATCCTTTAGGTTCCGGTCGATCTCACAAAAATTGCCAAAGTCCGCGAGCGACTCACCGAAGGCGCCCAACGAGATCGCGTAATTTCCCTGTTTGACTGCCTTCTTGTACTCCACGCCTAACCCTGGAGCGTCCATGCTGAACTCAGGCGCCGATCCGCCTTGGAATCCATAACCGCGAATGAAATGGGGGTGCTTCCCGCTGGTGGGTGTATTGCGGAAGCGCACCACATAAATGCCGTTCGGGCGGTGGGGCGGATTCGCGCTGGGCAAGACATTGAGGTCGTCAAACCTGCCGCTGGCCCCGCCTCCTGCGACGTGGTCCATCAGGTAGTGGCCGAGTACGCCGCTGGAGTTTGCCAAACCATTTGGGTATTCCGTGGTCGATGAATTCAGCAGAATGCGGGTGGACTCGAGCGCCTGGGCACACAGAATCACGGCCCTTGCGCGGAGTTCCTTTGTCTCCCTGGTCACGCGATCGACATAGGTCACGCCCCGCGCCTTGTTGGCGCCGTTATCCATATCGACATGGCTGACAACCGCATTTGTAATCAGCGTGCAATTGCCCGACTTCACCGCGTCCTTCACCGTCGTGAAAGGGCTACTAAAGTAGGAAAACGTGCTGCAGCCGCGCTCGCAAGGACCGCAATAGTGGCAGGCGGCGCGTCCATTGTGAGTCTGGGTCACGATGGCGGTGCGTCCGATGGTGAGGGTGCGCCCAAACTTCGCCTTCATCCGCTCCCGCAGGCGCACTTCTCCGCAAGTCATCTGCATGGGCGGGAGGAACTGGCCGTCGGGCAGCATGTCGTTGCGCTCAGCCGCCCCCGAGATGCCGACATAACGCTCCACGATGTCGTAATAGGGAGCAAGATCTGCATACGAGAAGGGCCAGTCGTCTCCGTAGCCATCGCGGCTGGCGGCTTTGAAATCGGTGTCGCTCAGCCGATAGCTCTGCCGTCCCCAAACCAACGAACGGCCCCCCAAAATCCGCAGGCGCTGCCAGCTAAATGGCCGATTCGCCGGGGTGCTGTAAGGATTTTCCAGGTCATTCACGAACCACTCGTAGTTGTATTCCATGCAAGCGTAGCATTGCTTTTGAACCGGCCGGGTACGCTCGATTTCGGGCGAGTGGCCGCGATACTTGAGCTTGTACGCCGGCATGTGCTCGGTAAATTCCCGGGGAGACACCGCCCGTCCGGCTTCGAGCAGCGCCACTTTCAATCCCGCTTCGGCCAGCCGTTTCGCGGCCCAGCCACCGGTCGCTCCTGAGCCCACAACAACGGCATCGTAGGTCTGCTGCAGTACGTCCTGATACATGAAGATTTCCTATTTGTGGGTAGTCGCGGTGTGCTCGCAGCCCTGGAACGGACCATGCGTAAAAGTGCCATCCCAGCCCAGTTCTCGCTGGCCGATCTCGGAGGTGTAATAGGCCACGGCGATCATGGATTTCAGCCGTTCGAAGTGCTCTACTCCGGGATTGGGTTGATCCTTATTGAGCCAGAAACTGGGCCTCGCGGGATAGGCCAACGGCCGCAGAAGATCGTCTTGCTCTTCCGGCGTCAAGGAACGGAATTCCCTTCCGAATATGCGCTGGCTCTCGTCATTGATGTAGCTCAAACTGTCCAAGAACTTCTGTTGGGACTCCGCCGGTTCACCGGCCAGAACCAAATCCAGATAGCGATTGACCAGGGCATCCTTCGCGCCCGGGGTGTCGGTCGCGGGAACAATGACATCGCTCAATGCGATCAGAGTTTCGTTCTGCTGGTCATTCAGAAGCGCCGGTTTCCAATTCGTGTCCGCCAGTAACTTGGAATCATCCAGCCCTCGCTGCGCCGGGGTAAGTTCAGGCACTGCGGTTTGGGCGAAAGAAAAAGCCGGGCCCAGTGCTGCTGATGCACCGGCCAGAAGAGCCGCCCGAATCAGATCGCGGCGGCTAAGAACGGGGGAGGTAAATTCGGTTGCCGAAACCGCGGAATCGGATCCGCACCCGTGGGCTTTCATCGCCATTGATACTAATTCCTACCGTCCAATCAACTCAATCGAATTCGCCGCAGCTCATCAGCACTCCCCTACCCTTGGGGCATGACTGCACCACCATCTTGGATGTGGAACGCTGGTGACTTTCAATCGACCAACGCGCGAACCGGCCATCACTACGCAGAACGAAATTGACACCGACCAGCACGGTCAAATGCCCACGTGTACATGGTCCCAGGCATGCGAGACCGAATTCGTCATCGAACACCTCGGGCCGCTGTTCGAAAAAACAGATACGCCCACCCAGATACGGACTCTGAATCATTCGCAGCGGCCAGTATTGGGCGCGGGCGCATTTTTCCCGTGCAATCCGCCGAGCTGCCAGGCGTTTTGAATCTCAAAGCCAGGTGGCCAATCTTGGTCAT
>JACXTT010007274.1_pt1 | contig 15643 bp, 14 predicted proteins | sample 9270951 | NCBI WGS metagenome assembly JACXTT01 (sample SAMN15532306, study PRJNA645909) | rock metagenome | isolation source: weathered quartz diorite | place: Puerto Rico | collected 2017-06-21 | reverse complement strand
AACCTGAAATGCCGTCAAAGCCGCCGGCTTCTGTGCTACCGGCCTTGCTCTGCAAATGCAGCAACTCATCGGCCATTTGCAATACGCCTTTGCCCTTGATGCCGGTGCGCAACAGAATGGCCAGCAATTCAGCGTCGCTGAGGGCCCCGGCGCCGCGCGCCAACAGCTTTTCACGGGGTTGGGCGTCTAAAGGAAGGTCTTTGAGGGGCATACCGAACTTACTGGAGATAGGTGGCAACCGCGCGCGATCGGCCAAGCATTTGCCATGCCAAATAGGTGGCAAAGAGCAGCAGGCAGGCAGCGGCCATCGCAACTGCGACCGCAGACCACAGGGCGCTTTGCGCAATGCCGGTTGGCGCCGGAAGTGCGGTTTGCCGCAAAACGGCATTCTGATGCGAGATGCCAATGGCGCTCGTGGGACTGCCGTGCAACGCGATGTCGATGCGGGTAATGACATCCGCGCGCAGATTGCCGTAGGCAAGCGCCCCCAGCTTGCCGATGTCCGCGTGGTCAACACCCAGCGAATAGAAGTAATTGTCGGTTACCTGCAGCAGTTGCTCGCCATGTGCAAGAAGCAAGGGGTGTTGGTCGGGGTTGAGCAAACCTATCTGCGCCATCACATACTGGGCTGCAGCCCATGCATTGGCCATTCGCAGGTAGGCGCGGTCCCCATCGTCCAGGCCTCTCGAACTCTTTTCGCGTTCAAACCGCGCCACATCGCCTGGCATGGCGACGGGGTTGGCCAGAGAGGTCAAATACGGCAACACGCGCGCCCATTGTTTGTCTGCGATGTCACGCTCCAATTGGCTGCTGCCCACATGCAAAGGGCGCGTTGCATAGGACATATTTTTTGTCAGTGCTACGACACCCACAACGGCCACGACACAGGCGGCCATGAGGGTGCGCTGCCAACCTCTGCTGCTGCGATCAAACAGCACAAGACCCAAGGGAACCGAGGCCAGTAGCCAAAACAGACTGTGCAGCGACAGAAAGGGAGCTGCTTCGAACAGGTCGGGGGGAATATCAATGGTGTTGGTGCCGACAAGCCAGACACGATGCCACAGTGTCAGCGCCAGTTGGGTCGTGACCCAGGCGAAGGGCAGGATGCCAACGGCCATCAGGGCTACCAATCGGGTGCGCCACTGCAAGCCGTCCAGGCGACTCGCGATGTCTTCGCGCTGGGTTTCGTTGACCTGCGCCACACCCAGGCGCTGACGCCAAATGGGCAGAAAGAATTTTTGAATGTCGGTGAACCGTTCTTCGAGAAAGCGGATCTGCTCGAGCGCCTGTTCACATTGCGCAGCAGTTTTCTCCATGGCGTCGCTCAGCACGTTTGCGTCATCAACGCGCTGTGTCAAGCGCAGCCACTGGTCTTCGCCCAGGGTCTGGCGTATTGTTGCGCCGCGGCTTGGGTCGCCAAGCAGATGCCCTGCGGTTTTGGCCTTTGCATGCAGGGCCTGGGTTTGCGCACGCAATTCTGGCAGCTGCGACAGCAGTGACACGCGTATCTCGCGCAAATGCCTGAGCTGACTATCGCAGGTGTTGGAGGTGTTGGCAGCGTCCTGTACAAATCCTTCAAACGCGACCTCACGCGCCAGCTGCGCCCCGCTAAAGCGGTGCCACCAACCGCCAAGGCGGCGGCTGCCTTGCAGCATGCGGATATGCTGTTCCAATCGCAGATGGAGCGCAGCCATGGATTTTGCAGTGTGTCCATAGTCGCGCACGAGTGCCTGGGCGCTATCCTGGGACTTCGGTATGTGGCCCAGTTCATCCAGTGCGGACAATGGATCGTGTTCCCACCGTTGTGCCAGAACGGGATCGACCGTACTCTTCTCGGCGTTGTCGCTCATGGTTGCTCCGCGATGGCCGCGCGAACGGGCGTGTCGGCGCGCAACTGGGGCGCAGGCTCCAACACATAGCGTGTTCCCGGTCCCAGAATAGCCAGGTTGCGCCATTGCAGCATCTTGCCGCGCTGCGCGTGGCTCACACTGCGCCAGGCAGCAGCATCCACGGACCAGCCCATTACATCATTGCGCTCACGCACAACCATGGTCGGTGTTGTACCGGTTCCCGATGGTGTCGCAAGCGGTTTGGCATGGGGTTCCACAATATCCACCGTGACGGGCCACGCGTGGTCCTGCAGAACCACCCATACGACGCCGCGTTGCGCGTCCGGCGTGTGCGCAGCAACTGGCTGGCGTACGACCGCGCTGGCCGGTACGCGAAACAATGCGCGACCGGGATTGCCCTCGGCCAATGGCACGCCCTCGGGAATTTCCAGCCACAAACGGCTCAGGGCCACTCCGGGGTTGGGCGCGTCGCGCAATATGTCGCTCCACCATTCGATATTCATGGAAATGTTGGCGAATGGCTCGCCGTCCGGCGTCACGGTGAGTTGGGTCACGCGGGGCGCCATCTGCAAGGCACTGACCACAGCCGCAATGCGCAGGAACTTGCGGTTGCTGCTGTCGTTGGGACCGGGCTCAGACGGAAAGTAGTCCAGCGTCAGGTAGAGGGGACTGCCGACACTGAGTATTTGCGCTTCCTCGGTGGGAATTTCCAAGCGAAAGGCCGCGTCCATGGGCAGCACGGAGACAGCCCTGAGTTCGGCCTTTGCAGCGTCCAGTGACCATTTGCCAACACGTGGCAGTGCTTGCGACCACCACTGCAAAGCGTCTTGTGCTACGACCCCGTGCGTTGCTCCCGCGGTGTCAACAGCACCCAAGAGCAGGGCTGGCGTATCCATGCGAACGCGTCGCGCGTCGGGTATCTCTTGGAATGCGCCGTCGGCAGGGTCTTTGGAAGTGCTGCCGGCTTGCGCACGGTACAGGCCGCTCAGGAAAAAGCCTTTGTTGGGGCTCCAGGGGTAGCGCACCGCGGGTTCGGATACGTTGGGATGCGAGACGTTAGCCGGCATGAATTTGTACACCTCGCCTGCGGGCGCTTCGATCAACTGGGTCGGTGGCAGTATCCAGCGCGCCGACACGCGGTGCCCCGGCCACGGGGTGCCGTCGTCTACCGGAACGGCGGCGGGAAAAGCCCTGATGACCACCGTGCAACCAGGTGCGTCACACGCCGGGGCAGGCGGTGCTGGCACCTGGTTTGGCAGGTAGGTGTAAAGGTTCGCAGCGTGCGAGCCTTGGGTGGCCGCAACAAAGAGCCTCAGCCACGCGTTGGACAATGTGGAAGACACCCACAGCACCGACACGATGGCCAAAACCGCCAACGGCCTGTTGATGGCCGCCCGAACACTGGCTACGAAACCCGTTTCCACGTCAAAAGTCCTCCGCCAGCCATAGGAAACGACGAGCATACGGGGGCGTTTTTTGTGTTTTTGGCGCGGCCGGCAAAGGGATTCCCTGGTTTTCTACAATAGAGGGCAGTTTATAGGGACTTTTATGACCGTTACGCCGACCTGTGTGCAGCCAGGCTCCTTTTTGACCTTGCATTACCGCCTGAGCGGCCCCGCTGGCGATGTGATCAATACCTTTGATGGCAAACCCGCCACGTTGACACTGGGCACGGGCGAATTGGCCCCAGCCGTGGAAGCCTGCCTGATGGGGCTGGAGGGAGGTTCCCGCCACACGTTCGAATTGCCGGCCGGTGCAGCTTTTGGCGAGCGCAACCCGGCCATGCAGCAATGGTTGGCCCGCAAGGAGCTGACGCTGATGGGCGACCCGCTGGAGCAGTACACCGTGGGCGACGTGGTGGAGTTTCCTACGCCCGACGGTGCTGGAAAATTTGCTGGCGTGGTGCTGCAGGTGCGTGCGCAAGAGGGCGTTTTGTTTGACTTCAACCACCCGCTGGCCGGCCAGCCGGTGACATTTGAAGTGCAATTGATTGGAATTCTATGAGCAGCGCAGGACACACAGTGCCAAGCGTGGAGGTCATACTATTGGCGGAGCCGCGCGGTTTTTGCGCGGGTGTTGACCGTGCCATCGAGATTGTTGAGCGTGCCTTGCAAAAATTTGGCCGGCCCATCTATGTGCGCCACGAGATCGTGCACAACACCTACGTGGTGGAAGACCTGAAAAGCAAAGGCGCGATCTTCATCGAAGAGCTGGACGACGTGCCGCCAGGTGCCACGCTGGTGTTCTCGGCGCATGGCGTGTCGCGGGCCATCCAACTGGAAGCGGCAGCGCGCGGCTTTCAGATTTTCGACGCCACCTGCCCCCTGGTCAGCAAGGTGCCCGTTGAAGTGGCCAAGCTGCACAAGGAAGGTTATGAATTCATCATGATTGGCCATAAGGGCCATCCAGAAGTGGAGGGCACGGTCGGCCAATTGGATGATGGCAGCATCCACCTGGTGGAAGACGTGGCCGACGTGGCGCGCATACAGCCAACCCAGACCGAGAAGCTGGCGCTGGTTACGCAGACCACTCTCAGCGTAGACGATGCGGCTGATATTTCTGCAGCCGTCATGGCACGCTTTCCAACCGTGCGTGCGCCCAAGCAGCAAGACATTTGCTATGCCACGCAAAATCGGCAAGACGCCATCAAGATCATGTCGCCACAGGTGGACATCATGATCGTGGTGGGCAGCCCCACCAGTTCCAATAGCAACCGCCTGGCCGAGCTGGCACGCAAGCTGGGCGTGGAAAGCTATATGGTGGACAACGCCTCGGAGTTGCAGACCCAATGGTTTGACGGCAAGAGCCGCGTCGGCCTGACTGCCGGTGCATCGGCCCCTGAAATCCTGGTACGAGAAGTGATTGACCGCATCCGGGCATTGGGCGCTGTGTCGGTGCGCAAGATGGACGGCATTGAAGAAACCGTGAAGTTCCCCTTGCCCAAGGGCCTTAAATTGGACGGAGCCGCCTGAACTATGCAGCACGCAACATTCAGCCGCTCCGATATTGATAGCGCCGTGCAGCGCCTGGGTGGCGTGCACAAACCCTTTTTGCGCCAGACCCCGCTGTGGAAGCTGCCTGGCAGCGCGCTGAGCCTGGCCTGTGCAGAAGTTTGGTTGAAGCTGGAGCACCTGCAGGTTGGCGGCAGTTTCAAGGCCCGTGGCATGCTCAACCGCATGCTGGCGCACAGCATACCCAAGAGTGGCGTGACCATTGCGTCCGGCGGCAACGCCGGCATTGCCACCGCCGCAGCGGCGCAGGCCCTGGGCGTGCGCTGCGAGGTGTTTGTGCCCGAGATGTGCAGCCCAGCCAAACGCGCCCGCTTGAAGCAACTGGGGGCTGAGGTGGTGGTGCAGGGCGCTGCCTACGCACAAGCGCTGGAGGCTTGCCTGGCCCACCAGAAGAGCAGCGGTGCCCTGTTGATGCACGCCTATGACCAGGTAGAAGTAGCGGCCGGTGCCGGTACCCTGGCTGCTGAACTGGAGGCCCAGGGCGGTTTGCCGGATAGCGTGCTGGTCAGTGTCGGCGGCGGTGGACTGATTGCCGGCGTGGCCACCTGGTTTGACAACCGTGCTGCCGTCATTGCGCTGGAACCCCGTCTGGCGCCCACGCTGCATGCCGCGCGCCAGGCCGGTGAGCCGGTAGACGTCTCTGTAAGCGGCGTGGCAGCCGACGCACTGGGCGCCAAACGCGTAGGCGACATTGCCTGGGCCGTGACGCCGTCAACCGTCAAGTCCGCATTGCTGCTGGAAGATGACGCCATTCGTGCGGCGCAAGCTTGGCTGTGGACCGAACTGCGCCTGGCGGTAGAGCCCGCCGCTGCGCTGGGTTTGGCCGCATTGCACAGCGGTGTCTATGCACCGGCACCCACTGAAAAAGTTTGTTTGATTATTTGCGGGGCCAATGTGGACCCGGCCACCCTCGCTTCATAAATAAAAAGGTTTGTTTACCCATGTTAGATATCACTCTGCTGCGCAAAGACATTGATTCGGTCGTTGCCCGCTTGCAAACCCGCAAGAACCCGCAACCGTTTTTGGATGTAGCGGCATTCCAGACGCTGGAAGCCGAGCGCAAGACCATCCAGATGCGCACCGAAGAGCTGCAAGCCAAGCGCAACACGTCCAGCAAGCTGATAGGCCAGCTCAAATCCAAGGGCGAATCCACCGATGCCATCATGGCCGAGGTTGCCTCCATCAAAGGCGAACTGGAAGCCTCCGCCGTGCGCTTGGAAGCCATTCAAGCGGAACTGCAGACCTTGCTGCTGGCGGTGCCCAATATGCCGCACGAATCGGTGCCTGTGGGGGCCGACGAGCACGACAATGTAGAGGTGCGCCGCTGGGGCACGCCGCGCACCATGGACTTCGCCGTCAAAGACCACGTGGATGTCGGCATGCCACTGGGCCTGGACTTCGAGATGGGCGTCAAGCTGACCGGCGCACGCTTCACCGTGATGAAAGGCCAGATTGCCCGCCTGCACCGCGCCCTGGCGCAAATGATGCTGGATGTGCAAACCCAGCAACATGGCTACACCGAGTGCTACACGCCCTATATCGTCAATGGCGACACGCTGCGCGGTACCGGCCAGTTGCCCAAGTTCGAAGGCGACCTGTTTGCCGCCAAAAAGGGTGGCCAAGAGGGTGAAGACCAGCCAGACCACACGGCGCTGTACCTGATACCCACCAGCGAAGTCACATTGACCAACTTTGTGCGCGACGTGGTGCTGCCCGAGGCCGAGCTGCCGCTGAAGCTGACCGCCCACACGCCATGCTTTCGATCCGAAGCCGGTAGCGGCGGGCGCGATATCCGCGGCCTGATCCGCCAGCACCAGTTCGACAAGGTGGAGATGGTGCAGATCACCCACCCCGACCACAGCTACGAGGCGCTGGAAGCCATGGTGACCCATGCTGAAGCCATTCTGCAAAAGCTGGGCCTGCCATACCGTGTGGTGAGCCTGTGCACCGGCGATATGGGCCCCAGTTCCGCCAAAACCTATGACCTGGAAGTCTGGCTGCCGGCACAGAACGCATTCCGCGAGATCAGCTCGGTCTCCAACTGCGAAGCCTTCCAGGCGCGCCGCCTGCAGGCCCGCTTCAAGAACGCCCAAGGCAAGAACGAACTGGTGCACACGCTGAACGGTTCCGGCCTGGCGGTAGGCCGCACCTTGGTGGCCGTGCTGGAGAACTACCAGAACGCCGATGGTTCGGTGACTGTGCCCGAGGGGCTGCGGCCGTATCTGGGTGGCCTGGAACTGCTAACAGCCTGACAGCGGCCAGACGGCTATGCGCAGCGCACTGCCGCCTGGCCTATTGCTAGCGCGGGGTTTGTGTATAGCCCTGCGAATACTCCAGCAGGGTGGTTCTTAACTCGTAGTGGTTGGTACCATCCTGCCAAAACAGGCTGCTTGCATTGGCCGCCGGGACGGGATGCAAGCTGACATCGGCGGTGACCACAAACTGTTGCCCGCCAATGGTGGTGAACAAGATGCTGCCATCGGTCAGGTAAATCATCCAGCCACCACCGAAATTGGTCGACAGGCGTGCATACAGCGCGGCGGTGTTCGAGAACGTCGGTCGCAGCACTTGGGTGTAGCCGGCGCTGTCCGTGAAGCGGTACAGCCCGTCGGCGCCGACTGCAAAACCTGGCTTGGCGCTGGGTGTGCTTGGCGGGGTCACCAGATAGTCCGGCCGGGCCACATAGACCGATCCATCGGCGGTAGCCAGCGTGATGACACCTTGGGTACTCATTTCGGCGGTCAACCCCATTGCGGCGATGGTCGCACCAAATTCACCGGGGTTGTACAGCGCGGGCACCACATTGAAATTGCCACAACTGGTGCCAATATTCTGGATGTTCGTGCCCCCCAGGTGGATGTCCGCACTTTGGCTGGCATCCAGGCTGGCGCTCAAAGGGTAGAAGGAAATGATGCGCCCACCTTGGGAGATGCTGGCGTTGCCGTTGACGCTTTGCCCCACATAGGTGGCATCAGCACCCAGAAGCTTGCGTACGGTGCCCACCAGGCAGTTCACCATAGCCGGGCCCTTGCCGGCGCTCAAATCCAGAACGCTCAACGGATTTTTGAGGCCCGGTATGATGCCGGGCAAGCCAGAGAGCTTGGGAATGGGATCGGTCTCGCACACACTGGTGCCAAACGCAATGCAGCCCGGACCACTCATCGTGAACACCGATTGGTCACCAGGCACCGATCCTATATTGAAGGCGACCAGCACACTGTATTGCTGCCCAGCGACCAGAGAAAAACCCGTGAAATTGCCGGTAGCCGGGTTGCCACCGCCGGATAGGACCGCCACGATGAACGCCGACAGTGGCGTAGCCGGAGCCGTCGGGCTTGGCGAGAAGATGCCACCCAGAATCCACGTGGTATTGACAACATGGGTCGTGGTCGACGATGCGGTGTAGACGCCACTCACACTGACGGTGAATGGATAGACCATGTACTGATAGGGGCCACCGCCGGTATAGCCAGTAAAAGATGTCTGTTGTGCGTTGGACGGGCCATTGATATTGGTCACTTGTGTTGTGGGAAAGTCGGCCCCTATCGTGCCGCTGACAGTGGACGTACCCGCGTAGGCGGCAGGTACCAACACCAAGGCCAAAATTGCCAAAAAGTACGCCGCGATCAAACGGGCGGACAATAAGCCATTCCTATGTACAAGTATGTGCATGCCGATCCCCGTTGAGTGGAATATTTGTGTCGCAACGCAAATCATCTTAGCTAGAAACGCGGCATTCGCAAATGACAAAAAGCAGGAATGTGCGCCTTCTTAGTATGGGCGAGCTGGCCAGCTAAAAAAATGAGCGGCCCGCAAGCCTGCTAGAATAGCGGCTCGAATCTGGAGAGATGGCAGAGTGGCCGAATGTACCTGACTCGAAATCAGGCGTACCGCAAGGTACCGTGGGTTCGAATCCCACTCTCTCCGCCAACGGCCCATGCTTTGCATGGGCTTTTTGGTTTTTGGGACCACACTTCAACGGAGTAGTGGTGCGTGCAATGCATTTGTTGTTCGCCGCAAGCAATGAGCACAGGCCTAGCGGTAAAACGCCGAAGGCGACACACCGAAGTGCCGCTTGAACATGGCGGCAAACGCGCTTTGGCTGGTGTAACCGCAGTTGAAAGCCACAGCAATTCCTTTCTTGCCATTGGCCAACTCCTGGAGTGCCGATAGCAGTCTTGCCTGTTCGCGCCATTGGGCAAAGGTCATTCCTGTCTCCTGTGCAAACAAGCGGTGCAGTGTTCTTTCGCCCATGGCAAAAAGAGCCGCCCACTCGGCGGCGGTCGCGTGATGGGCAGGGCTGTCCATCAGTGTTTGGCACAAGGATCGCAGCCGTGCATCGGTTGGCATCGGCAGGTGCAGGGCAACGGTGTGTGAAGTTTGCAGTTCACGGACGAGCAGGCCAATCAGCCATTGGTCCCGCTCCCGCAGTGCCCCTGACAGCGGAATGCCCACGGCTCCCACCAGTAGTTCGCGCAACAGTGGCGACACATTGATCACACAGGTCGTCAAAGGCAGGTTTGGCACCATTGCCGCATCAATGTAGGCGGTGCGCATCTGCACGTCGCCGGACATGGTGACGTTGTGGCGTAGCCCAGCCACCATCCACAGTGCACGATTGGGCGGCACGACCCAGCAGCCAGCTTGGGAGTCCACAACCATGACGCCCGTGATGGCGTACAGCAGCTGACCCTTGGGATGGGCGTGCCAACCTGTGGACGTGCCCGTGGGCCAGGCGTTTTCCATGGCAACCAAAGGGCGGGGCAGGTTGTCGAAGGCGTGGGACCTGTTGCTTCCAAAGGGTTTCATGGCAGAAACTCTACACCTGTTGGCAACTTGGCGCGATACGGCCAAGACCAAGCCTTTTTAAACTTCCGGGCATGCAGCAATCGGTTCCCACGACACACTGACCATGAAACCATTCACCCTGCCCGAAACCGCACACTCATACCACGCGGCACCCAGAGATCCATGGGCTGCTGAAACAGCGTTGGCCCACCTGGGGCGCAGCTCCGCGCACCTGGCGCATTCGGTGAACCCTCCGTTGGTGCGGGCTTCTACCGCGGTTTTCCCGACATTGAAGGCTTTCAAGGAGTCGTACGGCAATATCGTCTTCGAGGCGCCACGCTATGGGCGCTCGGGCACATCAACCAACTTTGAGTTGCAGAGTGCCATGGCAGCGCTGTGCCACGCTCAAACCTGCATAGCAACGCCGTCTGGGCTCAGTGCCATAGCCGCAGTGCTGTGCGCCCACGCGCGGGCAGGCGGCCAGATTCTGGTCCAGCAAGGTGTCTATGGCCCTACACAGGCACTGTGTGACACGGTGCTGGCCAGCATGCAATGCCGCGTGGACTACTTTGACTCGCCGCAGTCACTGGCACGCATGTTGGCGCCCGACACCGCGCTGATCTTTGTCGAGGCGCCAAGCTCTTTGACCATGCGCGTGATCGATGTAGAGGCGGTGTGTGACATTGCTGCCGACCACAAGATACCGGTCGCCTGTGACGCTACATGGGGCACGCCCATCTTTTTCGACGCCCACGGTTTGGGCGTCTCCATTGCGATCCATGCTGCAACAAAATACATTAACGGCCATTCGGATGTGATGCTAGGCCTTGTAACGGGCTCTTACGAGGCCTTGCAGTCGACGCGGGTCTGGTGCGACCACCAGGGCTACCATGTCTGCGCCGACGCGTGTTGGCTGGCGCTACGGGGGCTGCGCACACTGCATGTGCGCATGCAGCGTCACGACCACAGTGCCATCACAGTTGCCCTTTGGCTGGAGCAGCACTCCGCTATCGAACGCGTACTCTTTCCCGCCTTGCCTTCGGACCCCGGCCACGCACTGTGGAAACGGCAGTTCAGTGGGGCGCCCGGCCCCTTGACGGTAGAACTCAAGCCCTGCGCAGAGCCGGCGTTTGAGCGATTCATCAATGCCTTGCAGTTGTTTGGCCTGGGCACCAGTTGGGGTGGCTATGAGAGCCTAGTCATGCCGGCCATCCCCCACCATTTGCGCGCCCTGCCGGCGCAACCCGATGCAGGGCGGCTGGTGCGATTCCATATTGGCCTGGAATCTCCCGCTGACCTGTGCCAGGACATCGACGCGGCGCTGCGGCACCTCTCGGCGTAGCAAGCCCGGCTGACGGTCACCGTGGAGTTGTCAGCTTGCGCCGTCACTGCGCTTGGCATCCAGAGCCTGGTTGGGGGCCATACCACAGCTATTGCGATAATTCGGCCACCGTACAGTTTTTAACAAAAACTTGCAAAAAACTTCTGGCGCATGTAATATTGCGCTTAATAGCGAGTCCAGTTTAGGCGGGATTGGCTGTTCGCAGCCAGCGAGGCGGCTCCCTTCGGGGGCAAATCTGGCGAGGGCAAACTTGACGAAAGTCAAGGACGCAAAGCTTCCGGGCTACATGATCTTTGGATCAAATGCCAGCGGGGTTGCCATCGAGGCGTGCAATAACCTTCGATGTTGCGTCGCCCTTTATTTGTTAACGCAAACTAAAGGCGGCTGTATGACCAAACACTCTAATCGCAATTGCCCTGTTGAGCAGTGGCCGGAATCCCTGGAGATTTTGCGTCACCTGGCAAACCAGACCGCACCCATCCCGATCAAGGATGTCGCGCGCGATGTCAGTGCACCGGAGATCTCCACCCGCAACCGGTTGGCCAAACTGGAGGCCCAGGGCACTGTTCGCGCCATGCGCGCCATTGCCACACTAGGGCCTGGCAAGCAGGTGACCTGCACCCACTATGTGATTACCCAGTACGGCAAGGACTGTGCTGGCGTGCGCGCACAGGCGCAAAGCCAGCCCCATGCCGTCGTGGCGGCCAACAGTGTATTTTCATGGGCCGCGGCCATGGGCAGCAGCCAGCACTAGCGCCGGGCTTGCCGCCTGGCGGCAAGCGCTTTACTTTTCGAGGGAGAGCAGTTCGACCTCGAACGTCAGCGTTGCGTTGGGTGGCACCACCCCGCCTGCGCCGCGTTCACCATAGGCGGTGGCGCTGGGGCAGGTCAGTGTGGCTTTGCCGCCGACGCGAATCTTTTGCATGCCTTGGGTCCAGCAGGGTACGACCATGTTCAATGGAAACACTGCTGGCTCATTGCGTTTGTACGAGCTGTCAAATTCAGTGCCGTTGGCCAAGGTGCCACGGTAGTGCACCTTGACCTTGTCGGTTGCGCGCGGGAAAACGCCGGTACCTTCTACGGTATGCGCAACCACAACCCCAGAGGGCAAGGTTTCGGTTTCCAGTGCCGCGTGGGCCAGTGTGCAGGCGCCGCCCAATGCGAAGACCAGGGACAGAGCGAAGGAACGTGATGTCATGGTTCTAAAAATAAGTAGATTCAAAAAGTTATTGCAAGCGTGCAAGGAAATGCAAGGCGCCATTGTGACTGTTTGCCCGCACGATAAGTTCCCGTTCAAGCCTGTGCAGCCAGCAACTCCCCCAGGGCAGCGACCACGACGCCAGCGTCCACGGCCAGCGGCTCCAATTGGTCGGCCAGACCCGCTAAAGCAGACGCGCCTTCGCGCTGCAACAGGGCAATGGTTTGCGCTGCCACTTTGGGCGACTCAAAGCCCAGGCTCTGCAGCAGCAGGCGGCCCTGTGCGTCCACCAGCTTGAAGCGGAACTGACCGTCGGCCTCGCGGTACTGCTTGAAGCTGGGAAGCGCGGCCTTGGCAGTCTTCTGGCTGGCCACCGGGGTCTGGTCACCCAGCCGGCGCAGGCCTACGGCGTGGCGCAGCGTGGCCATGAACGGCGTTGCCTTTTGCCGTGCCTTGGAAGCGCCAGCCATCAGAATGGCTTCGATCTTTGCCGGGTTGTTGATCAAACCCAGGTAGGTCTCGCGCATGGGCGCAATCTCGCGGTCTATGCGTTCCAGCAGAATCTGTTTGGCGTCACCCCAGGCAATGCCGTCGGCATAGGCCTTGCGCAAGCTTTGCGTCTCTTCGTCGCTGGCGAAGGCCTGGTAGATCTGGAACAACGCCGAGCCTTCGGTATCCTTGGGCTCGCCCGGTGCGCGTGAATCGGTGACGATGCCGGCAATCAATTTCTTCAACTGCTCGCGCGACGAGAACAGTGGAATCGTGTTGTCGTAGCTCTTGCTCATCTTGCGGCCGTCCAGGCCAGGCAAGGTAGCCACGGATTCTTCAATCTCCGCTTGCGGTGGCACAAAGTGCTCACCATAGCGGTGGTTGAAGCTATTGGCCATGTCGCGCGCCATTTCAATGTGCTGGATCTGGTCGCGCCCAACCGGTACCTTGTGCGCATTGAACATCAGAATGTCAGCCCCCATCAGCACCGGGTACATGAACAGGCCGGCGCTGACGTCCATATCGGCGTCGTGATCTGCAGCGGTGTTTTTATCGACGGCTGCCTTGTAGGCATGGGCGCGGTTGAGCACGCCCTTGCCAGTAACGCAGGTCAGCAGCCAGGTGAGCTCCGGAATTTCGGGGATGTCGGACTGCCGGTAGAACGTGACGCGCTCCGGGTCCAGTCCGGCAGCCAACCAGCTGGCCGCAATTTCCAGCGTGGAGCGCTGGATGCGGGCGGGCTCATCGACCTTGATCAGTGCATGGTAGTCAGCCAGAAAGTAATAGCTCTCGACTTCAGTCGACAGGCTGGCGCGCACCGAGGGGCGGATGGAGCCCACATAGTTGCCCAGGTGGGGGGTGCCGGAGGTGGTAATGCCGGTGAGGAAGCGGGTGGTATTGGCCATGAACGGTTCAATTCAGCAAAAGGGTCAACGGTGCAGTCAGCACCTGCAAAACACTGAGGCCTAGCGTGCGAATGGGGGTCATCCACAACGGGCCGATGATGCCTGTGAAGGCCAGCAGCAGAATGATCCACATGCTCCAGGGCTCTATTCTGGCCAGTTGCGAGGCGTATGGTTGCGGCAACGCGAACAGCAAAATGCGCCCACCAGCCAGCGGTGGAATAGGCAGCAACTGGAAGGCGAACAAGCTGAGGCACACCATGACACCCGCCGAACCGACGCCTTTGAAAAAGGGCTCCTCCACCTGGAAGGCTTGTAGGGCAATCAGCACCACATACCAGGCCAAGGCCATCACAAACAATGAAATGGGGCTGGCCAATTCAATCCAGACGGCGCTGCTTCGTCTGGGTTCACGCACATTGCGGTAGTCAATGGGAATGGGCTTTGCACTGCCAAACACAAACCCGCCATTGCTTGCCAGAAACATCGCCAGGGGTATGACGATAGTCTCCACCGGTGAAATGTGGTTGGTGGGATTCCAGGTCATGCGGCCTTGGCTCCAGCCGGTCTTGTCCCCCAGCCAAAAGGCCGCATGACCGCGCGCCGCCTCGGACAGCGTGATTGCGAATAGCAGGGGCAAGGCCAGAATGGCGGCTTGCTGGATGAGATTGCCAAAGTCCATGGAAGCTTTAGGTTTGTGTTGGTGTTTTACAGCCCGAAACGGGCGGGATCGCCACGCCCTTGGCGAATGAGCTGGGGCTGGGCACCGGTCAGGTCGATGACGGTTGTCGGCTCCAGCGGGCAGGCACCGGCATCGATGACGCCGGCCACGAGTTTTTCGAAGCGGCTGCGTATGTCGCCCGCGTCGTTGAGGGGAAGTTGCTCGCCTGGCGGTATCAGCGTGGTGGCCAGCAGCGCGCCTTCGTGCAGGGCCAGCAGTGCCTGCAGCACGGTGTGCTCGGGCACGCGCAGGCCAATGGTCTTGCGCGAAGGGTGGCTGACGCGGCGCGGCACTTCTTTGCTGGCTTCCAGAATAAATGTATAGGGCCCTGGCGTGGCCGACTTCAACAGCCGGTACTGCGCATTGTCAACCCGGGCGTAGCTGGCCAGTTCGCTCAGGTCGCGGCATAGCAGGGTCAGGTGGTGCTTGTCGTCCACACCGCGAATGCGGCGCAGGTTGTCGACCGCTGCCTTGTCGTCCAGGTGGCAGACCAGCGCATAGCTAGAGTCGGTCGGCACGGCCAACACGGCGCCCTTTTCCAGCAGCGCCACGGCTTGTTTCAGTAAGCGGGCTTGCGGGTTGTCTGGGTGAACGTCGAAATATTGGGCCATGCCGCTATTGGATGCGCGATGCCAGCAGGTCCCACACGGGTGTCAGGTTGGCGGGCAAAAACGGCAGGGTACCCAGCTCCGTATGGCTTTCATCCGGGCTGTGGAAGTCGCTGCCACGCGAGGCGGCCAGGCCGAATTCGCGTGCCGTGTCCGCATAGACGCCGTACTCGGCGACCGAGTGGCTGCCGGTCACCACTTCCACCGCTTGGCCGCCCAAAGACTTGAACTCGGTGAACAGTGCAAATTCTTCGTTTGGGGTGAACTTGTAGCGCGCGGGGTGCGCAATGACGGCCACGCCGCCGGCGCCGTTGATCCATTGCACGGCATCTTTGAGTGTGGCCCAGCGGTGTTCCACAAAGCCGGGCTTGCCCTCGGTCAGGTACTTGCGAAAAACCTCATTGGTGTCGCGGCACGCGCCGCTTTCGACCAGAAACCGGGCAAAGTGGGTGCGGGAGATCAATTCGGGGTTGCCGGCAAACTTGAGCGCTCCTTCGTAGGCGCCATGGATGCCGATTTTGGCCAATCCTTCAGACATTTCCATGGCGCGCAGGTCGCGTCCGCCCCGGGTGCGGCGCAGGCCGGCTATCAGGCTGGCGTCCTCAGGGTCAAACCCCAGGCCCACAATGTGCACGGTTTTGCCGATGAAGGTGATGGAAATCTCGGTGCCGGTCAGATAGTGCATGCCGCAGGCCTTGGCGGCGGCGGCGGCGCGGTGCTGGCCGCCAATCTCG
>JACXTT010007273.1_pt1 | contig 15645 bp, 12 predicted proteins | sample 9270951 | NCBI WGS metagenome assembly JACXTT01 (sample SAMN15532306, study PRJNA645909) | rock metagenome | isolation source: weathered quartz diorite | place: Puerto Rico | collected 2017-06-21 | reverse complement strand
CGATGCCCATCTTGACTTTGTCGACGAGCGGCATGGCGTGCGACACGGGCACGGCAACCCCTTGCGCCGTGCCGCGGAGAAGAGCGTGGTCAGCGGCATGACCCAGATCGGCATCCGCAACGTGTCCTCCACCGCGCGCGAGGGATATGCCCAGGCGCGCGAGATGGGTTCGGACATCATCTCGGTACGCCAGCTTCGCAAACTCGGCATCCAGGGTGTGCTGGACCGCATCCCGAAAGGCGTACGCTATTACCTGACCATCGACATCGATGGGTTCGACGTCTCCATCGCGCCGGGCACGGGTACCCCGAGCCATGGCGGACTGACTTACTACGAGGGCCTTGAACTGTTCGCTGGCCTGGCCGAGCAGGGCGACGTGGTAGGGATTGACCTCGTGGAAGTTGCTCCCGACTATGACCACACGGGGTCCACCGCCATCCTCGCCGCTCAGCTTTTGCTGAACACGATCGGCCGGGTGATGCACCAGCGCAAGGTTAAGCACGCCGCTCAGCGCTGAGCACGATAACAGGCCGCGTTGCCATCAAGCATGCCGTCGTCGTTTGAATAGCCACGCAGCGCGCCGCGCACCGGCGTCGCGCGACATGGCAAACAGAGGAGCCGCAATGTTCCGTCGATCTCATTTCGGGGCTGGCCTGGTCACCGGCGTGCTGGCGTGCCAATTACCGTCCTTCGCCATGGCCGCCGAGCAACAGGTCGTCAAGGTCGGCCTGACGGGGCCACTGTCCGGCCCACAGGCCGCCATTGGCAAGGACAACGAAAACGGCCTGCGCCTGGCCATCGATCAACTGAATGCGCAAGGCCTTGTCGTCAACGGGAAAGCCGTGCGCTTCAGCCTGGTCTCCGAGGACGATGCAGCAGATCCGCGCACGGGCGTGTCGGTGGCCCAGCGCCTTGTGGACGGGGATGTGAAGGTGGTGTTCGGGCCGTTTAACTCGGGCGTCGCCATCCCGATCTCGCGCCTGCTGGACAAGGCGGAGGTAGTCATGGCAACGGTGGCCTCGAACCCGGCAATCACCCAGTCCGGGTACACCTATGTCTTCCGGATTTCGGCCAATGACAGCCAGCTTGGGATGCGCATGGGCGAGTTTGCGTCGGTCAAGCTGCGCGCCAGGCGTTTCGCGGTCATCGACGACCGCACCGCCTACGGCCAGGGTGTGGCGGACGAGTTCGTCAAGGCTGCCAGGGCGAAAGGCATCGAGATTGTCGCCCGTGAATTCACCTCGGACAAGGCCGTTGATTTCGTGCCGATCCTGACACGGATTCGCGGCATGAAGGTGGACGGCATCTTCTACGGTGGCTACTACTCGCAGGCCGGACCGCTGCGCAGCCAGATGAAACGGCTCGCCATGACAAACGCCTATCTGCTCGGCGGCGATGCGATGTGCAATATCGAACTGGCCAGGCTTGGGGGCAATGCCGTGGACGAGCATGTGTACTGCCCGCAGGGCGGTCCCGTGCTCGAGAACACGGAACCCGGGCGTCAGTTCAAGGCCGACTACAGGAAGCGCTACAGCATGGATCCGCTCACTTACAGCGCCTCTGTCTATGACGGCCTCAGGCTGGTAGCCCAGGCGATGAAGGCAGCCAACTCGGTCGAGCCGGCACAGTACCGTGCAGCGCTGGCGGGCATCGATATGCAGGGCGTGGCCGGCCGATACCGTTTCGACCCCAACCACGATCTGCGGGACTCGCCGATCACGATCTACACCTACCGCAACGGCACCCTGGTGCCTGTGCCGCTGGACCGGTAGCCCAGTCGGCTGGCCCGCCTCGTCGGCGGGCTCGGCGGAGCCTGGCAACAGGATTTCCCTGTTTTTTCCGAAGGATCGGCGATCCGCTGTACCGCTGCGCCTTCTCGCCCCGCGTAAGGAGTTCAGCACCCCGTATTACTCACAGGACAGCCCCCCAAAGACACACCACAAGACTGGTTTCCCCGTTGCATGGGCAAAAGCACAGGCCCGGATAAACGCGGCGCGACCAAGACGAAAAAGCATTCGGAGACAGAGTATGAGCAACACAAAATCCTTGCGCGGCGTGGAGCCGTTACCAGGCGGTACGCAACGCGCGGGACACCCGGCGATCCCGGCCCGCAGCAGCGCTGTGGACGCCGACACCAGGCTGGTACTGCGCCGCGCTACCGCGGCGGGCTTCATCGGCACCTTCATCGAGTGGTTCGACTATGCCGCCTACGGTTTTCTTGCGACGGTCATTGCGGTCGTGTTCTTTCCCAAGAGCGACCCGACCACCAGCCTGATGGCTACGTATGCCGTATTCGCGCTGTCCTTCGTCGTGCGTCCGATCGGAGGGGTGATCTGGGGGCACTTCGGCGACAAGTTCGGGCGGCGCAATACGTTGTCGCTGTCAATCATGATCATGTCCTGCTCGACCTTCCTGATTGCTTTCCTGCCCACTTACGGGCAGGTGGGCATGTGGGCGCCGGTACTGCTGCTAGTCATCCGGCTGGTCCAGGGCTTCTCGGCTTCAGGCGAGTACGCCGGCGCCTCGGCGTTTCTTGCAGAATATGCACCGAATCGCAAGCGCGGGCTCTACACCAGTGTCATTCCTGCCGCGGAAGCCGCTGGCCTGCTATTCGCATCGCTGTTCGTCGCCGGGCTGCATACGGTGCTGACCTCCGGGCAGTTGCAAGAATGGGGCTGGCGCGTGCCGTTCCTGCTGGCCGCCCCCTTTGGGCTGGTTGGCCGGTACATCCGTCTTCAACTGGAAGACACGCCGAAGTTCGTGGCGATGGAGCAAGCCAATCACGCACCGCAGGCGCCGCTGCGCGAGTTGTTCACCTCGCATCGGCGCACCATGCTGATCGGCTTTGGCGTGACCTGCCTGAACGCCGTCGGCTTTTACCTGTTGCTCAGCTATATGCCTGTGTACCTGTCAAAGGAACTCGGCATGAGCGACACGACGTCTTTCCTCGTGTCCACCGTATCGCTAGCCAGCTATGTGGTGATGATCTTCGTGATGGGACTGCTTTCCGACCGGTTCGGCCGGAAGACGATGCTCGTTGCCGCCTGCATCCTGTTCGCGCTCTTCACGGTTCCATTGTTCCATTCGCTGGCCGGCGCCAGCATCATCGGAATCTTGCTGATCCAGGTAGCGTTGGGTGCCTTCCTCACCATCAACGACGGCACGCTGCCGTGTTTCCTGTCGGAGAGTTTCCCGACCCGTGTGCGATATAGCGGCTTTGCACTGTGTTTTAACAGCGCGAATGCCTTGTTCGGTGGCACGGCCCCCCTGGTTGCGACCTGGCTGATCAGCGCCACGGGCAATAAGCTCGCGCCAGCCTGGTATCTGGTTGGTGCCGCGGTGGTGTCGTTGATTGCCATCCTGGCCAGCCGTGCACCCTCGGGCGGTGCGTTGCCGGACTGAGCAAGGAACCCAGGCGCTCGCAGCTTGACGCACAAGCTGTGAGCCGGGGCAGCCCGGCAACAAGCGAGCTGCAAGACGACGCAGGAGAGACCGGGGAAGGCGCGTGCCTTCCCCGGCGCCGACGGAGCAACCACCCCGGAAACTCTCAGGCAAAAGAGACTGTGGCGTCGATTCAAAAATCTGGAGAGTGGCGTTGCAAGCAATGCCCACCGAAGGGGACGGCACCGGCCACCGCCGATGTCAAAGCTCTCAGGTACCGGGACAGATGGGGTAAGACGCCGAGGATTCGGCCAACGCTCAGCCTGACAGAGGACTCTGCCATGTCTCAAATCATTGTCATTGGCGCCGGCATTACCGGCGTCACCACTGCCTACACGCTCTCAAAGCTCGGATACGAGGTGACCGTCGTCGACCGCCATCTTTATCCCGCCATGGAGACTTCGTTTGCCAATGGCGGCCAGCTCTCCGCGTGCAACGCGGAAGTCTGGAACAGCGCGGGAACGATATTCAAAGGGCTGAAGTGGATGCTGAAACGCAACGCGCCGCTGCTGGTGAACCCGAAGCCGTCGTGGCACAAATACTCGTGGATGGGAGAGTTCGTGTCGAACATCGCGCATTATCGCGAGAACACCATCGAAACGACCAGGCTGGCCATTGCCGCACGCCAGCATCTTTTTGACATGGCCGAGCGGGAGAATATCGAGTTCGACCTGGAGCGCCGCGGCATTCTGCACTTCTATCACGACAAGGCCGCGTTCGAGGCTGCGGGCAGGACGAACGCACTACTCATGGCAGGCGGACTGGAGCGCTTTGCCGTATCGCCGCAGGAGATCAGGAAGATCGAGCCCACATTGCAGGGCGAATACTTCGGCGGCTACTTTACGCCATCCGATTCGACCGGGGACATCCATAAATTCACGCGCGGTCTGGCGCTCGCCTGCGAGCGGCGCGGCGTGCGGTTCCTGCAAGGCATGGACGTGCGAACGATCGACCTGTCCGCCAGCGGCGTACGTATCGGCCTGCAGGGGGTTGACGGTGCCTCGTCGCCATGGGCAAACGCAAGCGCAGCGCACGAGATCTTTGGCGACGCGCTGGTGGTTTGTGCCGGCGTGGGCAGCCGGCATATCGCCGGCATGCTGGGCGACCGGGTCAATGTCTATCCGGTCAAAGGATATTCCATTACGGTGCACCTGGACGATGCCGAAAGCGTGGCGAATGCCCCGTGGGTCAGCCTGCTCGACGAAAGCGCAAAGATTGTGACGAGCCGCCTTGGCAAGGACAGGTTCCGCGTGGCGGGAACCGCGGAATTCAACGGCCAAAATCGGGACATCCGAGCCGATCGCATCGAGCCTCTCGTGTCATGGACACGCCGCAACTTCCGATTCAATACGTCCCGCGTAGTCCCGTGGGCCGGACTTCGCCCGATGATGCCGGACATGATGCCGCGCGTGTCGAAGGGCCGGGCGCCACGGGTGTTCTACAACACAGGCCATGGCCATCTTGGATGGACATTGTCTGCTGCAACAGCGGCAGCGATCGGCACGACCATCTCCGAGAGCTATCCCGTTGGATAGCAGGACGTCGCACAGCTACCGCTAAGGGTTCGATCTTGAGCTGACTGCTGACCCGTCACGGTCATTCGCGCTAGCCATGACACATGTGTGGGCCACTTCGTTCTCGCTTGCATCGATGACGTCCATACGGACAGCGAGCTTCGCCACGTCTCAAGGCCATTGCCCGTGTGGAGCATCCAGACATACAGGGAAGCTTGTCGCTCGAGCAGTTTCTGGCAGCACGGCACCTCCGCATCAGCAGCCAGTATGGCGCGGTGAAAGAAGCCGTCGATGAGGCCTCCGAGAAGCATAAGGCGCGGGGCAAGACGGCCGTCGTTGTGCCTCATATCCTGCTCGCCTACAAGCTGGTTGCGGAATCCAACTTGATCGGGACGATTGCGGAGCTTACGGCAAAGCGGATCGCCAAGGAGCTTCCACTGCAGATTCTGGAGCCGCCAGTCGACGAGATCAGATTCATCGTATCGATGGTATGGCACGAGCGCCGCAATGCCGATGCGGCACACCGTTGGATACGAGGGGAGATCATCGCGGTGGCTGATGATATCCAGAGGGAACAGGATCGATAGCGACGTACCCTACGTCATCGAACTTGACTGGCACACTGCCTTCGATGATAGCCGGCCGGCGACTGACTCAACGCCTTGAGTACCATCAAAGACGCCTTCGTGGGTACCCCGGACATCCAAACATCCGAGTAAAAGAGCGACTGAGCGGCGCTTCATGGCCGAGCTTCGACGGCCCGCAAGCGGATAACCGCTTACGCCGTGTCCCGTCGTGGAGGTAACTTTTCTGCTCGATCAAAGACCTTGGGTGTCTCTCAAGACGGCTTCTCCCGTGCGAGGATTCGTCAGGGTGACATTCTCGAGCGCCTTGATTCTCCACTCGCCAGCCCGCCGCGTCAGCACGGCAAGGATCAGCGTGTCGACGGCATGCGGGCCAGCCGGATGCGCGGCACCGACAGTGAGTCGGCTCCAGAAGTGCATGACCGCCGCATCCTCGTGGATCGCGACCACGTCGATCAGTTCGTTCTCCAACGTGGAATCGCTGTAGATGGTTGCGTGGATGGGCGTGTGCAGCTCGATAATCGCCGCGACGCCGCGCACGTAGTGCCCGAACCGGTTCACGAACGTCGCATCCTCGTGGAACAATGCTCCGAGGGACTCCATGTCGTGGCTGTTCCAAGCGGTCTGAAACCCCTGGAGCGCGTCTTCGGGCTGTTTCATTTGAATCATGTGGATCCTCACAACTTTCTACGTTGGGCAGCCCGAGGCCCGCAGCGGGTGCTTGTTGTCGGGCGGACAAAGCGAATTTTTCCCTTCCACAGGATGTCGGCTCATGGCCGGACTCTGACGTCGGCCTATCCGCCCACGGCTGCGCTCTGGCGCCAAGGGCACTTGCCGACCCAAGTCAGCCGGTGATAAATCTAGCAATCGATGACTGTTTTCGGGTCAACTGCGGTCGATCTCCGGCAGTTCCCGGAGCCATAGCGTCAGCAGGCGTACATTCACCTGCGCCGCCCCCCCAACCCCGGTGGGCAGCCGCGGCAGTCCCGATGCTCCAATTTGCCTGCGACGCCTGGCGCGGAGCGAGATCCGTTTCCGATGCCGACGGCGTCGCATCCATCGCACTATCGGAAACCAAACATGAAACGCAGAAGCATTCAGGCAGTCCCAAGGCTGCTTTCCGTGGCTTTGCTGGCAGCCCTGCAAGCCACTTCCTCATCCGCCGGCGACCTGCCTACTGGGCGAGCGACCCCGGTCACGCGAGCGGCGAATGCGGCGGTGCTGAACCAACTGGATTTCACTGACCGCGCCAGTTTTGAGGCGGTGAAGCGTGGCTACATCGCTAGCCTAGATTCTCCGGTAATTCATGGCGAAGCAGGGCATTTCCTGGGCGAGAAGGGCGTGATCTATGACGCCTCGAAGCTAGGTTTTCTGCATGGCCAGTCTGCACCAGACACGGTCAATCCCAGCCTGTGGCGGCAGTCGCAACTGCTGGCTGAGCCCGGCCTCTACAGGGTGTCGGAGCGGATCTTTCAGTTCCGCAACTACGACGCGGGCACGATGACGCTGATCGCCGGAGACACCGGCTGGATCATCGTGGACGCCACGCTGAGCGCGGAGGTTGCCGCCGCCGGTCTGAAGCTCGCCAACGAGAAGCTCGGTGCCCGGCCGGTCAAGGCGGTCATCATCACCCACAGCCATGCCGATCACTTTGGCGGCGTGCTCGGTGTCACCACACTCGACGACATCAAGGCAGGCAAGACCGAGGTGATTGCCCCGGAGGGTTTCTTCGAGGAAGCGGTCAGCGAGAACCTGTATGCGGGCAATGCCATGTCGCGCCGCGCGCGCTACTCGTACAACGAGTTCCTGGCCTTCGGGCCCACCGAAGCTGTAGGCGCGGGGTTGTCTGTGCCGCCGTCGAAAGGATCGATCACGATTGCGCTGCCGACGCGCACGATCCAGCAAACCGGCGAGAAGATGGTCGTCGACGGCCTCGATGTGGTTTTCCAGAACGCTCCCGGTACCGAGGCGCCGGCCGAGATGCTGTTCTACTTTCCGCAGCTCAAGGCGCTGTGCGTGGCCGAGGATGCCAACTATACGATGCACAACCTCTACACGCTGCGCGGTGCTAAGGTCCGCAGCGCACGAGCGTGGGCCGATACGCTTAACTCCACACTGGAGATGTTCGGCGACGACGTCGAGGTGGCCTTCGGCCCCCACACCTGGCCGACCTGGGGCAACGCCAACATACGCGCCTTCCTGACGAAGCAGCGCGACATGTACAAGTACATCAATGACCAGACGCTGCGACTGGCGAATCGGGGCTACGACGCCATCGAGATTGCCAACCGCATCAAGCTGCCGACCACGCTCGACAAGGAGTTTTACAACCGCGGCTACTATGGCAACCTCAAGCAGAACGTGCGCGGCACGTATGACTTCTATCTCGGCTACTACAATGGCAATCCCGTCACGCTTGACCCATTGCCCCGTACCGAGTCCGCGCGGCTCTACGTGCAGGCCATGGGCGGTGCCGCGCGCGTGCTGAAGCTCGGGCGCAGGGCATTCGACCAGGGCAACTATCGCTGGTGCGCGGAGCTGGTCAGTCACGCCGTCTATGTCGAGCCCTCGAACCACGGCGCGCGTGAACTGTTGGCCGCGGCGCTTGAGCAGATGGGCTTCCAGGCCGAATCGGCCACATGGCGCAGCGTCTACCTGAGCGCCGCGAAGGAACTGCGCGCGCCCGAAAAACCGCGCGTTGGCGGCTTCCGCGTCATCAATCCGGCCCGCCTGCCATTGCCGATGGCGGTCGATTACGCGGCCACACTGGTCGATCCGGCCAAGGCGGAAGGCAAGGTTCGCCGACTTGGCCTGGAAGTACAGGGCACCGCCGAGCGCTACACGTTGTCGCTGGAGAACTCGGTACTGTTCCTGACGAAGCCCAGACAGGGGGAGAAGCTGGATGCCACGATGTCGCTCAAGGCCTCTGACTTTGGACGTATCGTGGGCGGTGACGTCCATGCGACGGATCTCGTGCACAGCGGCGCGATCCGGGTAACCGGAAATGCGGCCGCGCTCGATGACATCGTCGCCGTCCTCAGCTATCCGGATTCGTCCTTTCCGCTGGTCACGCCGGTGGACGCCGCACACTAGGCCGCGGCGCCGTCTTCGTGGTGCAAAGAAAGAGCCCGGCCACTCAGGCCGGGCTCGAAACTCTATCCACACGAATGCACGATAGAGGTGGAGACAACTTCAGTTCTTTGGCACCTTTCGGGTTGCTTCAGAAGATATGCCGCACGCCAAACGCGATGCCGAACATGCCCTTCTGCCCCGGTGCGGGGATGTAGCCGGTTGCGAAGCTGTTCTGGATCGAATCGAAATTCAGGCCCGCGTTATGCGAATAGGCCGTGGTCACATACACGTCGGTGCGCTTTGAGAAACTGTAGTCAGCGCTGAAGTTGACCTGCCAGGGATTGGCAGGGTTGATGGACTGTGCCGCAATGGTCGGCGTGAGTTTCTTCATATTGGCGTACGCATAGCCGAGCGTCAGACCGATGGCCTGGGTGGCCTGGTAGTTCACGCCGGCCCAGTAGTAGTCGTCGCGCATGAAGGTCACGCCGTTGTAGAAGTCCAGCTTGGCCCAGCGGTAGCCGGCCATGGCCTTGAGCGTACCGATGGTGTAGCTGACCGCCGCGCCAGCCTTGCGGCTGCGGCCGGCCTGGCCGGTCACCAGGGCGGGGTTCCACTGGTCAAAGAAGACCGTCGCGCCGAAAGTGCCGCCAAGATAGGTCAGCGCGGCGCCCCAGCCCGCGTTATCACCCGCGTGGCCCGGGGTTTCGCCCGGCAATGTGATGGGGGTCAGGCCGATCGCAGGCGCGCCGACGCCGAACGAGTAGTGGGCGGCCACGTTGACCGCGCCAAAGGTGCCCGAGTACTTCACAGTGTTGTCCTCGCGGTAGTTCAGGCCGGCCATGAACACGTCCGGTTCGTACAGCGTAGCAAAGCGGGTCGGGCTGAAGTTCACCGCGCCTTCGAAGATGGACGTGTACTGGCGGCCGAAGGTCAGCTTGCCGTATTCGCCCCCGATACCCACGTATGCCTGGCGATTGAATGCACGGCTCTGCGCAGCCACGCCGGTATCGATGCCGAAGCCGCTTTCCAGCACGAAGATCGCCTGCAGGCCGTTCCCAAGGTTCTCGGTGCCGCGCATGCCCCAGCGTGAGCCGGATAGTCCGCCGTTGGTCGGCATCGACACGCGGCTGCCGCCCGGCTGTCCGGGGGCAGCCGCCACCTTGTTCACGTACTCGATGGGTGCGTCGATCACGCCATACAGCGTCACGTTTGATTGGGCCCAGGCGCCGCCGCTCAACAGCGTGCAGCCGACCGCAAGGGAAGTAGCCGTTCTCTTCATTGCTGGATGTTCTCCGTCCGAGTTATTGGTGTAGGTCATGGCTCCTGCGCTCCGGTGTTTCTCCCACCTCCCGGAAGTCGCACGGCCCCGCTGGCGTCATGGCAGACATGGTGTCAGTGCCCAGCCGGGGGCCTCTCGCATTGGATCGCGGGCGCGGGGGTCATATGCCACCGGTATTGGGGGGTAGGGTTTTTCCGGTCGCATGCGGGGTGGCTCTGAATGCGCTCGATCGTGTCCGTGAGGAGGTGCCGAAGCCGTCCGAGCGGCACGCCAAATTGATCGAAGACGGCGTTCTCTAGTTGGCACCGATCCGCGAAGCCATAGCAGGCGGCCATGGTGTGGTCGGGATGGCCCAGTTCTGGAAGGTCCAGCAGCAGTCGAATCAGCCGATGCGTGCGCACGACTTCGCGGAAGCTGGTGCCTTCCGCGAACAAGCGGCGCGACAGCAGCGTCCGCGAGAGGCCGGCGATGCCAGCGAACGCGTCAAGCGTCCAGTCGTGGTGCGGTGCGGCAACGGCGTGCCGTGCGAGCAGGCGGGTCAGTGGCCGCGTGGTAGCGGCGCCGGACGCGTCATGGCGCAACGGGTCGCGTCCATCGACCGGACTGACGAGGTAGCGCGGCACGTCGATGGTGGCTGCGGCCCCAATGCCGAGATCGAGCGCAATTGGAGTGAATGGCCGCAACGTCAGCCGCTGCGCCGGCGCGAACAGCCGACTATGGCCGCGATGGCTGCAGCGGACGGCGCCAGCCGCCGGGGCGATGACCGCCGTGGCCGGAAACGAGAGATTGCGGATGGTCGCGTGGGCGCCATCGCGCGCGTGGAGGAGCAACTGCATGGAAGTCCTGCTGGGCTGTACGCCGGAAGAGCGCGAGATGTTGTGATTCCACCTTACTGCCGGGCGGTGGGTCCGGTCCCACCGCCATCAGGGGGGGATTACCCGTGCCGGCGATCACCCGCAGCCCGGCGCCGCCGTCGATCGCACTGTCACGCGTTCCACGCATCCCCCGGCAGAGGAAGGGCGCTGTAAAATCGCCACGTACTGTCACGAGGCCGCGCATGTCAGAAACGCCCCCCGCGAAGCCGGAACCGTCGTCGCCGAGGGCGACGTTGAAGCCACTCGTCACCAGCAAGCTGGTGCCACCCCGCATCGGACGCAAGGCCGCGCCCCATGAACCGCTGCTGGCGCGCCTGATGGCCGAGCGCCGCCGGCGCTGCGTGGTGCTGCAGAGCCCTGCCGGTTATGGCAAGACCACCACGCTCGTGGCGTGGGGCCAGACATTGACCCCGCTCGGTTATGACGTCGCCTGGTTCACGCTCGACGCGGACGACAATGACCCGGGGACATGGGCCGAATACCTCGTGGCGAGCGTCGCCATTGTCGATCCGGCTATCTCGCGCGAGGCGATGCTGCTTGAGGGCCTGGGTGCGGATCAGGAAGCCATCGAGCGCATCGTGATCGCGCTGGTGCGCGGCATCGCCCGCTACCGCCGCGAACTGGTGGTCGTGCTGGACAATCTGCATCACATCACCAACACGCGCATCTGGGAAGCCATCCAGTGGCTGCTCGACTACGCACCGCCAAACCTGCATCTTGCCTTTGCTTCGCGCTCCGTGCCCCAGGTGTCGCTGGAACGGCTGCGGGCGGAGAACCAGACGCTGGAACTCGGGCTGACCGACCTGCGCTTTTCGCCAGCCGAGGCGGAGCGATTCCTGAAGACGCAGCTCGGCGAGGTGGAGCCGGGCGTTGCACAACGGCTGCACGCGCAGACCGATGGATGGGTGGCCGGCCTGCAGCTATTCAGCGTTTTTCTGAAGAAGAAACGGCCGGGCATGTCGGCCGACGCGCTCGATGCGGCCATCCGGGAACAGGTGCGCGATCCGGAGGCGTTCGCGGCCTACTTCGACCGCGAGGTGCTGTCGCGCCTGAGTCCCGATGAACTCGAACTACTGACCACGGTCGCGCCATGCGACCGCTTCTGCGCATCGCTGTGTGCCGTGCTGACCGGACGCGGCGAGGCCGGCGAGTCCGGCGGCGAGGCCGGCCTGCTGGAGCGGCTGGAGAGCGACAACCTGTTCATCGTCTCGATCGAGCAGGAGGGGGCGCAAACCTGGTACCGGTTGCATCCGCTGTTGCGCGAGACCATGCTGGCCCGCTTCGAAGGCTGGAGCCACGGCACGCGCCGCGCCATCCATGCACGGGCATGGCAATGGTTCCTTGCGCACGGTCATCTAGACGAAGCGGTGCAGCACACGGTCAAGGCTGGGGAGCCCGCACGCGCGGCGGCGCTGGTGGAGCAGTGCGCGCAGTCGCTGTTCGCGCGAGGGGAGCTTGCCAAGCTGGTTGGACTGGTGCGGCTGCTGCCGCCCGAGCAGGTCGAGGCAAGCGTGCCGCTGCGGATGTGGATGACGCGCCAGCATCTCTACTACCGCGATTTCACGGCCTGCGCGGCCGGCATCGAGTCGATGGAGCGCGATTTGCCCGCGCAGGCCGTCGCGGAACGCTTCACTCTCCTCGTAATGCGTACCGTGCTCGCCATCCAGCGCGACGACGTGGATGGCGCCATGGTCCTGCTGCCGCAGTTGCTGGCGCCGCCGCCCGGGATTGACAGTATCACGCTGGCTGGCCGCAACAACATGATGTCGTGGATCTACATGCAGCGCGGCGAGTACGAGCGGGCACGCAGCATCCTGAGCGAGACGCAGCGGCCGGCCATCGACGGCACGCCGTTGATGGGAACGTCCGCGGGCGTGCTGCAAGGACAGTGCATGATCGGGCTGAGTCATGCACTGGAGGGCCAGTTGCTGCAGGCCGAGCGCGTCTACCGCTCGGTGCTGCGCGAGGCCGAGGCACGCGGCCGGTCATGCGCCGACCCGGCCTGCCTGGCGGCGGCGCTGCTGGGCGAAGTCCTGTACGAGCAGAACCAGAACGAGGCAGCGCGGGAACTTCTGGAGAGCCGCGTCGATCTGCTGGAGCGGGTATCGATTCCGGATTCGGTGCTGCGCGTCATGGTCGTCCTGTCAGGCGCGCACTGGCAGGCCGGCCACCGGCTCGAGGCTTTCGCTTATCTGGACCGGCTCGAGGAGTATGGCAGTTCGCTTGGGCTGGACCGGCTGCTGGCTTTCAGTCTGGGCGTACAGGTCCACAGGCGCCTGCTGCTAGGCGAGCTGGATGCCGCGCAGGACCTGCTCTCGCGCCTGCAGGCGGTGGCGGCACGGCAACCGGCCAGCCAACGTTTTATCGGGCCAGACTTCGCGCTACGCGGGGCAACCATCCGGTGGCTGCTGGCTACCGGCGATCTTGAGCAGGCTGCCTTGATGCTCGATGCGCTGATCGCACATTGCGAGGCCCACGGCCGCATGCACAACGCCGCTTATCTCCGTTTGCAGCGTGCTGTGGTCGACGCAAAACTCGGTCGTGGGGCCGCCGCACATGGCCATGTGGTGGCTGCGCTGCACCTTGGTCATCGGCTGGGCCTATTGCGCCGGATGCTGGACGCCGAGCCATCGGCAATGGCTTTGGTCGGAGAAGTGGCGAAACAGGACACGCTCGACCCGGTGCTCGCGTTCTACGCCGAGCGGCTACAGGCGGCGCTACCGCCAACACCGGCCGCAACCAATACGCGTGCCCGCAGGCGCGCAGCGTCGGTCGGGGTAGCCGCGCTCAGCGAGCGCGAGACCGAAGTGGTGCGTCGGCTGTCGGACCTGATCACAACCAAGAAGATCGCGCGTGCGCTGGGCCTTTCGCCGGAGACGGTCAAGTGGCACCTGACAAATATCTACGCCAAGCTCGGCGTGAGCGGGCGCGACGAAGCGCTGGAGCGCCTGCGTGACGTGGACTGGGAGGCGGACGGCAAGGGCGCCTGAAGCTGGCCGGCGCCCGCAGGCACCGGCCGCGGCGCGCTTACTGCGGACCTCCCGCAACCGCCACGATCTGGCCAGTGATGTAATTCGACTCCGGCAGGCAGAAGAGATACACCGATCCCGCCGCTTCCTCGGGCGTGCCGCCACGGCCCAGCGGGCAACGCTGCGCGTGGGTCTTGATCAGTTCCGGGTTGATGCCAACCCGGATGTCGCGTCCCTCGATCTTCACCGTTGCGCCGGCCTTGGCATCGGCATCGGTCATGCGGGTGTGGATTAGACCGAACGCCACTGCGTTGACGTTGACCTTCAGGCGGCCCCATTCGCGGCTCAGTGCGCGCGTCATGCCGATCACGCCCGACTTGGCCGACGAGTAGTTGATCTGCCCGGGGTTGCCGTTGAGGGCCGATACCGACGACACGTTCACGATCTTGCGGAACACCTCGCGTCCGGCTTCCTGATCGGCCTGGAACTGCGCCTTCAGGTGCGGGTAGGCGGCACGCAGGATGCGGAACGGTGCAGTCATGTGGCAATCGAGGATGGCGTACCACTGCTCGTCCGTCATGCGCTGGATCACGTCGTCCCAGGTGTAGCCGGCGTTGTTGACGATGATGTCGATGGCGTCGAACGACTTGATCGCCGTGCCGATATAGCGCTCCGCGAAGTCGGGCGCGGTGACGCTGCCCACGCAGGCCACGGCCTCGGCGCCCGCGCCGCGCAGCATCTCCACGGTTTCGTGCGCGGGATCGGCGTCGAGGTCGTTGACCACGATGCGAGCGCCTTCGCTCGCTAGTTTCAGTGCGATGGCCTGACCGATGCCACGGCCGGAGCCGGTGACAAGGGCGACCTTTCCATCAAGCTTTCCCACGATATCTCCTGGATGATTGGATTGGGATTTACAGGGCAACCACCGCGTCGCCGAGGACCTTGGCCTCGCCGTACTGGTTGGTCGTCTGGATCTCGATGCGTGCGCGCTTCTCTCCGTTGGCCTCGAACACTTCGGTCACGCAGCCCGCGCAGGTGATCTGGTGGCCCAGGTGCGTGATGCCGACGAAGCGCACGCCGAAGTCGCGGATCTGGCGCTGGTCCACCCACTGCGTCAGCAGGCGGCCGAGCCATGCCATCGACAGCATCCCGTGTGCGAACACATCGGTCATGCCGGCCTTGCGTGCGTAGTCGATGTCGATGTGAATTGCGTTGTGGTCACCCGACGCACCGGCGAATAGTGCCAGCATCGTGCGGTTGACGGGCGGCAGCGTGAATGTGGGAAGGGTGTCGCCAGCCTTCAGGCCGGCGAGGTCGGTCTTGCTCATGATTCGTTCTCCTTGTCAGCCGTTGCGATGCACGAGCACGCTGCGCAGGTCTGCCACATGCTCACCGCGCTGGTTGGTCACGCGCGTCTCGCGCACGAGGAAGGACAGCGCACCGCCCTTTTTGTGGTAGATGTCGGAGATGCGGCTCTCGTAGCGGAGCGTGTCGCCGGCATAGGCGATGCGGTGGTAGCTGAAGGACTGCTCGCCGTGCAGGATGCGCGATGGGATGATGCCGACTTCCTGCCGCCAGCCGCTGGTCGGCTGGGTGAACTCCAGCGAGAACAGGAAGGTGGGCGGCAGCGGCAGGCCGGGGTGGCCGGCATCGCGCGCGGCGGACTCGTCCATGTAGATGGGATCGGTCTCGCCGATGGCCTTTGCGAAGAAACGCAACTGCCCCGCATCGGTGGTGGCGTGGAAGGCTGGCAGGACCTTGCCGATGTGCGATTTGTCGAGCATGTTCGATGGTCTCCTTATATCTCTCTGTTGGTTCAAACTTCTTCATGCAGCCCCGTAGGGCGGTGGTCTGCATGTTGAGGCGATTGGCCGGCCGGGTGCAGCTTGTGTCTCCTGCGAGCCCATCGAG
>JACXTT010007272.1_pt1 | contig 15647 bp, 14 predicted proteins | sample 9270951 | NCBI WGS metagenome assembly JACXTT01 (sample SAMN15532306, study PRJNA645909) | rock metagenome | isolation source: weathered quartz diorite | place: Puerto Rico | collected 2017-06-21 | reverse complement strand
AAGAAAGCCCTGATAACAGAGCTGTTAGAATTAGATACTGTTGTTTTTTCATTTTAGAATCGGATGACTATTATTACGCAATTTTAGGTTCCCAGCCTGCTTCGTATGTGCGGCTCCATAATTTCATGGCCTCGGGACTGTTGGTGATACGACCGTTTTGGGGATCACAGTTTAAAGTAACGCCTGTGCGTTGGGAGATATTAGCCAGGTGGCATAAAAGCACGCTTTTTGAAGCTTCATCTACCGGCGAGTTTAAGCCATTTTCGCCACGAACAGCGCCCACAAAGTTTTTGAAGTGGTAAAAATCCAGGTTGCCGTTTGCGCTAACCGTATTATTCGGATCAGCCGCAACTTCCGATTTTACTTCTTTTAATACCTTATTTTTAATGTCCAGTATCTTGTAGTCGCCGCCGCCTAAATTTACCAGGCTGCCTTTGGTACCATAAATAATAAATCCGCGGCTACTGCCTTCAACCGGGAAGTTATTGCAGCTGCGGCTTTCCCAGGTAATACTGGCTTTATCGCCAAATTCAAAACTGGCCACTTGGGTATCAGGGGTTTGCCAGTCGTCTTTATAAGCGTATCTTCCGCCTGATGAATTCACTTTAGTTGGATAATCCACCCCTAAAAACCAACGGCAGCAATCAATTTCGTGCGTGCCATTGTTACAAGCTTCCCCTGTTCCCCAGTTCCAGAACCAGTGCCAGTTATAATGAACCAGATTATCCTGGTATGGTTTGCGGGGGGCAGGACCCTGCCATAAATCAAAATCAAGAGTTGATGGAACTGGTATTTGTTTGCCGACACCGATAGGCTGACGATTATTGGTATACCAGGCCTTGGCGAAATAAGCGTCACCAATAGCGCCTTCTCTTACCTGTTTTACCGCGTCGATCAGCGTCGGCATAGAACGGCGCTGGTTACCCATCTGGATATGTTTGCCGTATTTGTGTAATGCTTGCGATATCAATTCTCCTTCATGCGGATTCTGCCCGCATGGTTTTTCTACATACACGTGTTTGCCATGCGATGCGCCTAAAATGGCCGCCGGTGCATGCCAGTGATCGGGCGCAGCAACAACTAAGGCGTCAAAATCTTTTTTTTCAACTAGTTTACGAATATCTCTTACTAGTTCAGGTTTTCTGGGCGCATTTTTAAGCGCATCATAACCTTTCTTTATCGCTCCGTCTTCCACGTCACAGATGTAGCCCACTTCCACGTTTGGCAGCTGCGCGAAACTGCTTGCCAGGTAATTTCCCCGGCTGTTTACTCCCATCACACCCAATACAACTTTATTGCTTGGTGCATTTTTGCCAAAGACCGGGAAATTTAGAATAGTAAGCCCTGCGGTAGCCACCGAGGCATCCCGGATGAATTTTCTGCGATGCATATAATATAGATGTTTAGTTTATTTGGTTTTTAAATGTAGGGATAAATCTGTTAAACTGACAGTAACCTGCCTGAAATGTAACGAAGTTGTTATAGTTAGGTTTGAGGCCATCGTTGCAAATTCTATCTTTGCAACCTCAATCACTTTTTATTAAATGCTCCGCGTTAGTCAGTTATATATTTATCCAATAAAATCATTAGGTGGAATTGCTTTAGATAAAGCACAAGTAACCGACCGGGGCTTTCAACATGACCGCCGCTGGATGCTGGTAAATCATAACAACCTATTCATTTCTCAACGTGAAGTTCATAAAATGGCGTTTCTGAAGCCATCATTAACTGATCAGGGCATAAAAATCACGCATTCGATTACTCAATCGTTCTATACCATTCCTTTTGATACCGTTAAAAATGAATTTGCCGAGGTAACAATTTGGGATGACACCTGCACCGGGCAGTTTGTAACTGATGAAGCAGACGAATGGTTCAGCTCCATGCTCGAAATCCAATGCCGGCTGGTTTATATGCCGGATCAAACACATCGCATTACAGATCAGCGGTATACTTCGGAAGATAGCATCACTTCATTTTCTGATGCCTACCCGTTTCTTTTGATCGGGCAATCTTCATTAGATGATTTGAATAGCAAATTAACTGAAACATTACCCATGAACCGCTTCCGGCCGAACATCGTGTTTACCGGTGGCGAACCTTACCAGGAAGACCTGATGCATACCTTTACTATTGGTGATATTATCTTTCACGGCGTAAAGCTTTGCGCCCGTTGTGTGATGACCACGATTGACCAGGAAAACGGCATGTCGGGAAAAGAACCTTTAAAAACACTTGCCCGCTATCGTTTAAAAAATAAAAAAATCATGTTCGGGCAAAATTTGTCCCATGAAGGTTTGGGTGAGGTTAACATTGGTGATGAACTACAAGTAATTAAATTAAATCACGAAGACCGATTTTTGGTTGGTGGGTAACGAGAAAAATAAATTATAAATTAAATTATTTTTCATTGGCTCCACAGGCCGCTAATCTCCTAAAAATCAGTTGATTTTTCTATTTTATCTAAACCTATTTTTATCCTAAAACCCTCTCGGAATAATCAGGAGCGCAGATTTTTTCGCAACCATGGCTTTCTATTTTTCGTTATAAAGCCCAAATTAAATTGCTTATATGAAATCAATAGAAAACTTGTTTGATGCTGTATTGAATGCTGTGGGCGCGTATGTTAATAATAATAATATCTTCAAAAAAAGAAAGAAAGCTGCGTTTAACCCAAAACTGGCTTTAGGTTTCAATTTTATCCAAAGCAGGTAATAATCAATCTACCTATATATAATCACAATTTGTAATCTTAATATCATCATTTTACACGTTTCCTAATTAGCGTGTTTATGATGATATTTTTTTATATCGGGGTTTTCGTAAATTACCCTGATGAAACCGACTATAACTATTGAGTATTGCCCTAAGTGTAATTGGCTGTTGCGAGCTGCCTACATGGCTCAGGAACTGCTAACCACTTTTGCAGATGAATTGTATGGAGTAACATTGCAACCCAGTGAAACAGGCGGTCATTACAGTATAAGAGTTAATGGCGAAACTATATTCGATCGCAAAACATGGGGCGGCTTTCCTGAAATAAAGGAAATAAAACAATTGGTACGCGATAAGGTTAATCCCGGAAAAAGCCTTGGACATTCTGATAAAAAATAAATGCTATCTTTACACTAAGCATGTACGCCCACCAATTATATAGACATAATATATTTACTTATCTTTGTAAGTTTTATTGTTATTAAATGCTATCAAAAAAGACCAAATACGCCATTAAGGCCCTGGTAGTGCTGGGGAAAAATGCCGATAAACCACCAATGCAGATCTCTAAGATTGCGGAGGAAGAACGCATCCCGAAGAAATTTCTCGAACAGATATTGTTAGACTTACGCAATGCCGGTTTCCTTTATAGTAAAAAAGGCGCAGGAGGAGGGTACAGTTTAAATAAAGATCCTAAAGATATTTTCCTCGTAAGCATTATGCGCATTACCGATGGACCTATAGCGATGGTACCGTGCGCCAGCCTCAATTTTTACCACAAATGTGATGAATGCAAGCAGGAAACCAGCTGCGGCATCCGAGATGTGTTTATTGATGTTCGGGATGCTACATTGAAGATACTTTCGGAAACAAGTATTGCCGATGTAATTGCCAGGGAGAACTCACTTATAAAAGCATAAGCGTCTTCCTTCTTCTTTGCAAAATTTGAGGTAACGCGAAGGGTATATTTTTCCCCATTTGAGTAATGGTTAAAAGTATACCCTTTATTGTTTATCAATCCTAATGAGATTTTTTAAAAAGAAATCTATTTGATACTGGTTTTTATCTTTTTATTGGAGGGATATCAAAACTCTATTTCTTTGAATTTCAATCATATACTACAAATTCAATAGACTAACTTAATGTAAGTTTAAACAACTCGCGAATATCTTAAATTCAATAACTTACCCATTTCTCTTGAAGGCAAAATTTGGCGCGAATTTGGTACATTCAAAAACAAATTGGTATGTAATTTCACTGTAAAAGAAATAATATTACCAACAAATGCTACAATTTCCGTATACTATATATATATTTGGGGTTCAAACTAAGAGGTAAGTAAATTTTAATTATAAGAAGATATGCAAAGCTTCAGGACGGAACTGGAAAACCCGGTTGTAGAGAAGGATATTATCGATCTGGAAAAAAAAATAAGGGCGTTCCGCGAAGGTAAGATACACGACGAAAAGTTCAGGAGTCTGCGTCTGGCCCGCGGTGTTTACGGACAGCGTCAGCCGGGTGTGCAAATGGTACGTATCAAATTACCGTTTGGTAAAGTTACTTTTAAACAACTGCTGCGTATTGCCGATGTGTCTGATGAATATGCAAGCCACAACCTGCATTTAACAACGCGCCAGGATATTCAAATACACTATGTAAGTCTTGACCGTACACCGCAACTATGGGCCGAGCTAGCACAGGATGACATTACCCTGCGTGAGGCATGCGGAAATACCGTTAGGAACGTAACGGCCTCTCCTACTGCGGGTATTGATCCGAAAGAACCGTTTGATGTTTCACCTTATGCACACGCTGCGTTTGAGTTTTTCCTGCGCAACCCTATTTGCCAGGATATGGCGCGTAAGTTTAAAATAGCTTTCTCATCAAGTGAAGAAGATACCGCATTTTCTTATGCTCACGATATAGGCACTATCCCTAAAATAAATGAAAAAGGTGAGCGTGGTTTTAAAATAGCGCTTGGTGGCGGCTTAGGAGCTCAGCCTATTTTGGCCAATATTGTTGAAGAGTTTTTGCCTGAGGATCAACTGATCCCTTATATTGAATCTGTTATCCGTGTTTTTGACCGTTATGGCGAACGCAATAACCGTAACAAAGCACGTTTAAAATATGTAATTCAGAGATTAGGTCTGGAAGAAGTGCTGCGGCTGGTAAAAGAAGAAAGAATTGCCAACAAGGTGAAAACTTACCCTATTAACCGTGATGCAATTGATCAACCGGTTATACCGGAACCATTGATCATTCCTGAAGTGAAGATCGGAAATCCTTTGCGTTATGAGCAATGGCTGGCTACCAACGTATTTGAACAAAAGCAGAAAGGCTTTTATGGTGTATATGTAAAGGTGACCGTAGGCGATATTCATACTGATGTTGCACGCAAGTTTGTTGATGCTATCCGCCCTTATGTGGCCGATGAAATCCGTATTACACAAAATCAGGGTTTATTATTAAAATATGCCCGGAAAGAAGCTTTACCTGCCTTATATGAAGCATTGACCGCTTTAGATATGTCGGCCCCGGGCTTTGACAGCGTAGCCGACGTTACCACCTGCCCAGGTACAGATACCTGTAACTTAGGCATTTCCAATAGTATGACCTTTGCACGCGTGCTAGAGGACATCATTTATAATGAATATGAGGATTTGATCTATAACCGTGATATCAAGATCAAAATAAGCGGATGTATGAATTCCTGTGGTCAGCATGGTCTGGCGCACATTGGTTTCCATGGCAGTTCTCTAAAAGCCGGTTTAAAGGTGTTGCCTTCTATGCAGGTTCTGTTGGGAGGAGGCACAGTTGGCGATGGCGTAGGCCGCGCTGCAGAAAAGATCATTAAAGTTCCGGCTAAAAGAGCTGACTCGGTATTGCGAACAGTCCTGGACGATTATAAGAACAACTCCATTGAAGACGAGCTTTTCCACCATTATTACGACAGACAGGGTAAAGACTATTTTTACCAGATGTTAAAACCACTAGCAGATCTTTCTACACTGAAAGATGAAGAGTTTGTTGACTGGGGCCATGAGGAAAATTTCATTCCTGCTATTGGTGTTGGTGAGTGCGCCGGTGTGGTGATTGATTTGGTAGCTACTTTATTATATGAGGCCGACGAAAAACTAGGCTGGGCAAACGAATCATTTGCTAATGATGCCTGGGCCGATGCTATTTATCATTCTTACAATGTGTTCATCAGCTCTGCAAAAGCCCTGCTACTTGATAAAAATGCCAACGTTGGTACGCAGATCGGGATGATCAATAAATTCGATGAGTTGTATGTATCGACAGGAGAATTTAACCTCGATGGTACTTTCAGCGACATGGTATTGCAAATCAACCAAAATGAGCCTTCTGAAGAATTTGCTACCACTTACCGCAAACAGGCAGAAGCGTTTTTAGCTAATGTTAAAGCAAAAAGAGAATCATTGGTACAGTCATGATAGATATTAAAAAAGAAGTTAAAGAACCACGTATTACCCTGGTTGGTGCAGGCCCAGGCGATGCCGAGTTGATCACTATAAAAGGGATAAAGGCACTTAAAGCTGCGGATGTGGTGCTTTATGACGCTTTGGTTAACGAAGAATTGTTAGACTTTGCTCCTGAACACGCTACAAAAGTATATGTGGGTAAACGCTCAGGCGATCACTCTTTTTCCCAGGACGCGATCAATAAACTGATGGTTGATTATGCCTTAAATTATGGCCATGTCGTTCGTCTGAAGGGCGGCGACCCATTTGTATTCGGTCGCGGTTATGAAGAATTAGATCATGCAGCTTCTTACAGCATTCCTACCGAAGTAATTCCAGGTATATCAAGTTCTATCGGTGTTCCCGGTTTACAGCATATCCCGGTTACCCATCGCGGTATGAGTGAAAGTTTTTGGGTAGTAACCGGTACAAAAGCCGATGGCAGCATATCCAATGATCTGTATGAAGCGGCCCGCACAAAGGCGACGGTTGTCGTGTTGATGGGGCTACATAAACTGGCAGAAATCATTGAAATATTTAAAAAAGAAGGCAAACAACATATGCCTGTGGCTGTAATCCAAAGCGGTTCAACCGAAAATGAAAAAGTAGCCATTGGCATTATAGATACTATTGTAGAGATTGTTGAGGAGAAAAAGATCAACTCGCCTGCTTTAATTGTAATTGGCGAAGTGGTGTCCTTGCATCCGCAGTTTCAACCTATCAGGGAATTTTATGGCATTATCTCCCAGGAATAACGGCACACCTACCATTCAGACAGAAAAGGCAGAAGGCAACCAATTGTTTCCTGTTTTTTTGAAGCTGAATAACTTGCACACGGTGCTGATCGGTGCGGGAAATGTTGGTTTGGAAAAACTAACAGCCTTGCTTGGCAACAGTCCAAAGGCAAGGGTGACTATTATTGCGAAAGAGTTTGTACCGGGTGTCCATGCGCTGGCTGGGGAATATGAAGGCATAAGCATTACGCAAAAGGCGTTTGTAGACACAGACCTGGATAACGCAGATATTGTAATCGCTGCAACAAACGATAATCAACTGAACGAGTATATCAAAAGCTCGGCACACGAACGGAAGTTATTGGTGAATATAGCCGATAAGCCTGATCTGTGTGATTTTTATCTTGGTTCAATTATTCAGAAAGGTGACCTGAAGGTAGCTATATCTACCAACGGTAAATCGCCTACCGTTGCAAAACGGTTAAGGCAGGTATTGGACGAGGCAATTCCCGGAGAACTGGATATTACCTTGCAACAGATGAACGAGTTAAGGAACTCACTTTCCGGTGATTTCGCTTATAAGGTAAAAGTGCTGAACGATGTTACTTCGGTATTGGTTGAGAAAAAAACGGAAAGCAATAAGAATCTCATCTGGTTATTATGGGGCACGCTGGTGTTCGCTATTGTTGTAACCGTCTTTACTTTATGGAATAAGGATCCTGATTTCAAAACTTACGTTGAGGGTATAAATCCTTTATTTTACTATTTCCTTGGTGCTGGTTTTGTATTCGCAATGATAGACGGTGCAATTGGTATGTCCTATGGCGTTACCTCCACTACTTTTTCGCTATCGATGGGTATTACACCTGCTACTGCAAGTATGGGTGTGCACCTCTCTGAGATATTAAGCAATGGTATTGCTGGCTGGATGCATTATCGTATGGGTAATATCAACTGGAAATTATTTAAAATGTTACTGATACCGGGTATCATTGGTGCAATGCTTGGGGCTACTATATTGTCTTCGTTGGAGCATTATAGTTCCTATACCAAACCATTTGTATCGTTGTACACCTTAGTATTGGGTATCATCATATTCAGAAAGGCCTTAAAAACCGGTCAGAAAAGAACAACAGCGAAAATTAAAAGAATTGGTCTGCTAGGTTTTGGTGGTGGCTTTATCGATGCTGTTGGTGGCGGCGGATGGGGTTCTATCGTATTATCGACGCTAATTGCCGGCGGACGTCATCCACGTTTTTCTTTGGGAACAGTTAAATTATCCCGCTTTTTTATTGCACTGATGAGTTCAATAACATTCATCTGGTTTTTAGGCAATGGACGTTGGGAAGCAGTATCGGGTTTGGTAATAGGCAGCGCTTTGGCCTCTCCTATTGCGGCTAAGATTTCAAATAAAATATCAGCTAAGGCTATTATGATGGCTGTAGCAATAATTGTAATATTAATAAGCATAAGAGCTATTCTTAAGTTTTTAGGAGTTCACGTTTTATGATAAGTAAGTTAGAAGAAATAAAACGACAAATACATGGACTTGATCCGGTTGCAGCTTTGTCACTACTGGCGAATAAGTTTCCGGAGCAGATTGTGTTCTCAACAAGTTTCGGCTGGGAAGACCAGGTGATCACTCACATAATCTTTACTAACAATCTGCCAATCAAGGTATTTACATTGGAAACAGGCCGTCTTTTTCCTGAAACCTACTATGTATGGAATCGTACTATGGAAATGTATGAGAAACCGATACATGCTTATTATCCTAATCATGAGTTGCTTGAGAAGATGGTCAACGCAAAGGGGCCGAGCAGTTTTTACGAATCTGTTGAGAACCGTAAAGAATGCTGTGGTATTCGTAAAGTTGAACCCCTAAAGCGTGCTCTTGCAGGCAATAAATGTTGGGTAACTGGTATCCGCGCCGAACAGTCGGTCAATCGACATGACATGCACAACCTGGAATGGGACGAACAAAATAATTTAATTAAATTTCACCCGATTTACGATTGGACCCTCGACCAGGTAAAGGAATATATCAGGATACATAACGTGCCTTATAATACGCTTCACGACAGGGGTTTTCCGAGCATTGGTTGCCAGCCTTGCACCAGAGCGGTTCAACCCGGAGAAGATTTCAGGGCAGGCCGCTGGTGGTGGGAAGATCAGTCGAAAAAAGAGTGCGGATTACATGAAGCGCATAAATAATTAGTGAATGATTGATTTAGTGAATGAGTGAATTTTACATGATCGCTAAATCAAATACTCACTAAAAAAATAAAAAAATAAATTTTGAATGGTTGGAATAAAAGATTGGTATCAATCACTAATTCACTCATTCACTAAATCAATAATTATTAATGAAGCAGTTGGATTACTTAGATGAGTTAGAGGCAGAAGCCATCCATATTTTGCGGGAAGTAGCTGGGCAATTTGAAAAGCCTGCCCTGCTTTTTTCGGGAGGTAAGGATTCTATTACTTTGGTAAGGTTGGCCGAAAAAGCTTTCCGTCCGGGAAAATTTCCGTTCCCGTTGGTACATATTGATACCGGTCACAATTTCGAAGAAACCATTATCTACCGTGATAATATGATCAAACGTCTCGGCGAAAAGCTGATCGTAGGTTATGTTCAGGATGATATAGACGCTGGCCGTGTAGTTGAACAAAAAGGCAAAAACGCCAGCCGTAACCAGTTACAAACCGTTACGTTGTTAAATACAATTGCAAAGTATCAGTTTGATGCTTGCATAGGTGGTGCACGCCGTGATGAAGAAAAAGCGCGCGCAAAAGAACGTATCTTCTCGGTACGTGATGAGTTTGGTCAGTGGGATCCAAAACGCCAGCGCCCCGAGCTTTGGAATATCTATAATGGTAAGATACATAAAGGCGAAAACGTACGTGTGTTTCCAATAAGCAACTGGACCGAACTGGATGTGTGGAACTATATCCGCAGAGAAAAAATTGAACTGCCAACCATCTATTTTGCGCACGAACGTGAGGTGATCACCCGTAATGGCCAGCTAATGGCAGCCTCTCCATTCTTGAATATGGATGAGGAGGATGTGGTGGAGCGCCGTAATGTTCGTTTCCGTACTGTTGGCGATATGACCTGTACCGCTGCTGTTGAGTCATACGCTTTTGAAATAGATAATATTATTGATGAAATAAGCGCCTCCCGGGTTAGCGAACGCGGTGCACGCATGGACGATAAAGTAAGCGAAGCCGCTATGGAAGACAGGAAGAAAGGAGGATATTTCTGATTTTGATTTTCTATAGGAGATTTAACCAAATCCGAAATCGAAAATCCGAAATTCGAAATTAAAGCATATGAATATACTTAAATTTTTAACCGCAGGTAGTGTTGATGATGGTAAAAGTACCCTTATAGGCCGCCTGCTTTATGATAGCGGTGCTATTTTGGTCGATCAATTGGAAGCACTTCAAGCCTCTAACCGCAAAAATGACGATGGTACCATTGATCTAGCTATTTTAACTGATGGCCTGAAAGCCGAACGTGAGCAAGGTATTACTATCGATGTAGCTTACAAATATTTTCAGACCGACAAGCGTAAATTTATTATAGCCGATACTCCCGGCCATATTCAATATACCCGTAACATGGTTACCGGTGCTTCAAATGCCGGCTTAGCCATTATTCTGATTGATGCACGTAAAGGCGTGATCGAGCAGACCATACGTCACTCCTTCCTGGTGTCTTTGCTAGGATTACCACAAGTGGTAGTGTGTGTGAACAAAATGGATATGGTGGATTACGACGAAGCAGTTTTCAATAAAATTGTTAGTGATTATAAAGTACTGGCGGCTAAAGTTGGACTGAAAAATGTTGCTTATATCCCGGTAAGTGCGCTTAAGGGAGATAATATTGTTCACGCGTCTGAAAGAATGCCATGGTTCAAAGGGAATAGCTTATTGCCCTACCTGGAAACTGTCGAAATTCCAACGGATAACCTGACCGAACATGCGCGGTTCCCGGTACAATGGGTAATTCGCCCTCAAACTGAGGAATTGCATGATTACCGTGGTTATGCAGGCCGTGTTTCAAGTGGTTCATTCCACGTGAATGATAAAGTAACAGTTTTACCGTCAGGATTTACGTCAACCATCAGCAAAATTGAATTACTGGATTCGAAGCCTGATGCTGCTTTATCTGGTATGTCAGTGACTATTCACCTGGAAGATGAGATCGATATTAGTCGTGGCGATACGTTAGTCAGCGCAGTTAATAAGCCTCAAATTTCACAACAAATTGAGTGCGACCTGTGCTGGATGGATACCAAACCGTTGGATACTTCGCATACTTATTTCTTGCAACACAACAGCAAATTAACACGCTGCCGCATCCGGGAAATATTGCATAAAGTCAATATCAATACGTTGGAAGAAGAATTTGACGAAGATTTCAAACTGAATGATATCGGCCGCATAGTCATCAAAACAGCTGATCCACTAGCTTTTGATCTTTACCAGGATAATAAGGCCAATGGTGGTGCGATATTGATCGACAGCCGTACCAACGTAACGGTAGGCGCACTGATGTTCAGGGCTAATGCTGATTAAGCCAATTATATTCCAAAAATAAATCAATCAACTAAACGGGCTCCTTTATGGAGCCTTTTTTTGTTCAAAGCATTCACGTTCACAACGCCGTGAACGCTCGTTAATACCTAATTACTGATAATCAATTGGTTAAAATTAAAGATATGGTAATAAATTGCCCTTCGTAAAAACGTTAGTTTATGCAACATTAACGTTACATTGATTTTAATAAAACAATTTAACACCAACTTTGCATCTGAAACTGTTATTCAAAACCAAAATGAGGGGAGCTCTGGCTTTTAAAATTCTCTTTGCATTCGCAGCGTTACTGTTTATTGCAAAGCCTTTCTTTGGTTTTCAGGTTGCCAACCATCACTTCAAAATTCGCATCTCTCACAATATACTGGTTAAGAGTTTTTCTAAGCGTAAGCCCGAAAACCTTGAAGATGCCGATAAAAGTGCAATACAGATACATCAGCAGCTTTCAAACCCGCTGATGATATTACTGTGTTCCATGTCGCTCTTGTTACTGAGTCTGTTACCCGCTCTGTTCGATCCATTAAGAAAAATTACGGATAGGATATTATCCGACATTCGTTTATCTCTTTTGCCGCCCGAAAACACCTATCTGTTGGCCGGCAAACTCATTATTTGATATCTCAAAAGTAACCAGATGATTACCTGCAGTATTTCACCTGCATGTATGTTTTATACTTTTTGATTTCATCAAATTAATGATCCTTAAAAATGTTAAATATTAATAAAGGCCTGTATGCGGTGTTTTTGCTGTTGTTTTCTATTGCAGCCAACGCGCAGCAGTCTGTTTCATTAAAGCAACTCTTAATACAAGTAGATAAAAGCGCTCCCACTTTAATAACCGATTCGTCAGCTATACGTGTAAGACAGGCGCAGGCAGCTGAGGTCCGCAATAACTGGTTGCCTAACTTACGGTTGAACTACCAGGCCGATATCGGTACCAACAACAACGTTGCCGGTCCTTATTTCGGGTTCGGGATAATTCCATCCGACAGCCGGGGTGTGCGTACCCAAAGTAACACCACGGCAGTTTCAGCAAATGTTGGTGTAGCTGCATTGGATTGGGAAATTTATAATTTCGGTGCATACGGCGCTCAAAACCGTGTAGCCCAATCCAATATACAGGTTGAGCAAAACAACTTTGCACAATCCAAATATCAGTTAGAAGCTTATACCATAAGCAATTATCTTTTGTTGATGAACCTACAGGGTTACGTAAAAATACAGGCACGTAACATCCAGCGTAATAAGGAAATACCGAGTTAAAATACAAATTAAAGTAGGTTAAATAGCGACTGGCAACTGTAAGGGGTATGCCCTACCAGTCTAACATAGCGGATACGTTGGTAGAGGATCAGCTGATCAATTCGCCGGATGGTCAAATTAATACCGATACCGCAAATCATCCGCTTATTAATTATTATAAATCGCTGTATCAAAACAGTAAAGAGCAAGAAAACTTGGTAAAGAAACAATATAATCCAAGAATATTGCTGGAGAGCGCTGCCTGGGGACGCGGTTCGAGCGTTGACGCGAACGATCATTTTAACAGTCTTTCGTCAGGATGGGGTTTTCAGCGTGATAATTATTTGGTTGGATTGGGTATTTCTTATAATCTTTTTGATCTGCGTCGCAAACAGCTAAAGGTCCGCACGCAGAAAACACAATCTGATTATTTTCAAAATAAATTGCAGGAGCAGAAGATTTTGCTTGCCGCCAATGCCAGTCAGGCATATGCTGAAATGCAAACAGCACGTGAGCGGTTAACCGAAATCCCACATCAGCTCAGGGCGGCAAATGACGGCTATCGTCAAAAATTATCGCTTTATAAAAACGGGCTAACGGATATTATCGAACTGGACGCTGCCCTCAACATTCTTTATCGTGCCGAAACCGATTATGTGCAGGCTAAATATGCTTATACCTATGCATTATTTAACCAGGCCATTACCGACAATAAAGTAAGCACCATATTAAACCTTTTAAAATAACGAAAACTATGTCAATGGTCACATCCGCACTGAAAAGGCCGATCACTACAATAGTGATCACCATGAGCCTTTTGATTTTTGCAGTGCTCAGTGCAATGAATATTCCGATAGATATTTTCCCCAAGCTTAATTTGCCTACTATTTATGTGATCGAATCATACGGTGGTATGTCGGCACAACAAATGGAAGGCTTTTTTGCGACAGGGCTACAAAACCAGTTTCTGTATGTAGATGGCGTGAAAAACATCAGCAGCAAGAGTATACAGGGCCTAACTATCATCAAAATATCCTTTTATGAGACCACCAATATGGCTGAGGCATCGGCACAGGTGGCTTTACAGGTAAGCCGTGCCCAGGGTTTCTTCCCTCCTGGCGCTTTACCTCCGCAGGTAATACGTTATGATGCTTCGTCGCTGCCTGTTGGTGAGTTGGTAATGGACAGTAAAAGTGAAAGTTTGAAAGACATCTACGACCTGGCGGCCACACGCATCAGGCCGATGTTTTCTACCATACCGGGGCTCTCTGCTCCCCCGCCATTCGGCTCAAATGCCCGTACTATTGTGTTCAGCGTTGACCCTGATAAATTGAGAAGCTTCAACCTTACCCCTGATGAAGTAGTAGATGCTTTGGCGAAATTCAATGTTATGTCACCTTCGGGTAACCTGCGTGTAGGTAATACCATGTTTTTAACCACTATGAATACGCTGGTTAAAAACGCCGCGAACTTTGGCAATATCCCGGTGATCACTAAAAATGGGGTACCCATTTATGTAAAAGACATCGCAAGAGTAACTGACGCTACCGACGTTACAGTCGACTACGCTTTGATAAACGGCAAACGCTCGGTTTACATCCCGGTTGTAAAAACGGCATCAGCTTCTACCTGGTCGGTAGTGCAGGGCCTGAAAGCCAAAATGCCAGAAATGCAAAATCTATTACCGAATGATGTAAAAATATCTTACGAATTCGACCAGTCGGTGTTTGTGGTGAATGCAGTAAAAAGCCTGATGACTGAAGGTGGTCTTGGCGCTTTGTTAACGGGTTTGATGGTGCTTCTATTCCTGCGCGACTGGCGGAGCAGTTTGATCGTGGTGATTACGATACCTGTTTCTATCCTGATTGGCGTGCTTTTGTTGAGCCTTTTCGGGCAAACCATCAATATCATGACGTTAAGTGGTTTAGCCCTGGCAATCGGTATTCTTGTCGACCAGGCGACGGTAACCATAGAAAACATTCACCAGCATTTAGAAATGGGCAAATCCAAACGACAGGCAATTTATGATGCCTGCGAGGAAATATCATTCCCCTTACTGCTGATCTTACTATGTATCCTTGCGGTATTTGCGCCATCTTTTATGATGAATGGTGTGCCAAAGGCAATGTTTCTGCCGCTGTCGCTATCCATAGGCTTAACCATGATCGTTTCGTATATCCTTGCGCAAACACTCGTACCGATTATGAGTAACTGGATGATCAAGGCTGAACGCTATCAGCATTACCATCATAGCGGGATACACGCTCACGCGGGTGAGTCGCTTGACCAAGCGGAGGAGGATCAGATACAAATGCATCAAAAACAGGAAGAAGAACACCCCGAAGAAAATGATCTTTTTGAACGCGTGAAGATGAGCTTTATGGCAATCATCAAACGAATGATGCCACGCAAAAAGCTATATGTTCTTACCTACCTTATCGTAGTGATTGGATTGGCGGCTGTAGGCTTTGTGGTTATCGGGAAAGACATGATGCCTAAACTAAATAACGGCCAATTTCAGATACGGATAAAAGAACCACAAGGTACACGTCTCGAACGAACTGAAGATAAGTTTAAGGAACTGCTCAATATCATTAACCATACCGTAAATAATCATGTCAAGATCACTTCGGGTTACATTGGTTTGGTACCGAGCAGCTTTGGCAGCAGTAACCTCTACGTGTTTAATACTGGTACCCATGAGGCGGTTTTGCAGGTAAACCTTGATGAAGATTACCACATCAATATGGATGAATTGAAAGATGCCTTGCGCAAAAACATCGCTCATGCCCTGCCTGAAATGACCATCACTTTCGAGCCAATCGACATGACAGAAAAGATCATGAGCCTGGGTGCTAACACACCTATTGAG
>JACXTT010007271.1_pt1 | contig 15648 bp, 14 predicted proteins | sample 9270951 | NCBI WGS metagenome assembly JACXTT01 (sample SAMN15532306, study PRJNA645909) | rock metagenome | isolation source: weathered quartz diorite | place: Puerto Rico | collected 2017-06-21 | reverse complement strand
CCGTTACCGCCACATGTCGGAGCGCATTCACCAGTATCACCCGTACCGGCGTAAAAGGCTCAAGTATATAAACAAGTTTGTTCTTCATGAAGTCATGCTGCTACAGTACGCTAACGATTATAGTATGGTTTAACGAATGTAGGCGGCTGGCCTGCTGTCTGGAAGCAGGATAAGAATAAAAAGGACAGGGCATCCCAGCCCATCTTTACCTTTTCTCCCGTAACTTTAACTACTAATAACTCATCCCCTTATCAGGGTCCCCTCAAAAGTCTTCCTGGGAAATGGCGCAAATGCGCAGGCACTGTACAAAACACCTGGCAACGCCACCCGTTGTGCAGGTATAAACTCAAACCAGGATAAAAAAAGACGGGTATGCATCTGTACAAAACCAATAAAGCTAACATTCTCCAGCATAAAGACAAATACTATGAGCTGCCGGCCAACTGGGATTTTATCATCAACCGCGACAAGCTCCAGGCCTATCTCCTCGTGTTCATGCTTACCGCCGAACCCATAGATGCTGCCGCTGCCAAAGCTGCCATTCGCGATCATCTTCTTCCGCCCATCGGCAGCCAGGAACTATGGGCCGCCGGGGTCACCTACCTGCAAAGCCGTGATGCCCGCATGGAAGAAAGCGAAGACAGCGGCGCCGCCGACTGCTACCAGCGGGTATACGAAGCCGAACGTCCCGAACTCTTTTTCAAATCCCTCCCGCACCGCGTCAGCGGCCACGGCCAGCCTATACACATTCGCAGGGATTCCGCCTGGAATGTGCCCGAACCCGAGCTGGTGCTCTATATCAATGCCACTGGTCATATACAGGCTTACACCATCGGCAACGACGTAAGCTCCCGCAGCATAGAAGGCGAAAACCCCCTCTACCTTCCCCAGGCCAAAGTATACGAAAAAAGCGCGGCCCTCGGCCCCGCCCTCTACGTCCCCGAAACCGCCCTGCCCGCCACCACCGCCATCGACATGAAAATATACCGCGGCAGCGAACTGCACTACGAAGGCGCCACCTCCATCAGCCGCATGAAACGCTCCCTCCCCGAACTGACCTCCTGGCTCTATAAAGAAATGGATTTTCCTTCCGGCTGCTTCCTCATGACCGGCACCTGCCTCGTTCCCGGTAATGCGTTCACCCTTCAGCCGGGCGATGTTGTAGAGATAGGCATCAGTGGTATCGGGAAACTGAAAAACATAGTAATCGTCAAAAATGAGGCTGTCCGTCAGCAACTGTAACAGGACTCCCCGTCTTGAGATACAACGCTGCTGCCATAATAAAGACCAGGGTGGTGTGGTAGCTGCCGAGAAAACTTCTTCTTTCCGCAGTATCATCGTTCCGGTATAAAAATGAACCGGCGCCTCTGGGACCAGTGATGTTTCCGTTTTCTTGCTGTTGTGGAAGTAAGCAGGAAATCGGGTTAAGTTCCGGCTGTACTGCTGGCGCTAAACAACTCCAGGTCATGGAAAACTCTCCGGCTAAATCAAAATCGCCTTCAGTACTGAATTTACTGCACCAATAAGGTATCCAGGTACTTAAATAATCGATCAGTACATCACTTTCGGGGCGGCGGCTTCCGAAATCAGTAAGGTAAAAAACCTCGTGGGTGATGGCGTAGGCTATTTCTCCCGGTATAACCCAGGGCTCGGGGTATGCTGTTACATAAAGCCCCGTTGTTTCAGCGGCTGAGAAATCAATTATTCCAAGTTTCCATAAATTGTAATCCAGCGCCAGGCGCGCCCAGGGCTGAAGAGGGATACGTTCTCCCGTTTTGGAACGGCCCAAATATTCAAGAACAGTATGCAAAGGCGTTGAATGATAGCCCAGTTCATGTAATGCGGCATAATAGGCGCAGCAAGGTAAAAAATCGTTTCGCGCCATCAACATTTGCAGGAGAGCCTTTCCTTCCCCGGTTTGTTCCCAGGCCCATTCGGAAACCTTGTCCAGGAAACCTAACCGTATGCCACTTCGCTTTAATATTGAAATGGTTAATGCCAGTTCAGATAATGGTTTCATAAGCGCTATATCGTATGGCGCGCTTTTATCCATGCTATTGGGCGCTAACGCAAACTGGTCTAAATGTTCATTTACCCACGCCATTCCCAGCAGCAGCCCTTGCGATATGGGTTCAGTGGTTGACATGATATCCGTATTGGCGATATAAGGACAATTCCGATTGAAGGTCACTGCTGTCTGAAATGGTCGTCAACAAGTTAATAAGCGCACCGGATTGAACGGAAATCAGGCGGGCTGCCGGTCCGCATTTTTCCCGGGCAATAAAATAATCCAGGATAAACCGATACCGGGTTATTTCCATATATTGTAACAGCCGGCAGGCCTCTGCCAACGCATAGATATACCGATGGTCGTATTCCAATTCAGCGCCGCTCAATATTAATCGTGTCGTTAAATAAGGATCGGGCACGAATTTATTTTCTGTTAACTCCGTTTTAAGCATGTGCCTCACGGTTTAAGATTCTTGCCGCAAGGAGGGAAGAATGGCCACATGTAGGCAAAAGTCCATAAATACTGTCAGGGGGGCTGCCGAATCGGCAAACCTCACTCCAAGGGTGCGTATCTGCTCAAATTCATCTTTCGACAAATAGGCGCTTCCTGGGCCGGGCATACCCTTTTCCTGCTCGGCGCTATGTCCTTCGGGTGCCAATACAGCCTTTGGTTGCTGGGCAAATAACTTCGTTACAATCTCCTCTTGCTTTGCCGTCATCTTTATCTTCTTAAGGTCAAAACTTACGGAAGTAGCATTGTCAACGTCCACGGTAATGGTGGAATGGCATCCCATGGTCATTTCTTTGTTTTTGGTGTCCATTTTTTTAGTTTATTGATAGTAAAGAGTAGTGCATGTTGTTAGGCGGATGTTATCCTTGTATTAAAATCGATAAAATGCCCTTTTGCAATATGGTCTGATGCATCGGCGGTTGCTTCGGCCTTAGTGTTTCTCCAGTCCGGCGATATAACCACATGTTCGGTCACACAAACGGACTTGTATTGTTTTATAAGCCCCATGGGGTTAACGAGGGTGGCCTTACTGCCACCGACAAGAGTGATTTTTTCACCTTTTGAATTTTTTGCCATAGTTGTATAGTTATTTGGAAGTGGGAAAATTAAAGGGGATGCCCAGGTTAACGCCGATGATATTTCGGTTGATAAAGCTGGATTCGGTTTCTTTTAACGCCTTGCCAACATCGGTTAGTTTGCCGTATAATTCGATATTGAATGTAGTGGCGTCTTTTTTGTTTTTTATGGATAGAATAATCCCGGCGCCGATATTGGCAGGATTTTCCTTTGTGTTTCGGAATTCTGCATCCGGGAAAACGTGAAGACTGAAATTTCTTTTTTTACCGAACGTATAATAATAATTCAGGTAGAGCTTCCACGCCTGGTATTCGATAATAGGATCGGTATATACATTGTACTTTGTGGCTAAACTGTGTGTGGAGTCGGCTGAACCGTATTTTCTTGAATCGGTAAGTTCTGTAGTGTTTAAATCGCCGGTATTATTATTTTTCACCCGGGTTACTCCAAAGTTGGCGATATGGATATGCGGTAGCTTACCTGCCACCGGGTCATCCTTTTTACCCGAAAACCCCACAAAATTGAGCTCAATACCATAAGAATAAGTGGTATACTTGTTGGAGCTGAATTGTTTTGAAAAAACGGCGGTATCCGAAAACGAATAATATTTATCCCGCTCTGCGCCGCCGGTAAGCGTAAGCCACAGGAACGAAGAACCTCTAATCGTAATCGTCATTTCAAGAGAGTCTCTCTTTTTATTGAACTCGTTCTCGCTTTCGAAATTAACCTTGTTAATACTGTTCATTCTTGACACATTATCCTCCAATAGTGCTTTATTGGAACGCATCCGGCTGGTTAAGCGTGTGCCGTCATTGTAAAGGCTGTCTTTTTGCTGGTATAAACCCAACAGGAGATTACTGGTACGCAAAATACCTGTAGAGTCTTTCGATAGGGAAAGATCAGATTGTGCTTTTGAAATTCCGGCAATTATTGCGTTGTATAATTTCCTGGTATTGTTCAGTTGAACAGAGTCATGAACATACAAAGTGTAAAGATATGCACTGTCAAATTGTTGGCTGGCCTGCCATTGCAGCAACTGCTTCCTGTTGCGCAGACGGTCTATCGCAGCAATGATACTGTCTGCTTCATTCTGGCTTATGTTTATAGAGGAACGTAACGGAATATGAAATTTTCCAAGCAGGTTTATCCCCGAATTGAATTTTGAATTATTGAAAAGTACGGCTGAATTGTCTCCTGCAATTTTTCCGCCCGCGCTGACGGAAAAGAATGGGGTTTTTTGTTTATCGGTGGCCCCTATCGGTCCGAAAATATTGAATTTAAATTGACCATTTACCGGTTCAAATGAACCATAGTTGGCAAGGTTAGCTGCTTCTCCCTGGCCGGTAGCAATAACGCCAAATGATTGGTTGAGTTTTTTGAACCAGGTTTTGTCGGTTATACTGTCAGAAGTAATTTGCCCGATAGAAACCTTAATGGTAATAAGAAACAACAAAACAGTAAGTAGACTGGAATGCATAAGGAGAGCTTTTACATGATAGGAATGTTATAAATAATACCGGTTTTGAACTAAGATTGACCGGTATAAAAGTAGTAGGCGTCGACGAATTTCAGATAGGTGTTTTAACGGTATTTTACCCTCGTTATATTACCCTATCTCCCTCGCCAGCCCCGCATACCTCTCCCTTACATCCTTCATAATCGCTCCTAACTGCGTCCCCACATTCACATACGCCGTGCTCTTCCCCTGGAACTGCACATTGCTCGCATACGCCGATGCCCGGTGCAGCCCTACCACCTCCCAGTTATCGTTAAATACCGGTGACCCCGAAGAGCCGCCCTCCGTATCCGTAAAATAGCGCAGCTCCGTAGCCGTAACCGCGCAAACCAGGTTATTACGGATAGCATATCGCTTGCTGCGCCCGCCGGGATGCTGGATAATATTCACCGCCACCGGCGAAGCGGCGGAAGCAATCGCCTGCACGGCCCGCTTCAACGGCGCCCGCCCGCTGTCCGGTATCCGCAGTATGGCATAGTCCAGCCCCGCATGAAATGCTTCCAGCGAAACCGCGGTAGCTTCACTTCCCTGCACACTATCTGAATTGAAATCGTATTGCACCACCGTCCCCTTTGCCTGCAACGTAAAATCGGCCTCGGAGGCATCGGCCTCGCCTTCTCCCCGCGCATTAATAACATGGTGATTGGTCATCAGCAGCGAAGGCGTCAGCAGCCACCCGGTGCCCAGGAACACCATATTGTCGCCGTTCGGCAGCTTGCGCGCCGCATTGTTTTGATAGCTCGGCACCTGCAGCTTGGCCACCGCCAGTGCAGCCTTTACCCCCAGCTCCATAAACGCAAACCCTACCATATCATCCGTATGGATAATAGCCTCTTTCGTCTCCGGCAGGGAAGTGATATCAATCACCGGCGCACCGCCCGCCCGCCGGCTCACCAGGCTCAGCATCGTGCGAATCACCCGCTGCTGCGGCTCCGAACCGCTCAGCAGCAAATCGGCATTCTGCAGGTAAATCTGCAGCGGCACCTGCCCGTCCGCCATCCGCTCCACGGCGTTCATTTTCCCGATATCAATCATCAGCTGCGCCACCGGGATATTACCCCCGGGTATAACCGCTACCAGCCGCTTGCTCACAAACTGCAGGAGCGCCGGGCGTGCGCCCGTAGTGTCCAGCCCGCTGTCAATAAGGGCTTTGACCAGCTCCGTTACTTCCTGTTGTGTTAAGAGTGCCATTAGAGTAATGCTGCCATTGAATTAGGATTTGCACCGTAATTATCTTCCGCCTCCTCCCAGCTTTCCCGGTATTCTTCCAGCCCGCACAGGTTTTCGGTGGTCAGTATATCGGGTGAAGGGGGATAACCGGGAGTCACAAAAAGCGCCAGCCGTTCCACCGTCTGCGGATATTCTGCGCCCAGCTGGGAAATAATCAACCCTATAACAAAAGAAGCGGAATAAGCGATGGACTCGGTAATGCGCCCGCAATAGTCGTTCAGCTGCCCGCGTAAGACAGCTCCCGTTACCGGGTAAGCGCCCGGGTACAGTTCCCGCAGCAGCATCCGGTGACAAAGAATATGCGCCGGCGCCAGGGGATTGCCCGCCCCGGCCACAGCCACGCCGGCTTGCTCCAGCAGGCTGTCTGCGCGCAACGTATCGCTGCCCAGCAGCGCCACCTGCGCCTGCAGCCAGAACAATTCCGCCAGCCGTCCCCGGTTGGTGGAACCGGCCACCACATCAATACCCCTGCTGAGCACTGCTTCCGCGGCCTTGATATCGCCCATCAGCAGGTAGGTCTTGGCTTCCAGCGCAAAAAGCGGGCTGTTGCTGCTGCGCTCGCCCCGTTCGTGCAGCAGCTGTAATGCGTCGGGCAGGTAATTTTCGGTCATGGCCCGCTTAACCTTCCGCGTTATATTGCGCTCCCAGTCGGCCGTATCGGCATTGAGAAATACACTGCGTGGCACTTCAAAACTCATCCGCGACGCCAGCCATACCTGCACCCGGTCCGGGTATTCTTCCAGGTTATGCGATATCGACTGCTCGATGCCGGGCATCCAGCGAAGGTCCAGGTCAGCAAAATTGTCTTCCCCCAGCGCCAGCCGGTGAAAGAGCTCCTCGCCCCGGGCCGCCAGCCCCTCCTGCGGGGTATAATAGGCAATGGCGGCCCGGTGCAGGTTGCGCACTTCATCGTATTTGTCCTGCTGCAGCAGCTTTACCATCGCCTGTCGTATCTCGGGCCGGTATTCAAGCGTATCGTTGTCGCCGGTACGTACCAGCGCATGTTCCCGTTTTAGTTCTTCAAAAAGCCGGGTAGCTTCCTCAATCGTGCTGATGGCAATGCCGCACACCGGCGCAAGCACCCGGAGGATAATATCCGGGCTCGTTACCCGCAGCACCATGCCCGGGTGGGCCAGGATGCGTACATGCGGGTCGTGAATATGATCTAAAATACGTTTATACAGTTGTCCCTGGATAACCCGCTCGTCCACCTGGAAAAACAGCCACTTCCGGGTGCTCAGGTCTTTAATGCCCCTGTTGTCGGCAGCGCCGGCATTGGACGTAATAACGTTGGCGGCCAATCGCAGCGACAGGGGGTTGCCGCCTACCTGCTTCGCCACCGATTCCGCCACCACAGTATCGGTAACGCCCAGCTCCCGCAGCAGCGTAACCCGGTCCGTGGGCGAAAGCTCCGCCAGCGCACGTTCTTCTACAAAACCGGCATCGATGCCGGTCTCCGACACCGGCGCCCGGCCGGTAATGATCACTTTCAGCTGCGGGTAGCGTTCTTTAATATATTTCAGCATTCGCCAGAACGAAGCCAGGCTTTCCCGGTCGCGGTATTGTACTTCTTCAAACGTGTCCAGCACCAGCAACACCGGCGGCGATTTGATGGCGGCAATCCCCGGTTGCTGCGTAATCTCCTGCAGCAAACCGGCAAACTGTGCAAACAGGTCGAGCTCCGCCGATTGCGATTCGTTCAGTCGCAGATCACGCGAACTGAAATTGCTTGTCCGGTCCTGCAGCGCCCCCTTCCGGTCGCGGTAATCCCTTACCCGGTCGTTAAACTGGCTGAAGGCGGCAACCTGCTCGGGAAACTGGAGCTCCAGCTGCGCCGCGGCCTCCACCAGCAGGGTAAACGGGTTTTCAATTCGCAGGGTAGGCTGGTCAAAAGCCAGGTAGGCAAACGGCACCCGTTGCTGTGCGCTGTCCTGGGCATAGAGCCACAACAGCCGCCCGGCCAGGGCCGATTTGCCGATGCCGCCGGGGCCATAAAGCGCAAGCACCGGCTTGGGGTCCGTACTCAGCAGGGCATTAATGGTGCTGCTGATAAGCCCCGGGCTTTTCGATTCCGGCAGTCGTATCCCCACGTATTTGCTCAGCAGGGCCAGCTCCGCTTCCCGCCCCGTGAAATGATTGGTCACCAGGTGCTCAAAACCCGCCAGCACACTTTTGCGGCGCAGCAGCGCCAGTAGAGCCGTGGCGTCGGGTAACCCCGGCTGTGAGCCGTCCAGCCAGGTAATGATTTGGTAGTAACAGGTAAGATCATGGTAGCCCAGCGATTCCGGTATGGGCAGGCTGCCGCCCGATAGCCAGCCCTCCCACATCTGCTGCAGCGGGGTCATGGTGTGGCCGGGATTGGCCAGCAACGCTTGCTGCATGGCCTGCCGGGTTACAAGCCGTTTTAATGCCTCCCGCCGCACGGCCGGCAATAGGGTAAAACGACCTTCAAAAAGTTCTCCGGAGGCGTATACAATATCATCAAACAGCAATAAACGGGGTTTCGGGTGCTTCAGCGCGGGGTCCAGCGGCAACAGGGTCTCTGCCTGGAAAACATGCAGCACCGCCGCCGCCTGCAGGTACGATTGGCGCTGCCGCTCATCGTCCGGCAGGGCGGCCGAAGGTGTTGCCGCCACAGGCGGCGGCGTTTCCCTGGACTTCGCTTCAAAACGCGCCAGCAATTGGTTCGTTATATTGGTTGGTTCAGCCATTTTGTTCCAGTATTTCCTGCAGGCTCTCTTTTAATTGCTGTATCCTGCTTTGCAATTCCGGCATAGCCTGTTTTCCCGGTGGCAACCCCTGCAACAGCCGGAGCAGCACGTCTTCAAATTTTATAGCCGGTGCCAAACTAAGCATATCCGTGAGCTCCTGCACGGCATACAACAGCGCACGCAGGCGCTGGTTGATCTCGAACATTTTGGTGCAGTCGCCGGGCAGGTTATTCAACACAAAAGGGCTTACCGTCGCCGGGCTCATGGCAGCGGGGGCCCGGCTCAGTATCTCGGTAATGGCTGCCTGCACATGGTCGGGCGTGCAGATACTTACAATTTCCTCGCCTATCTTGCCCGGCTCCACCGTCAGCAATGCCCGGTCAAACCCAATCAGTATCAGCCGGCACTGCTTGGGATAAACACCCGTGGTAATAAGATCGGAAAGCGCTACCAGGAAATCGCGGGTATCCTGCCGGAGCCGCTCACCCGAAAAATTATCCAGCACAAACCAGTGCTGCGATTGCGCCTGCACCGCCTCCCGCAATACCCATAACGCCAGCTGCCGGGCATGGAGCTTGGCATTGGTTTCCTGCGCCGGTATCGTATCCACCATCCGGCCCATCAGCGATACCAGGTCGCTGGCTACCTGCCGCGCCCCCATATCAAAACCCAGTTCGGGGTCAAGCGCCATACGATAAAGGGTAATCGAAGATTTTATCGTGGAGAAATGTTCGATATAATTGGTGGAGTACGATTTGCCGCATTTTTCGCCCCCGTTCACCACCAGTATCGGCTTGGCGGCGGCGGCTGTAGTAATGAGAAAGTTAAGCTGCGTACGCAGCGAATGGCGGTTTACAAACGGGGTGCCGTTGTTCAGTACAGTGGCGTCCAGCGGGTTGGCCGCCGGTGGCGGCTGTAGGCGGGAACGCTCCCAAATCCGGGCTATCCGCGCATTTTGCGCCGCCAGTTGAAACGTGCCCGCCAGGAAATGACCACACTTGGGAGTATGGTCCCACCCGTCCACGATACAAAGACGCATCGCTTCCCTAACCAGCGCATGGGGCGGCGCCTGCGGCAGCTGCTGCGGGAAGCTCGTGCCCAGGAAGGCCGAGCACAGCGTCTCACGGGGCTTTTCAAGAGCCGCCACTTCATTAATGAGCGCTTCGGTTATATAGTCCTTGTCGGTTTCGGAAAACATAATGCGGTTTAATAATTCACCTTATTTCTTCCGGGCTTTTATAAGGGGTGTAATGCTCTTGTGTATCGGAAAAAACGATATCGCCACCCGGGCCAAACACCAGGCAGCTTAGTTCCGTGCCCGCGCTATGGCTGATGCTCCCATTACGCCAGAGATTTTCCGTTACCCGGTTACTGCCTTTGGATACGGCCGATAGCTTAATCGTATAGGTATTGTTTTCTCCCAGTTTGCCAATCAACCGCTCCGCCCGCATCAGCAGGGTTAGCGTGGAGGCCTTACTGGTAGCATCAGCGGCGGAAAGCCCAGCCTGTAACTGGGCAAAAGAATCATTCAGCGTTTTGAGCTGGGCCACCGCTGGCGCAAACTCGTCCAACGCTGCCTGGATGGCCGCTTTTTTACCCGCGTCAGTGGCGGCGGCCAGCTCATCCGTAAGCTCTTTTGTTTTTTTATCGATACCCGCAAGATGCGATAGCGCAGCGTCGCGCTGGGTCTGTACATCATTAAGCAACTGCATGAATTCAGATACCGCGTCGGTTGCCATAAGGGTATTCAGGGGAAACATGCCGGGATGGTACAGTTTCCACCCCGCCGGCAGCGCCTTCCGGAACGTGGCGGTCAGCACAGTATCGTCAATGGTAAGATCAAAGTTTTTGAAATCGGTGCTCGTGCGGAAAAGCGATACCAGGTCGGCCGCCGTACGCAATACGCCCGCGGCCGCATAGCCGGCCATAAGAGGGCCGCCTGCCACGATACTCTCTTTGATGTATTCGCGGCCGGGGGGAGCGCTTTCCGGCGCAGGATGCAGCAGGCGGTCCGCCCGTTCATTGCTGCGGGTGTATTGCTGCAGCATATCGGTTACCTGCGCTTTTATACCCGCATAGAGTTCTATTAAGGGAATATCCGTCGCATTGTAAATCACGAGGTTGATAGGGTTGCCGGTAAAATGCGCAGCCAGCAATTTGGCCAGTTGCCCGCAGGCGCTGTTCAGTGTTTTTTGGGCTAATATCCGGCTTTCAATAAAACTGCCGTCGCTGGTTATCTTGCCTGTGGGCACGGTAACATCAGGACCTTTCAGCTGATCTTTTTTCGCATCAAAAGCAGCCTTGTCGGATGCCGCAATATCGCTGCGCAGTTTTGCCAGGGCGACCTGTTTTTCCAGTTCCAGCTCTTCAGGCGATTTGGGCCTTTCAGCGCCTCCGTTATTTGCCATGGTTGCAGGTATAAATGGTTCGATCTTATGCAGTTAAATTTACTGTTTTTGAAAACGAAACCATGGGGGTGAAAACACCCTTTTTTCCTCAGTTCGGAAAACTCAAATACCGCCGCGCCTGCCCCACCTCCTTCATCGGGTACACCACATGCGTAGGATGGGGGCCCGACAAAAAATAATGCAGCTTCGTTCTCCCGGACGACATACAATCATGCTGGCACATCAAAATAAGCAGCCGGAAATGATCATGCTGGTCAATCGTCAGCGGTAGCAGGATCATCTGTGGCGGGGGGCCGTCGGAAAAGGCTTCCATCAGCAGCGCTAAAGCAGGAAAGAAAATCACGTCAACCCGTTTGTCAAAAGCGGTCAGCAGCACGTCTTGGATCACCGGGGAAGGCTCCAGCACAAATACGAGTTGTTGTTTCATACAAATTAAATAAGGCTTCCGGTCAAATATAACAGGCCTGCTGCCGCCAGCATACAGCTTCGCAGGTTTCAACCGGGTCAGGACCAGTCAAAAAAAATCAGTAAGGCCCCCTAGGAGGCCTTACTGATAAATGAAATGGTAAATTCACCTTCTTTGTCGTAGTAATAACTCTGACGCGACCGGCAAAAGCGAATGGGAGCGCCCAGCTCTTTCATAATGCTGATGTACTCGTAAATGGTTCGTTCTCCCACACCCATGCGTTGGGCCAGCTGTGAAGGTGTTCCGGTGCCTTTAATCCGGATCAGCCGGTCGATGCGTTCCAGGCGGTTGAAGATGTCTTGCATAGTAACAAGGTTAAATAGTAACAGGTTAAAAGAAAAAGCTACTAACCCGGGCCAGGAACCTTTAGAATTACAAGCCCTGTAAACAAAACTTAGATGAAACCAGGCCAACACGGTTCGTACCGGGGTACCGCACGACTGCATATCCGCATGCTCTTCGCTGCCGGTCATACGGTACCGTCATAGTACGATCATGGAAAGGTCCTGGTCGGGGAATGATTTGATTGGTTGTTTTTTCACGTTAAAAAAAGATCATGAAAACAGTCGTTCTGTTATTGCTGTGCCTTGAAGGGGGAGTAGAAATTTTTTCAGTAACCGGGCTTTGATGCGTGAAGTTCACAACTTAAAATGAACCGGCATAAAAAAAGAGGTGCGAAATCCGATCAAAAAGGTATCAAATCTGATCGGAGAGAAAAGCCGCAGCCCGTCGCCAAATAGTAAAATATTCCATCAATATAGTTAAACCTGCCATTGCCCGCCGCCGGCTCTACCCGTAATTTCAATGTGTAAAGGATTGATAACGATTGCCCACTTGCTATGTTTCTTAAAAAGTATTTTGAAGATTTTACACTCAACGAAACCCGCTCCACCGGCGGGCGCACGATAACCGAAACGGATATCGTGCTGCATGCAGGGCAAACCGGCGATTTTTTTCCCCATCACATGGACGAAGCCTGGTGCAGCACCCAACCCTTTAAACGGCGCATTGCCCACGGCACCCTGGTATTCAGCATCGGCATCGGCCTCACCGCCAACGCCATAAACGAAGCCGCCATGACCTATGGCTACGAACGCCTGCGGTTCATAAAACCCGTGTTTATCGGCGATACCATACATGCTACCGTAACCATCAAAGACCTAAAAGAACACAAAAGACCCGGCCAGGGACTGGTTACCGAACTGGTGGAAGTATTCAACCAGCACCACGAACTGGTGCTGGTTTGCGAACATATTTTATTAATCAACAGGAAGCAACCCTCTTCCCCCTAAGGGAAGGGCCAACAAGCACCTATGCCCGATTGCACCTTACAAGGTATTACCTGGGGCCACACCCGCGGCTACACCCCGCTGGTGGCGGCAGCGCAACGCTTTTCCGAGATGTATCCCGGCATAAGCGTACAATGGAAGCACCGCAGCCTCCAGGCATTTGCCGATCTGCCCATCGAAAAACTGGCGGAGACTTACGACCTGCTCATTATCGACCACCCCTGGGTGGGCTGCGCCGCAGCCACCGGCTGCGTACTGCCGCTTAATGAGCACCTGCCCGAAAAATACCTGCAGGACCAGGCCCTCCATTCCGTTGGCGGCTCACACGCCAGCTATTTTTATAAAGGCCACCAGTGGGCCCTGGCCATTGATGCGGCCGCCCCTGCGGCCAGCTACCGTGCAGACCTGCTCAAAGAACAGGACATCCCCCTTCCTGCCACCTGGGAAGACCTGCTGGCCCTGGCCCGCAAAGGCCGCGTGGCCCTGCCCGCTATACCCATCGACCTGCTCATGAATTTCTATATGTTTTGCATTGCCCACGGCGCCACCCCCTTTCAGCATGAAGAAGGGGTAACGGACAGGCACACGGGCATAAATGCCCTCGAAACCATGCGCGAACTGTATTCCCTTGTAGATAAGCAGTTCTTTTTATGCAACCCCATTGCCGTAGCCGAAATCATGAGCAGTTCCAACGAGTACTGGTATTGCCCCTTTGCCTATTGTTATTCCAATTATAGCCGCTACGGCTATGCCAAATACCTGCTCAGCTACGCCGCCCCGGTAAAGTTTGGCCACAGCGGTACCCTGCGCAGCACCATCGGCGGCACCGGCCTGGCCGTATCGGCGCACAGCCGCAATAAAGCCATGGCGCTGGAATTTGCCCAGTGGATAGTATCGCCCCGCATCCAGTCGTCTTTTTATGTAGAAAACGGGGGCCAGCCCGGCCACCGCGCGGCATGGACCGCTGAGCGCGCTAATTATTTAACCAATAATTTCTTTACCACCCTGCTGCCCGTAATGGAAAGAGGATATATACGTCCGCGTTATAATGGCTACCTGTATTTCCAGGACCATGCCGGCCTTCCCCTGCAGGAATACCTGCAGCAGGGCGGCAACGCCGAAACCACCCTGGAAAAAATCAATGCCCTGTATAGAACAAGCCTTACCCGTGAAAACTTAAGCCACTACCATGAGTAATCTTCCGCTCAACGGGATCACCGTGCTCGAACTGGGCCGCTGGCTTTCCGGCCCCTCGGCAGGCCTGCGCCTGGCCGACCTCGGCGCCCGTGTTATTAAAATAGAACAACCGCAGGAAGGCGACCCCTCGCGCAGCCGGTTTTTGCATCTTCATACCATCAACCGGCACAAAGAAACCCTGCCGGCCGATATACATTCCGAAGAGGGCAGGGGGCTTATCCGCCGCTTAATTGCCGGGGCAGATGTATTACTGCACAATTATCCCCCGGCCCTGCTGCAATCCGCCGGCCTGGATGATAGCAGCGTACTGGCCATCAACCCGCGTCTTATATATGCATCTATCGGGGTGTATGGCGATGAACCCTGGCCCGACGCCCCCGGGCAGGACCTGCTCATCCAGGCCCTCAGCGGCCTGGCCTGGACTACCGGCGACGATAACGACCCGCCCATGCCCTTTGGCCTGCCCATTGCCGATAGCCTTTGCGGGGCGCAGCTGGTACAGGGTATCCTGGCCGCGCTTATCCGCCGCCGCCATACCGGCCGCGGCGCCTGCGTAAAAACCAGTCTCATGGAATCGGCGCTCGATTTCCAGTTTGAGCTGCTCACCACCTGGTACAGCAGCGGGCAATTGCCCCGCCGCAGCACGGTCAACAGTGGCCATGCCCTGTTAAGCGCACCTTATGGCATTTACCATACCGCCGATGGTTATATCGCCATCGCCATGATGAATATCCGCCAGCTCGCCGCTGCTATTGATTGCCCCGCCCTGGCCGCCTTTGAGCCGGACGATGCCTTTAGCCGCCGTGATGAAATGAAACAGGCCCTGGCCCTACACCTTGCCACCCGGCCCTCCGCCTGGTGGCTGGAGCGCCTGCACGCAGAAGACCTTTGGGCCATGGAAGTGCTCAACTGGGAAAGCATGACCAACAGCGAAGCATACCGGGTATTGAAAATGGAGCAACAGGTACAGGTAAACGGAAAAGCCATCAAAACCACCCGCTGCCCCATCCGCATTGATGGCCAGCTATTGATTCAGCCAGAACCCCGGACTTCGAACCCCGAACCTGCCGAAGCGCCTGCGGCCAACGAACAACGGCCAACGAACAACGGCCAGCTATCAGCTACCAACTATCAACTATCAACCCCTCTCTCCAATCTCCTCATCCTCGACTTTTCCCAATTCCTTTCCGGTCCTTCCGCCAGTCTCCGCCTGGCCGACCTCGGCGCGCAGGTCATAAAAATAGAACGCCCGGGCACCGGCGATATCTGCCGCCAGCTCTATGTGTCCGACGTAAAGATAGAAGGAGAGTCTACCATCTTCCACGCCATCAACCGCAATAAGCAGAGCTATGCGGCCGACTTAAAAAATAAACAGGACCTGGAAAAAATAAAGCAGCTCATCGCCAAAGCCGATGTCATGATGCACAATTTCCGTCCCGGCGTCATGGAACGCATCGGGCTCAGCTATGCGGAGGTAAAAAAGATCAACCCCCGCATCATCTATGCCGAAGTAACCGGCTACGGCAGCGAAGGCCCCTGGAAAGACCTGCCCGGCCAGGACCTGCTCCTGCAATCCGTGTCGGGCCTGGCCTGGCTCAGCAACAACAAGCACCGCAGCCCCACGCCCATGGGCGTGGCCGTGGTAGACATACTGGCCGGCACCCATATTGCCCAGGGCATCCTGGCCACGCTCTACCGCCGCAGCATAAGCGGTAAAGGCGCGCTGGTACAGGT
>JACXTT010007270.1_pt1 | contig 15648 bp, 13 predicted proteins | sample 9270951 | NCBI WGS metagenome assembly JACXTT01 (sample SAMN15532306, study PRJNA645909) | rock metagenome | isolation source: weathered quartz diorite | place: Puerto Rico | collected 2017-06-21 | reverse complement strand
ATGCCGGTGAAGAAGGCCAGGCTGGCCAGCACCTGGGTGGTGTCGTACGGCCCGCCGCGGGTCAGCACGTAGATGATGATCATGTCGGTGAAGGTGAAGACGATGCCGAACAGCAGCGCCACCAGCATGATGGGCATCACCAGCGGAATATTGATGAGGAACAGGTGCCGCCAGAAGCCGGCGCCATCCATGGCGGCGGCATCGTGGATGTCCTGCGGGATGCCGCTCAGGCCAGCGAGGATGATCACCGTGGCCAGCGGCAGCAGGCGCCAGACATCCACCACGATGACCGAGGCCATCGCCAGCTCCGGCTGGCCGAGCCACACCGGCCAGTTGCGCGGCCCCAGCACGCCGACCGCGGCCAGGGTCCAGTTGATGATGCTGTAGACCGGATCGAAGATCCACAGCCAGCCGATGGTGCCGAGCGAGATCGGCGCCACCCACGGCAGCAGGATCAGCAGGCGCACCAGCCATTTGCCGCGGAAGTCCTGGTACAGCGCCAGCGCCAGCATCTTGGCCAGCACCACCACCAGCACCTGCGACACCAGCGTGAAGACCAGCGCGTTGCGCAGCGAACGCCAGAACGTATGGCTTTCCAGCACGCGCCGGAAGTTCTCCAGGCCGACGAAGTGCAGCACCTGGCTGCCCACGGTGGCATCCGAAAGGCTGTAGTAGATCGACAGCATGAACGGGAAGCCGACCAGCAGCGCGATGTAGATCACCGCCGGGGCGAGCATGGCGCGGCCAAGCCAGCGGTCGTCGTCGGCCAGGCGCTGCGCGGGCTGTCGCGCCTGGTCCTGCGCGGGCTGCCCGGTGGCGATATGCAGCGGATTCACGGCGCGGCCCCCAGACTGGCCCCGGATTTTGCGTCAAAGCGGCGCAGGTCGCGTTCACGCACCACGAAGCGGTGGCCGGCACCGGGTTCGATCGGGACCGTCACCGTGCAGGGAATGCGCGAAACCACGCTGGCCGGCGGCAGCGGCGCTTCCAGCTTGCCATATACGAGGCGGTCCGAGCCCAGGTTCTCGATGCGCGTCACGTCCATGGCAAAGGCGCGCAGCGCATCCGCCGCGGGATAGGCTTCGCGCGGCAGGAAATGCTCGGGACGGAATCCGGTCACGACGCCGTCGGCCTCGATCAGGTTCATCGGCGGCGAGCCGATAAAGGTGGCGACGAAGAGATCGGTTGGACGTTCATAAACCTCCTGCGGCGTGCCGATCTGGTGAATCCTGCCGTGATCGAGGATGGCAATGCGGTCGCCCAGGCCCAGCGCCTCGATCTGGTCATGCGTGACATAGATGGTGGTGATGGCGAGCCGGCGCTGGAAGCGCTGCAGCTCGTCACGCGCCGAGGTCCGCAGCTTGGCGTCGAGATTGGACAAGGGCTCGTCGAGCAGGAACGCCACCGGCTCGCGCACCACCGCGCGCGCCAGCGCCACCCGCTGGCGCTCGCCGCCGGACAGCTGGCGCGGCTTGCGCTGCAGCAGATGGCCGATGCCGAACAGTTGCGCGGCCCAGTCCACCTTGCTGCCGGTCTCCTCGCGCGACATGTGCCTGGCCCGCAGCGGGAAGGCGATGTTGTCGAACACATTCAGGTGCGGGTACAAGGCGTAGCTCTGGAACACCATCGCCATGTTGCGCAGCCGGGGCGGCAGCGCCGTGACGACGCGGCCGTCCACCAGGATATCGCCGTGGCTGGGCGCCTCGAGCCCGGCAATCAGGCGCAGCAGCGTGGTCTTGCCGGAGCCGGACGGCCCCAGCAGCACCAGGAACTCGGCATCGCGGGCGCCAAGGTCGACATTGTCGACCGCGTTGGCGCCATCGAAATGCTTGGTGAGCGAGCGAACTTCTACCGAAGCCATATCCCCATATCCAGCCGCGCGCTACACCATGCCCTTGTCGCGCCACTTGGCGAAAATGCGCTTGCACGCGGCATCGGCGATCCGGACCGCGTTCTCCGGCGTCTCGTCGCCCGTGGCTGCCTTGGCGAACATGGTGTTGAGGACCCAGGTATTGAAGATCTCGTCGATGGCCGCGTTGGCGTAGCCGGGGTAGCCGACATTGGTCGCCTGGTTCATCAGCGCGCCGAGCACCTTGTACTTGTCGCGCGGCGTGGCCTTCTGGTCGTCGGCGATCAGCTTCTGCAGGTCGGGCACGGTGCTGGGGAAGCAGGGGAAGTTGTAGAACTCGCTGCCCAGGAAGCCCTGCCGGAAGTTGTCGATATAGTCGACCAGGAATTTCTTCGCGCCGGCGATGTTCTCGGCGAATTTCCAGATCACGTAGCAGTCCATCACGTGCTCCAGCGCGATGCGCCGCACTGGCCCCTGCAGGGCCTGCGTCAACCAGATGTCGCGCGCGATCGGCAGGTTCTTGTTCTCGGCCTCGCGGGTGATGGAGATGGCGTTCAGGCAAAGCGAGATCTTGCCGGCCAGCATGGCGCGGTTGTTGGACGACGGGTCCCATGCCAGCACTTCCGGCGTCATGGCCTCCTGGTACAGCGCCTTGACGAACTTCACCGCTTCGACGGTGTTCTTCGAGTTCAGCACCACGGTGTGCCGGTCATCCTGGACCGAACCGCCGAAGGCATACAGGATGGCGCGCATCGCCATCGCGGTGTCGAGTTCCGCGGACAGCCCCACGCCGACCGGGATGCCGCTCTTGGCCTTGATCTTGCGGCCGGCGGCAAGTACGTCAAGCCAGGTGTCCGGCGGCTTCATGCCGACGTCGTCCCAGAGGTCCTTGCGGTAGTTGATCGGGTCCGGCACGAAGCTGTCAGAGAAGCCGTAGTACTTCTTCGTCTTCGGGTTGTACGTGCTCTTGATGGCCAGCTCCATCGGCTTGCCATGCTTGCGCTGGCATTCCTCATAAAGCTCTCGATGGTCGATCACCTGCTCCTCGTAGACCGGCGGCGGCGACAGGAACATGAACAGGTCATGCCCCTTCTGCGCCGACACTTCGGCGGCGGCACGCGTCGCCAGCGCGGGAATGCCGACGTGGTCGACCACCACCTCGGTGTCGTTCTTCTGGCCCCACTCCTTCACATAGGTGTCGTCGAACCACTTGTCGTAGCCAGGCACGAAGTGGTTCCACTGCAGGATCTTGAGCGTGTGCTTTGCCGCATGGGCGTAGCGCGGGATCACGAAAGGTCCGAGGCCGGCGGCAAGCCCGACGGCGCCAGTGGCCCGGATGAATCCGCGCCTGCCGGTATTGGTATTCGTATCGGGGCTGGTGGCGACTGCCACGTGGGTACCACCTGGATGCGCTGTCTTGGCCATGGCTATCTCCTCGTGCGAGAAAGCGGTCGGCTCCCATCCCGGTCGAGCAACGATCTGCCTGATCAACTCAAGCGTAGGCCTCATTTCATGAATAGGGAATCCCGGGAACACCTCATGGAGTGATGGACCCGTGACATACGGGCACTTCCGCTTTCAGAAATGAGTCCTACGTTGGAGAGAGTGAGGAGGTGCCATGAAAAACGCATCTACACGAAGCTCGCCAGGCAATCCCAGGCCCGCTATCCATTTGCGCCATGCCGCCGCCTGCGCCCTGGCCGGTCTTGGCCTGGCCGTGTCGGTCCCCGCCGCCGCCAAGGTGGAGGGCGACACCATCGTCCTCGGTGCCGCGGTCTCGCTGACCGGCAAGTACTCCACCAATGGCAAGAACACCCAGGACGGCTACACGCTTGCCGCGAAGCGCATCAACGAGATGGGCGGCGTCAAGGTCGGCGGCAAGGCCTACCAGCTGAAGATCATCTTCTACGACGACGAATCCACCTCGGCCCGCGGCGCGCAGCTGGCCGAGCGGCTGATCAGCCAGGACGGCGTCAAGTTCGTGCTGGGGCCATACAGCTCCGGGCTCACCAAGGCGATCGCCCCGGTCACGGAGAAGTACCGGATCCCGATGGTCGAGGGCAACGGTGCGGACCGCAACCTGTTCACACAGGGCTATCGCTACATGTTCGCGGTGCTCAACACCTCCGACTACTATCTGCGCTCGGCCATCCAGCTCGCCGCCGAGGAAGCGCAGCGGGCAGGCAAGTCGCCGAAGAACCTCAAGGTGGCCATCGCCATCGAGAACGACAACTTCTCGCAGGACGTGCGCGACGGCGTGGAAGAGGATGCGAAACGCCTGGGCATGCAGGTGGTGATCGACGACAAGCTGCCGCCCGAGCTGAACGACATGTCGGTCACGCTGGCCAAGGTGAAGGCGCTCAAGCCGGACATCCTGGTGGTATCCGGCCATGAAAAAGGCGCGGCGCTGGCGGTGCGGCAGTTGGCGGAGATGCGCATCGACGTGCCGATGCTGGCGCTGACCCACTGCGACTCCGCGCAGATCATCGAGAAATTCGGCAAGGGCGCCGAATTCGCGGTGTGCGGCTCGCAATGGGACCGCACGCTCAGCTACAAGGACCGCTGGTTCGGCACGGCTGACCAGTACGCGCAGCGCTTCGAGAAGGAGTACCACTACGCGGCGCCATACCAGGCGGCCGAGTCTACCGCCGCGGTGCTGGCGTTCGCCGACGCCTTCGAGCGTGCCGGCTCTTTCGAAACCGAGAAGGTCCGCGATGCCCTGGCAAAAACCGACCTGATGACGTTCTACGGCCCGCTCAGGTTTGACCAGAGCGGCAAGAACATCGCCAAGTCGATGGTGCTGTACCAGGTGCAGGACGGCAAGTTCAAGGTGGTCGCACCGGGCAAGTGGGCGTCGTCGAAGGTCATCTATCCGGCCCCTGCCTGGGCGCTGCGCAAATAGGGGGCTGCTGCGCGGCCTGACGCAGATGAGCAATCTCGCGGTCCTCGTCCAGAGTCCCGAGCTGAACCTGCAGCTCGTGGTGGATGGCCTGCTGGCCGGCGCGATCTTTGCGCTGGCCGCCTACGGCATGGCGCTGGTATGGGGCGTGATGAATCTCATCAACATAGCCCAGGGCGAGCTGGTGATGCTGGGCGGCTATACCGTGATCTGGCTGGTTGGCAAGGGCGTGCCCGCAATGCTGGCCGTGCCGGTTGCAGCGGCGGTGATGTACTGCGTGGGCTGGGGACTCTATCGCATCGTCATCTTCCGCCTGGTCGAGCGCGATCTCTTTGTCTCGGTGCTGGCCACCTTCGGCCTGAGCATCGTGCTGCAGCAGCTCGCCAACCTGGCCTTCGGCGCCAACGTGCGCACGCTAGATGCGGGGCTGGGCAGCCTGTTGCTGCCGGGCGCACTGGTGGTGCCGAAGATCAAGCTGGCGGCGTTCGCCGCAGCGCTGGCGCTGGGCGCCGGCCTGATGCTGTTCCTCAGGCATTCGCGCCGCGGCCAGGCGATCCGGGCGACCGCCCAGAACGCGCGCGCTGCCCGTGTGCTGGGGGTGAACGCCGATCGCATCTACGCCTCGACCTTCGCGCTCAATGCCGCCATCTGCGGCGCGGCGGGCGGGCTGGTGGCGATGACCTGGATCATCCACCCCTACCTGGGTCTGCCCTATACCGTGCGCGCCTTCATGATCGTGGTGGTGGCCGGGCTGGGCAGCATGCTGCCGGTGCTCGGCGCCGGCGGCGGGCTGGGCATTGCCGAGAACTATGCCGGCTTCGTGCTCGGCACCGAATACCAGACCGCCTTCCTCTACGCGCTGCTGGTGGTGATCCTGGTAAGCCGCAACCTGATGCTGCGCCGGCGGCGCGGCTACCTGCGATGAACCTACACCTGCGCGGCGCGCGCCGGCCCGCATCGGATCTCCAGGCCACCTCCCCGGTGGCCTGGCTGGCGCTGCTTGCGGGCAGCCTGGGCGCGCTGATCGCGCCGTGGCTGTCCGCCGGCATCACCACGCAACTGACCTTTCTCTGGCTGATGGTGCTGTTCGCGCTGACGTGGGACGTGATGGGCGGGCAGATGGGCTACAACTCCTTCGGCAACATCGTGTTCTTCGGCGTGGGCGCTTATGTCTGCGCCGTGGCGCAGCGCGATTTCGGACTGGGCTACTTCGCCGGCCTGGCGGCGGGTACCGGCCTGGCCGCGCTGGCGGCTGTGGCGGCGGCGCTGGCACTGGGTCCGGCCATGCTCGGCCTGCGCGGGCACTACTTCGCCATCGGCACGCTGGGCCTGGGCATCGCCTGCGCCGATGCCGCCGCCGGCTGGGACTTCATCGGCGCGGGCTCGGGCATGACGCTGCCGCTGTTCCCGGGTGCTGCCGGCAGCCGCGAGCAGTTCTTCTACTACGCGATGCTGGTGCTGGCGGTGGTGACCCTGCTGTCGCTGCGCTGGCTCTATGCGCGGCCATTCGGCCTCGCGCTCAATGCCATCCGAGATGACGAGGACAAGGCCGAGGCGCTCGGCCTGCACACCACGCGCTGCAAGATCCTGGCCTGGTGCGTGTGCGCCCTCTTCCTCGGCATGGCGGGCGCCCTGACGGGCAACCTGGTGGGCTTCATCGATCCGCGCGAGCTGGCCTTTGCCGGCGCCACCTTCGGCGTGTGGATGGTGGTGATGGCAATCCTGGGCGGCAAGGGCACGCTGTGGGGCCCGGTGATCGGCGCCGCGCTGTTCCACCTGACCCAGGAGCTGTTCTGGACTTACCTGCTGAACTGGCAGCGCGTTGCGCTGGGCGTGCTGATCGTGCTGATCGTGGTGCTGTTCCCGACCGGCATCATGGGCTGGCTGCGCGACTACAGTGCCAACCGCCGCCGCATCACCGGGAGTGCCGCGCCATGACCGACCTGCTTGCGGTGCGCGGCGTCACCAAGCGCTTCGGCGGCGTCGTCGCCAACCATGACATTTCCCTGCAGGTGCCGCACGGCAGCATCGTCGGCCTGATCGGGCCGAACGGTTCGGGCAAGACGACCCTGTTCAATTCCATCGTCGGCTACCACCCGATCGACGGCGGATCGATCGCGTTCGACGGGCGCGAGATCTCGCGGCTGCGCGTTCCCGAGATCGCCCGCCTGGGCCTGGTGCGCACCTTCCAGCAGACGCGGGTGTTCGGCAAGATGAGCTGCCTGCAGAACCTGCTGGTCAGCGTGCCCCATGTGCATGAAGGCCTTGCCGCCATGTGCACGCGGCAGGCGCCGGCGGTGGCAGAACAGGCCCGCCAGATCCTGCGCATGGCAGGACTGCTGGACCACGCGGACCAGCGCGGCGCCGACCTGTCGTTCGGGCAGCAGAAGCTGCTCGAGATCTGCATGGCCCTGATGAACGAACCCAAGCTGCTGCTGCTCGATGAGCCGACCGCCGGCGTGAACCCGGTGATGATCGACAGCCTGATCGCGCTGCTCAGGGACATCAACGCACGGCTCGGCATCACCCTGCTGGTGATCGAACACAATATGCGGGTGGTGATGCAGCTGGCCGGCCACATCTATTGCCTGGCGCATGGCGAGCTGTTGGCGCAGGGATCGCCAGCGCAGATCACCGCCAACCGCGCCGTGATCGAGGCCTACCTGGGAGGACAGCCATGAGCACCGCGCACACCATGGCCCAGCCGCTTGCCCACGCGCCTGCCGCCACACTCGCCGCTGCGCTCTCGCGCCCCCGGCCAACCGTCGCACAACTTGAACAACTGGCCGGCGGCACGCCAATGGTCGCGGTCGACAACCTGGTCGCCGGCTATGGCGGCATGGAGATCCTGCACGGCTTCAGCCTGCGCGTGGCGCGCGGCGGTTCGTTGTGCCTGATCGGCCCGAACGGCGCGGGCAAGTCCACGGTGCTGCGTGCCATCTGCGGCCTGGCCCGGGTCATGTCGGGGACCATCACCGTGGCCGGCGCGCCGGTCACCCACCTGCGTGCCGAGCAGATGCTGCGGCAGGCAGGCGTGGCCTATGTACTGCAGGAGGGTTCGATCTTCCCCGACATGACGGTCGAAGAAAACCTGCTGATGGGCGGGTACCTGATGCCGCACCCGCGAGATGCCAGGGCTGCGGCCGAGCGCATCTTCCAGCGCCATGGCGCGCTCGCGCAACGGCGCGGCCAGCGCGCCAGCGTGCTCTCCGGCGGGGAGCGCAGGCTGCTCGAAATCTCGCGCGCGCTGATGATGGATCCCGCCGTGCTGCTCGTGGACGAGCCCTCGATCGGGCTGGAGCCGCGCTATGTCGATCTGGTGTTCGAACGCCTGCGCCAGCTGCGGCAGGACGAGGGCAAGACCATCATCCTGGTCGAGCAGAACGCCCGCAAAGGGCTCGCCTTCGCCGACCTCGGCTATGTCCTGGTGGCCGGGCAGCTGGCCATGGCCGGCACCGGTGACGAACTGAGCCGGGACCCGGAGGTCGGCCGGTTATTTCTTGGCGCCTGAGCCACCGCTGCGGTGCGGCGCCGGCTTACAAGGAGACCAAAATGTTCAAGCATCTGCTCGTGGCGGTCGACGGCTCGGACCTGTCCGATACGGCCTACCGCAAAGCCATCGAGCTGGCCAGCTCGATACAGGCCCGCCTCACCGCGATCCAGGTCGTCGCGCACTATGACGTGATGCGCCTGCAGACCGCCCTGCTCCAGGAAACCCGGCAACGCTTCATGCAGGAAGCCTACCGGCAGGCCGAGGCCTACCTGGCAACGATCGCGCAGGAGGCCGCCGCGGCGGGCGTGCCGTGCGAAACCGCCTGCCCCACCGGCGACCACATCTTCCAGGCCATCATCGACGAGGCCGAGGCGAGGAAGTGCGACCTGATCGTGATGGCCTCGCACGGGCGGCGTGGGGTGCAGGCACTGGTGATCGGCAGCGAGACGCAGAGGGTCCTCCCGCACACGCAGATCCCAGTGCTGGTCTACCGCTAGTGTCTTGCGCGCTGACGAGTCCAGTGCGTCCGGTGCGCTACGCTCAACCGCCGATGCGCGCCGCCACCGCCGCCACGCGCGCGGCATGGACGCGATCGCGGATCTGGCCCACGTCATCGCCGCAGGCACGCGCGATGGCGCCGGCATCGACGCCCGCCGCAGCCTCCAGCGCCGCCAGCAGGCGCGCCGCCTGCGGGTAGGGGCTCGCTTCGAAGCCCTTGCGCCCGCGCAGGTCGGCCTCGCAGGCCTGCAGCGCCTCGGCGAAGCGTGCCGCCTTGCGCAGCGCATCGCAGCGCTCGAGCAGGCGCATCACCGCCGCTGCGCTGAACTCGAGCGAACGGTGGATATTGCCGTGCTCGCGCGCCACCACCAGCGCCAAGTCGCGGCACTCATTGGGCACGCGCAGGCGCGCGCAGACGTCTTCGAGCAGCTGCGCGCTGCGCGTTTCGTGGCCGATATGGCGCGGCAGCACGTCCGCGGGCGTGGTGCCCTTGCCCAGGTCATGCACCAGCGCGGCAAAGCGCACCGTGAGCGGCACGCCCATGGCGGCGGCCTGATCGATCACCATCATCACGTGCACGCCGGTATCGATTTCCGGATGGTAGTCGGCGCGCTGGGGCACGCCCCACAGGCGCTCCAACTCGGGCAGCAGCCGCGCCAGCGCGCCGCATTCGCGCAGCACTTCGAACATGCGCGACGGCTTCGCTTCCATCAGCCCGCGCGCCAGCTCCTGCCAGACGCGCTCGGGCACCAGCGCGTCGACCTCGCCGGCGGCGACCATCTCGCGCATCAGCCGCATGGTCTCGGCGGCGACGCCGAATTCATGGAAGCGCGCGGCAAAGCGGGCCACGCGCAGGATGCGCACCGGGTCTTCGGCAAAAGCGTCGGAGACATGCCGGAACAGGCGCGCGGCCAGATCGCGCTGGCCGCCGTGCGGATCGATGACCGGGCCGGTCAGGTTACCGTCGGCACCGACCGCGCGCGCCATCGCGTTGATGGTGAGGTCGCGCCGCACCAGGTCGTCTTCCAGCGTGACATCGGGCTCGCAATAAAAGGCAAAGCCCTTGTAGCCCATCGCCGTCTTGCGTTCGGTGCGGGCCAGCGCGTATTCCTCTTTGGTGCGCGGATGCAGGAAGACCGGGAAATCCTTGCCCACCGGGCGAAAGCCCGCGGCCTCCATCTGCGCCGGGGTCGCGCCAACGACCACGTAGTCGCGGTCCTGGCTGGGCTTGCCCAGCAGTTCGTCGCGGATCGCGCCGCCGACGGCATACACCTGCATCGTTGTGGCCTCGTCATGGGCCGGCGCCGGGCAGGTGCCCGGCGCAGGCGGTATCGCTAGTGGTTGATGATTATCGCATCGGGACGATCCGGGGCCAGCCGGTAGGGTTCGTCGTCGGCCAGGAAGTCGCGTTCCTCGCGTGCGCCGGCAATCCATTCCTGCATTGCCGGCAGCGCCAGCATGAAGTCGGCGTAGGCCTTGGCCGCTTCGGCGTCATCGGGCAGGTGGATGCCGTAGGTGGCAAAGCGGCTCACCACCGGCGCGAAGAACGCGTCGGCCACGGTGAACTCGCCGAACAGGAACGGCCCGTTCGCGCCGTGCTGCTGGCGCAGCCCTTCCCAGATCGCGGCGATGCGCTCCACGTCGCGCTGCACGGCCACGTTCCAGCCGCGCCCTGGCAGCACCGCGGTCACGTTCATCGGCAACTGGTTGCGCAGGTTGCCGAAGCCCGAATGCATCTCGGCGCAGACTGCGCGCGCTACTGCACGCTGGGCGCGGTCGGCCGGCCACAGGTGCTTTTCCGGGAAGCGCTCGGCCAGATACTCGGAGATCGCCAGCGAATCCCATACCGTGACCTCGCCATCGACCAGCGCCGGCACCTTGCCCGCGGGCGAGTAGCGCGCGATCTCGGCGGCGAAGCTGCCGGTGAACAGGCGCACCTGCACTTCTTCGAAATCAATGCCTGTCTGGCGCAGCAACAGCCACGGGCGCAGCGACCAGGAGGAATAGTTCTTGTTGCCGATGACGAGCTTCATCGTGGGTCCTTGGGGGAGGAAGCGGAGGGAGACGGCGCAGGCGCGGCGCCTGCCGCCTGCAGGACGGCATGGCGGCCGCGCGCCGGACTGGTCATTCTGCCAGCGCGGCCGTCCGCGTCAAAGTGAATTGCGCTAGCAACCGATATGAAATCCGGTCACATAGGGCGCATCGATGCGCGCACCGGGCCGCCGGGCCCGTCAGCGGTGCACGCTCGCGCGCATATGGGTCAGCGTGGTATCGCGGTTGCGCCCGGCCAGCGCGTCGGTCATGATCGACTCCAGGCTGGCCGGATGCAGGTTCAGTTCGGGTGCGACCGGGTGTTCCAGCACATTGTCGAGCTGCATCGAGTCGAGGTTGTCGCGCGACAGCAGCGGTTCGCCCGGCATATGCTCCATGATGCTGGCCTGCACCCGTGCCAGTGCATCGGGCAGCGCGATCACCGGGCGCGGATGCCCGGAAGCGCGGCCGGCAAAGCGCACCAGCTCTTCCAGCGTATAGACCTGCGGGCCGCCCAGCTCATAGCCGTGGCCGATCGTGGCCGGGTTCACCATGGCATTCAGGTAGGCCTGCACCACATCCTGCACGAATACCGGCTGGAAGCGCGCATGCGCGCACGCCAGCGGCACCACCGGGGCCATCTGTTGCATGTGGGCGAACAGGTTCAGGAAATGGTCGTCGGGGCCGAACACCACCGAGGGCCGGAAGATGGTCCAGTCCAGCCCGCTGGCACGCACCACGCGCTCGCCGTCGCCTTTGCTGCGCAGGTACATCGACGGCCCGTTGCTGTCCGCGCCCAGCGCGCTCATATGCAACAGCCGGCGCACGCCGGTGGACAGGCACGACGCCGCGATCTGCCGCACCATCTCCACATGCGCGCTGGCAAAGGCTTCGCCGTAGGGGTCGGCGCGCTCGCCGTGCAGCACGCCCACTAGGTTGACGACGATGCCATCCACGCCCAGCGAGCCGATGGCGTCGTCCAGCGCGGCATTGTCGGCCAGCCCCAGCTCCACCACTTCCACGCGCGGCAGCAGCAGCAGGTGCTGCGCGTGCTCGATATTGCGCGTGCCGACTACGATGCGGTCAGGGGCGATGGGGGAATCGGGGTTGGCGCCGGGCTCCAGCGGCGCGCCCGAGGCCGAGGCAGCCCCGGCCAGGCGCGAGACGAGGTGGCTGCCGATAAAGCCGGCACCACCGATGACGAGGACGTTGCTGGTCTGCATGATGCCTCCGTGCCAAGAAAACTGCACGCCGCCGCACCCTGCGCCAACCCGGGCCCGCCGGATCGTCCCGGCAGGGCCCGTCCTGCCCGCCCCCACAGGGGCAACTTCAGGGCAGGCTGGTAGTGGTCACCGCCGACGGCGCGACCATGCCCAGGCGCGATTTCAGCGACTGCGGCCGGCCACTCATCAATGCAGCATAGTACGTGGCGTTGGAAAGCACATTCTTCACATAGCCGCGCGTTTCATTGAACGGAATGGTCTCTGCAAAGATCGCGCCTTCCACCGGCTGCGCCAGCGTGCTGCGCCAGGCCTTGGGCCGGCCCGGGCCGGCGTTGTACGCAGCCGAAGCCAGCGTCCACGAGCTGTCCAGGTCGGTCAGCACCATGTTCAGGTAGTTGGTGCCAAGCAGGATGTTGATATTGGGATCGGCCATCATCGACGGCGAAAAGTCGGCCATACCGATCTTGCGCGCGACGTACTTGGCCGTGGCCGGCATCACCTGCATCAGGCCATGTGCGCCCGCCGACGAGCGCGCGTTCATGAGGAAGCGCGATTCCTGGCGGATCAGGCCGTAGACCCACGCCATGTCCAGGCCGACATCGTCGGTGGCGCGCTGCATGATGTCGCGGTACGGCATCAGGAAACGCAGCGTGAAGTCATGTTCGTTGCGGGTGCGGTCGGCGGAGTTGACGGTGCGGTCCAGCAGTTCCAGCCGGCGCGCATACTCGGCCGCGGCCAGCAGCTCGCGGTCGCTCATATTGCGCAGCTCCCAGTTCCACTCGCGGTTGCCTTCGAAGCGCAGGTTCATCGCATAGAATTTCTGCGCCCGCTGAAAACCGGCGCGCGTACGCATGGCCATGGCCTCGGCGTCGCTGACGGTGGTGCGCGCCGGCAGCGTGATGCGGTTGCCCAGCTCTTCGCTGGCCAGCTGGCCGTAGAAGTTGAACTGGCCGGCGATCTGCTGGAAGTTCTGCTGGGCCTCGGTGTCGCGGCCGTCGGCCTTGAGCGCGCGGCCATACCAGTAGATCCAGGCCGGGTCCTTGGCGCGCAGTTCGGGGCGCATCAGCTCCACCGCCTGGCGCACCTGCTTCCAGTCGCCCTGGCGCAGCGCGGCGCGCACGCGCCATTCCTGCGTGTCGTCGGAGAGCCACTGGTTGCCGCCCAGGTCCATCTGGCGGCGGTAGTAGCCGGCTGCGTCGGGCAGCAGCTTCTTGGCGGCGAACTGGCCGATCACGCCCCAGGCCGCGCCCTGCTCGTCGCGCGACAGCGCGCCCTGGGCCGTGCCGAGGTAGGCTGCAGCCTGCGACGGGTCGTTGCGCGCCATCTTGACGACGGTGGCGAGCGTATCGCCATCCGCGCGCGCGTCGGGCACCAGCGCGGCGATCTTGCCGGCCAGCGTGACATAGTTCTGTTCCAGCGCCAGACGCGCCTGGTAGGCGACATCGCTGCGCTGGATCTGCTGGCTTTGCGCCAGGTAGCCGATCAGGTCGACACAGCCTTCGCCGTAGTACTTGGGGTCGCTCAGCACATTGCGCGCATCGGCGGCCACGTTCTGGCCCTTGAGCGCGCGCGACAGCAGCGCATAGCACTCGACCTGGGTATCGTCCTTGAGCGCGAACTGCGGATACTCGACATCGAAATTGGCCCAGTCGCGCTTCTTGCCCAGCACCAGCAGCCAGTCATTGCGCATGCGGTCGGCAATGGCATCGCCCTTGTAGCGCTGCAGGAATGCGCGCACCTGGTCGTCGGGCGCATCGATGCGCGCCAGGCCGCTGGCGTCGAACAGTTGCGGCTTGATGCGGAAGTACTCGACATAGGACGGGACCGGGTAGTCCACCAGCGTGGCCGAGATCGCGTAGGCGCGTTCCACGTCGTTCTTGCGCGCGGCTTCGCGCAGCGCGGTGAAGGCCTCGTCGGGATCGCTCGGGATCACCGCCGCCTGCGGGCGCGACACCGCCTGCGGGCGCTTCTGCGCATGGACGGGCGTGACAAGCAGTGCACATGCCAGCGCGATCCAGGCGGCCCGGCCGGCACGCTGCAGATATACTCCCTTCAGCATTCTTTGCTTCCTTGTCGATGACGGCGGCGCCGGCGCCTGCAACCTTGTGCCCAGCCGCGGCTCCGCCGTCCGTGTTTGGTTCGGACGAGGGGCATTATCCCACGCCATGTCATCCACTCCTGTCACGACCGCACCCAACCCCGCCGCCGACGACCGTCGTGCACTGCGCACGCAGTTGCTGGCGCAGCGCGCCGCCCTGCCCGCACGCGCCGAAGCCGACGCACGCATCGCCGCCGCGCTGTCCGGATTGCTGGCCGGCCTGGCCGTGCGCTGCCTGGGTTTCTACTGGCCGATCCAGCAGGAGTTCGATGCGCGCGAGGCGGTCGGCCGCTGGCTCGCCGCCATGCCTGGCCGCAGCGCCGCACTGCCGTCGGTCAGCCGCCCGGGCGCGCCGCTGGATTTCCACCTGTGGACACCGGACACGCCCATGGCCACCGGCCACTACGGCATCCCGGTGCCGGACGGCACCGAGGCCGTGACGCCCGAGGCGCTGCTCATACCCTGTGTCGGTTTCAGCCCGGACAAGTTCCGCCTGGGCTACGGCGGCGGCTTCTACGACCGCACGCTGGCGGCCATGGCGCAGCGGCCAGTGGCGATCGGCATTGGCTACGAAAGCTGCCGGCTACCGTTGCAGGCGCAGCCGCATGACATTGCCATGGACTGGATCGTCACGGAGTCCGGCGCGTTCTAGTGTCCTGTTCCGTAGATAGCTTGCCAAAATGAAATCGTCCAGTTGGTCGTCAGGCTAGGCGCGAGGAGGCGCCATAGCCGTAGCTATGGCAACGACGAGCAATGACGCATGGCGGCCAACTGGGCGATTTCATGGCAAGGTATGTGCGGAACAGGACACTAACCCGGCTCGGCCTCGGCGCCCCGCACCAGCTCATCCACCAGCGCACGCATGCAGCGCCAGTGCGAGCCCTCCCAGAACACGCGCCGGCACTGGTCGCAGGTGACAAAGCTGCGATGGCGCTCCAGCACCCCCTGCGGCACGCGCCCGGCCGCGCCGGCCGCATCCAGCGCACGCAGCGGCGCATTGCAGTCCAGACATAGCGAAAACGGCCGTGCGCTGCGCGCCAGGTCCAGCCGCGCAAAGATCTCCCGCACCTGCAGCTGCGACTTGATCGCGCGCACATAACAGCCGTGGGTGATGGCGCGGCGCTTGAGCAGCTCGCGGTCGCGCGTCAGCACAACGCGGCCCTGGTCGACGGCGATGCGCTCGATCTCGCTGTCTTCGAAATGGTTGTCGTAGAGGGTGTCGAAGCCGGTCATGCGCAACAGGTGCGCCAGGCCGCCCAGGTGCGCGTCGGCGACAAAGCGCATCACCCGCAGCGGCTGCTCGCGTACCCGCAGCAGCGGGGACACATCGAGCCGTTCGAACTTGGGATAGACGGAGACCCGGTCGCCATCGCACAGCTGCCGCTCGAACCCGGACGATTCGCCATTGACCAGGATCAGCTCGACTTCGGTATGCGGAACGCCCAGCGCCTCGATCATGTGCTTGACCGTGGCGGCGCGCGCGCAGGCGCAGGACAGGTCACGCCGGCGCTGGTCCGGCGCGAGGAAGTCGTTCAGTTCCTCGTAGAAGCGGAAGGT
>JACXTT010007269.1_pt1 | contig 15649 bp, 15 predicted proteins | sample 9270951 | NCBI WGS metagenome assembly JACXTT01 (sample SAMN15532306, study PRJNA645909) | rock metagenome | isolation source: weathered quartz diorite | place: Puerto Rico | collected 2017-06-21 | reverse complement strand
GGAGCACCGCTCGTTTTACGCCGGCGAGGATGGGGTGATTCACGGAGACGATCAGGGCCCGGCGAACGAAAAGTCTCCCGTGGTGAAATAAAACAGTTTCAGCGGGCAGTTGTCAGTTGTCAGTGACTCATCACCCTCTGCTCCGGACCCTGACCAAACGGTTAAGTGTAAAATATCAAGGTGCCCCTGAATTGCCTTGTGGTGCGCAATTTCGAGGAGAAACCATGGCTATTGTTACTGAGGACGAGGTTCTGAGCGCTTTGAAACAGTGTTACGATCCGGAGATTCCGGTCAACATCGTGGATCTGGGACTCATCTACGGTGTGCGTCTTGAACCCGCCCCGGAGGAAAAGCAGGACGTCACAGTGGAAATGACGCTGACCGCTCAGGGCTGCCCCTCACACGTCATGATCGGAGAGCAGGTCAAGGCGCGCGTGGAACAAATGCCAGGAGTGCGAAACGCCACGGTCAACGTGGTGTGGACTCCGCCGTGGACGCCGGAGCGCCTGAGCCCGGACGCACGAAAAACTCTGGGCATCGAATAGTTCGGATGTTCAGTGGCTGAGCAGCGACTCGTACCAGGTTTTCGACTGGCTCTCCGCAGCTTCCGCCAGCCTGTCTCTGACGCGGGAAGCGACTGCAAGAAAATTATTGCCGCGCTCGATATAGTCAGGCAGCCTCCTGCGAACTTCTTCGAACTTTTCCGGATATTCCGAGGCCAGCGTCGCCAGAGCAACTCCTGCCAGAATGATGCCGGCTGTCCACTTCTTCTTCAGAAACAGCACCGTGCCAACGCCCGCCGAGCCGCCGATCAGCGCCACCTTCCAGTTTTCCATCCTGCCCTCCGCATGAAAGGATCCTACCGTGCGCAACTCTTACTTTATACTCCCGAAGCGAGCATGGAGGATATTGGATGCTGAAACACCGGCCTCAAGTGTGGATTACTGCAGTGGTTTTTTCATTGCTGGCGACCATGGCCAGGGCCCAGTCCAGCTCTCGAGCCAGGGACCTTGGGGTTCCCTTTGATGGCGAGCCCGGCCCCTTCAACGCCATCACCGACGTCAAGGGGGTGGAAGTTGGGCACACGACTCTGATTTCCGGCAGCGGTCCCCTGAAGGTAGGTGTTGGTCCCGTACGCACCGGAGTAACCGCCATTCTGCCCCGTGGGAAAGGCTCCCAGGATTCAGTCTTCGCGGGCTGGTTCACCCTGAATGGCAACGGCGAGATGACCGGCACTACCTGGGTGGAAGATTCCGGGTTTCTGGACGGCCCGGTGATGATCACCAATACCCACAGTGTGGGCGTGGTGCGCGACGCGGTAATTGCCTGGCAAGTGAAGCACGCGCCGCCGGGCGAGGAGGGCTATTCGTGGTCGCTTCCGGTAGTGGCGGAAACTGCCGATGATGACCTGAATGACATGAACGGGTTTCACGTGAAGCCCGAGCATGTTTTTCACGCGTTGGATACAGCGCAAGGCGGGCTGGTGGAGGAAGGCAGCGTGGGCGGCGGCACGGGGATGATCTGTAACGAGTTCAAGGGCGGAATCGGGACCTCCTCACGCGTGCTTCCTTCCAGACTCGGCGGCTACACGGTAGGGGTTCTGGTGCGATGTAACTATGGGCGTCGAAGTCAGTTGCGTATTGCGGGCGCGCCGGTCGGCCGGGAGATCTCCGAGCACACGGTTCGCGATGAAGATATCGGGTCCATCATCGTCGTTGTGGCAACGGACGCGCCCTTGATTCCGACCCAGTTGAAGCGCGTCGCCCGGCGGGTGTCGCTGGGCCTCGGGAGGGATGGAAGTTTTTCAGCAGACGGCTCAGGAGACATTTTTATCGCTTTTTCAACTGCAAACCCAGGCGCCTCGGCAGGAAAAGGCGTACACCAACTCACCATGCTTCCCAACCAGCGGTTGAACCCAATTTTTCTCGCTACCGTGCAGGCCACCGAAGAAGCAGTGGTCAATGCCATGGTCGCGGCAAAGACGATGAAAGGGATCAACGACTACGAGGTTATCGGACTGCCTCATGATCGCCTGCGCGAGGTGCTGAAGAAGTACAACCGGCTGGTGAAGTAGGTGAGTGTGGCGCGGGCGCCCTCGCCCGCGTCGAGCCGTAGGCAACCCAGAACCCCGCGGAGCTTCGCTCCGCCTGAACGGGTCAGAGACCCGTCCCCACACAGTCCTCTTGTTAGTAGATCGTGTAGCCTGGAGCCGGAGTGCGCAGGTCGGGCTTCGATGCCATCAACAGCAGGGCGCCCGTCTTCTTGAACGCACGCAGATCGTCCAGGCTGTGGAAGGACTTGGTCTGATAGTCATCGGGGGTGGGGGTGTCGTCCGGAATGCGCCGGGATTCGACATTCTCGAAGGCGTGCTTCTTCAAGAGCTCAACGTACTCCGCCTCGGAACGCACGTGAACCGGCACTTTCAGGTTGTCCACCCATTGCAGCGAGTAGGGATTGTCTTTGTAGAGATTGATCAGAATGAACAGGCGTCCGTGTGGCGCCATGACGCGAAAAAGTTCAGCCAGCGACCGGTCCTGGTCCGGATAGTAATAGAACGACTCGACCGACAAGACCTTGTCAAAGAAGTTCTCCTCCCAGGGAATCTGCAGCGCCGATCCCCAGACGTACAGGATATTTTCGAAATCTTTCGAAGCCGCACGCGCCTGCCGGATCATTTCGTCGGAAACGTCGAGCCCGACTACCTGACCGAATCCCTCAGGTCCTTCTCCTACCAGGCGTGAGAGCAGCCTCGTGGCCCACCCGGAGCCGCAGCCAAGGTCAAGCACGCGCTCGCCTGGGCGAAGGTCCATCAGGCGCAGGGTCTTCTCGGTGATATCGAGGTGATGGTTCTCCATCTTCTCGCCTTCGCCGGCCTGCGCCCAGCGATTGAACTCGTGTTGCAGCTTCTCGTCAGGGGTCGTTGGTCTGTCTGCCATGATTTAGTAGCGCCAAAAGTCAGAGGGACGCCAGTGCTGTCTCTATGCTACATTTGCCATCCTCATGGCGCCAGACCCGCAGACGGAGCCTGCACCGGAGCCGCTGTACTGCCCCCGGTGCGGCCAGGAAGTTACCGATCCACTCACCTGCGGCGACTGCTCAGCCGTCATTTGCTGTCGCTGCGGAACTCCGCTGGAATCGCCCGACGAACTCGGGATGGGATAACAGCGAATGAGCCTGCCATCGGTCTCCCCATCTCCGACCGCAAAAAGCGATTGCCAGCCCAGCCTGGTTCGTGGACTCTCGCTTCTCGACTCCGTGCTGCTGCTGGCTGGCGGCATCATCGGGTCTTCGATTTTTCTGACCGCCAAGGATATTGCGGGGCCGCTGCCGCGTCCGCTGCTGTTTTTGCTGGTTTGGGTACTGGGCGGCGTGATCTCCCTGTGCGCTTGCGTGGCCTTTGCCGAGCTGGGCGCGATGTTTCCCGACTCCGGCGGACAATACGTTTATCTGCGTGAAGCCTACGGTGACCTGCCCGCATTCCTGTATGGCTGGATGCTGTTCAGCGTGGCCAATGGCGGGACGATCGCTGCGCTCTCGGTAGCTTCGGCGGCGTACCTGGGCGGAATCGTTCCCCTCATCTCACAGGAGCACGTGGTCTTCTCCGCCGCTGGCATCGTTCTTACCCGCGCCCATGTGGTTGCCCTGATCTCCATCCTGGGAGTCACCTGGATCAACGTCGTAGGACTGCGATGGGGAACGATCTTGCAGAACCTGGCCACATGGGCGAAATTCGCCGCCATGGCGGCATTTGTGATTTTGGGATTGGCAATCGGCAAGGGCGACTGGCATCACTTTGCGGCTCCCGGACAAAGCCTGACCCTGGGATTGAGCCCCGGACAGTTGATCTCGGCGTTTGGAGTTGCCTTGATCGCGGTCTTTTGGGCTTATGACGGCTGGGTGTACATCACATGGGTTTCGGGAGAAGTGAAAGAACCACGCCGCAATGTTCCGCTGGCGATGGTTCTGGGCGTAATCGTGGTCGGAGTCATTTACATCTCCATGAATATGACCTACACTTACGCTCTGCCGCTCAGGGAGGTGGCGAAGCACGAGACCATCGCGCACGCCGCCGCCACGGCGCTGTTTTCCCCGGCAGCGGCGCTGTGGCTCTCGGCGCTGATCGCGCTCTCCTGTTTCGGCGCGATGGCCAGTTGCACGATGAGCGGCGCCCGCGTGTATTACGCCATGGCGCGGGACGGAGCGTTCTTTCAAAAAATGGCGGAGGTCCATCCCAAGTGGCGGACGCCGGCATTCAGCCTGATCGGACAAGGAATCTGGGGCGCCATTCTCACCGTGAGCGGCCGCTACGACCAGCTCTATACATACGTAATGTTCGGCATGGTGCTGTCTTACACGATGACCGTGATCGGCCTGTTCATCCTGCGCTGGAAGCGGCCGGATATTCCGCGTCCGTATCGCTGCACCGGATATCCCTGGCTACCGGCGATTTACGTTTTGATCGGCGGCGCCTGGACGCTGAATACGATCGTCACGCGGCCTGTGGAATCTCTGGCGGGAACTATCATCGTCCTCATCGGGGTACCCGGATACTTGTACTGGAAGCGGATGAGCCGGAGAGTAACCACGTAGTTCAGTCCTCCGTGTGCTCTGTGTCCTCCGTTATTAGGCCAGGGGATTTTGGGTTTACCACGGAGGACACCGAGGACACGGAGAATGTTCCATCCAAGACCGGCGTCTGACCAATCCGACGTCAGCTCTCTCTGCTCCAGCCTTGCGGCCGGCGAAGCAGCCAACCAGCCCAAGCGGGTGATGGGCTTCCGTGACCTGTTGCTTTTCTATGTGGTCACCGGCATCAGCCTGCGCTGGATTGCGACGGCTGCCGCGGCCGGGCCCAGTTCGATCGTGATCTGGATTGGGGCGTGGTTGGTGTTCTACGTCCCGCTGGCCTTTTCCGTTGTAGAACTGTCGTCGCGCTATCCCGACGAGGGCGGGCTTTACGTCTGGGGCAAGAAAGCGTTCGGGGATTTTTCCGGATTCATGTCGGCCTGGGCTTACTGGACCAGCAATCTTCCTTATTTCCCCACCGTGCTTTATTTCGCCGCCAGCAATGTCATCTACATGCGGCAGAGCGCCTGGGGACGTCTCTCGAACGACGCAACCTTCTACATCCTTTTCTCGCTGCTCACGTTGACCCTCGCCACGGTGGTCAATGTCGTCGGCCTGGACGTCGGCAAGTGGCTGCACAACCTGGGCGCGATTGCTATGTGGATTCCGGCGGCGATTGTGATCGTGATGGGAGCAATCGCGTTCCATCGCTTTGGCTCGGCCAACGCGTTTACGCTTCACACCCTTACGCCGAGTATCCACTTCAAGGACATTATTTTCTGGTCATTACTGGTGTTCGCCTTCGGAGGATGTGAAACCGGCTCGTTTCTGGGCGGGGAGATCAAGAATCCGCGCCGCACCATTCCCTGGGCGGTGTTCGCTGCGGGAGTCACCGTGGCTTTCTGCTACATCATCGGAACCGTCGGGGTGCTGGTGGCGCTGCCATCGACGGAGGTCAGCAACCTGCAAGGCCTCGTGCAGGCGATCGCGAAGACGGTCGAGCGCGTTGGGTACTCCTGGACCCTGCCGTTGGCCGCATTCCTGATTGTCTTGAGCAACGTGGGCGCAGCAGGCGCCTACCTGGCCGCCGTGGCCCGACTGCCATTCGTCGCCGGCATCGACCGTTTTCTGCCGCCGGCATTTGGCACACTGCATCCGCGCTGGAATACGCCCTGGGTGGCGCTGCTCACTCAATATGTTGTGGGAGTGCTGTTCATCTTCCTCGGGCAAGCCGGGACGAACGTAAAAGGCGCATACGACGTGCTCGCCAGCATGACTGTCATTGTCTACTTCATCCCCTACCTGTACGTGTTTGCCTCCATGATCAAATTGCAGCGCGAGCCGGCAAGGCCGGAGGTAATCCGCGTTCCTGGAGGAAGGCCTGTCGCCGTGTTGATCTCTGTGATCGGGATGCTTACGACGACAGCCACAATCCTGCTGTCAGTCGTGCCGCCGGCGGATGATCCCAACAAGCCTCTGGCAGTGCTGAAAATCGTTGGAGGCACGGCGGGGCTGATGGCTGCGGGCGGATGGATTTATTGGGCGGGAAAAAAACGCGCCACTCGGGCCCCAACGGCCTAATTACCACGGAGACACGGAGACAAAACTGCGATTGATTCTCTCTGTGCCTCCGTGTCTCCGTGGTGAGTGGCTAAACCGGCACCGCCGTCTTCCTCTCCGGATTAAAGAATGGCATCTTTACGATCTTTGCCGTCACCGTCTGCCGGATGGCTTCGATGGTGATCTCCATCTGCAGCTTGGCGCCGAGCTGTGAATGCGGAGTTTCAACGCTAGCCAGCGCGATCATCTTCTTCAGCACCGGTGACCACGTGGTTGTCGTCGCCTTGCCTACCTGCTTTTCTCCGTCGTACACAGGAACTGCCACCCGCGAAGCCTGGCTGGGTGCGGCGGGCGTGAGACCAAATTTCTCGTAACGCTCCTCGACCTCGGGCCAGTCGATCTCGAGTCCGACGAGCTGGCGCGGCACCCCGTGCTTCTGGTCTCGCGCTAAGGCCGCTTTGCCGATGAAATTTTCCTTCTCGAGGTGGACCATCCTGCCGAAGCCCAGCTCATAGGGCGAATACTTCTGCGACGCAATCAGCGCCTTCTTGCTGCTGGTGTAATCCACTTCGATGAGCAGCAATCCGGCTTCGACCCGGGCCACATCCAGCGCCAGCATTCCGGCGGCGTGAATGTCGAACTGCTTGCCCTTGTCCATGATCACGTCCCAGACCTTGAGCGCGTCGCACCACGGTACCCAGATTTCGTAGCCCAAGTCGCCGGTGTATCCGGTGCGGGAAATGTCCACGAAGACGTTGCCGATCTTGCCGCGGGTCATGCGGAAGTATTTGAGATTGGCGATATCGGCTTCGGCGACGGCTTTCAGCAGCTTGCCTGAAGTTGGGCCCTGCAGCGCGAGGGCAGCAAGCTTTTCGGAAATGTCCTCGACCTGGACGTCCATATTCAGGCCGTTCTGGCGGAACCAGCGCAGGCTGGGATCGGCAGCGGTCCAGCGGTATTTGTTTTCTTCCAGGCGGGTGATGGTGCCGTCGTCGATCACCTTGCCTTGCTCGTCGCACCAGCAGCAGTAAATCACCTGGCCCACTCTCACCTTGGTGATGTCGCGGGTGATCACGCGATTCACTAGCTTGGTGGCGTCCTTGCCGGTGATCAGATACTTGTAGAGCGGCGAGATGTCGATGAGCGCGGCCGCGTTGCGGATGGCGTTGTACTCGTGCTCGTGGTGCACTTCGTAGACGCTGACCGCGTAGTATCCCGACCACTCGCGGTAATTCAAGCTCTGGCAGAGGGGAAAAGTTCGTTCGTGAAATGCGGTTCCGACTGGCAAAGTGGTTTCCTCGATGCTCTTCGTGAGCGTTCATGTTCGTGGAAGAGGGGCTTAAACCACGAAGGACGAAGGGACACGAAGGAAAACGTCGCGCATGGATTATAAAACAGCGCTGGTCGTGTGGAGCAACGCGCAACGGCATTCGATCATGTACTGACTCCCGGTCACGCGATCCCACTGACCGATCCTTGCAGACAAGACCCGAACTTCCCGGTAGAATGACGTTTCGTTCAGGATCGTTCAACCATGACATCACCCTGGAGCGTCATTCTTACCTGGACCGTCCTTCCCAGCGGGCTCTAGTCCGAGTCGTCGAGTTCTCTTCCCGACGTTCGAGATTTAACTGTTAGAATTCTGCAATCTTTGCATCACGGGCGCGGCCCCATTTTCACGGGCCGAGAGTTGAAAGCTGGCATGCCGTCTAACGCAAAATACGACGCAATCATCATTGGCGGAGGGCACAACGGCCTCACCACCGCCGCTTATCTGGCGCGCGCGGGCAAGAAAGTTCTGGTGCTCGAGCGCCGTCACGTATTGGGCGGCGCCGCTGTCACCGAGGAAGTGTTTCCCGGCTTCAAGTTTTCGGTGTGCTCTTACGTAGTTTCTCTCTTGCGGCCGGAGATTATTCGCGACCTCGACCTGCCCCGCCATGGCCTGGAAATCCTGCCGCTCGACGGCACCTTCACTCCCATGCCCAACGGCGACTATTTGTGGCGGGTCAACGATCACGGCAAGACCCATCGCGAAATCGCGCGGCACTCGAAACTTGACGCCGAGGCTTACGACGAATTCGGCAAAGCGATGCAGGCGATGTGCCGCTTCGTAAAACCGATCCTGAGCATGGTGCCGCCTGATCCCGCAACCCTGAACCCGAAAGAACTGATGAAGTTGCTGTTCATCGGCCGCCGTTTTCAAAGCATGACCAGCGAGGACAAATACAACCAGGTGCAGTTGATGACCATGAGCGCCATCGACTTCCTGGACCAGTGGTTTGAGACCGATGTGCTCAAGGCGACGATGTCAGCCTCCGGAATCATCGGGACGTTTCTGGGCGTGCGTTCGCCGGGAACGGCCTACGTCCTGCTGCATCATTACATGGGGGAGATTGACGGCGCGTTCCGCTCCTGGGGATTTGCGCGCGGCGGCACAGGCGCAATCTCGAATGCGATTGCCGATGCGGCACGGGAAGCCGGCGCCGAAATTCGCGTGCAGGCCCCGATTGCAAAGATCATCGTGAAGAACGGCAGGGCCAAGGGCGTTGTGCTCGCGGATGGCGAAGAGATTTATGCCAACATCATCTCGTCGAGTGTCGATCCCCGGCTCACCTTTACGAAACTTATCGAGGAAGGCACGCTGCCCGGCGCATTTCTGGAGGAAGTGAACCGCTACAAGTTCCGTGGCTCTTCCGGCAAAGTCAATCTGGCTCTGGACGCACTCCCCAACTTCAAGTGCATGCCTGGCCCGGGCGCGCATCTGCGCGGCGCGATTTCGATTTCTCCGAGCGTTGAGTACATGGAGAGGGCTTACGACGACGCCAAGTACGGCGACTTCTCGCACCGTCCCTACATTGACATGGTGATCCCCACCCTGACCGATCCATCGGTCGCGCCGCCGGGAAAACACATCATGTCGTGCTTTGTGCAGTACGCGCCCTACAAGCTGCGTCCCGGGCTGAACTGGGACGACCAGAAAGAAGCCTTCGGCGACAACGTGATCAACACCATCGCCGAATACGCGCCCAATATCAAGAACATCATCCTGCACCGGCAGGTGATTACGCCGCTCGATCTGGAACGTGAATTCGGGTTGAGCGAAGGCAACATCTTCCAGGGTGAGCTTTCGCTAGAGCAACTCTTCTTTCTGCGGCCGGTGCCAGGCTGGGCGCAGTTCCGCACGCCCATCAAGAACCTTTACATGTGCGGATCGGCGACCCATCCGGGCGGAGGCATCATGGGCGGGCCGGGGCGGCTGGCGGCGCTGGAAATCCTCAAGGACTTCAAGGGAGCAGCCTAGATTCATGGCCGAAAAAACTACCACGGCTGCGAACCGCGACGTCGTCATCATTGGCGGCGGGCACAACGGGCTGGTCACCGCCTTCTACCTGGCTAAAGCGGGATACAAACCGCTGGTGCTGGAGCGCCGGGCGCAACCCGGTGGCGCCGCCATCACGGAAGAATTCCATCCCGGCTTCCGCTGTTCGACACTCGCGCACTCGGCTGGGCCATTGCGTCCGGACATTGTCCGCGACATGCAACTGCAAAAGTACGGGCTGAAGATGATTACGCCCGAGGTTGGAGTGACGGCGCTCTCGCCCGACGGCAGGGCAATCATTTTCTACAACGACGCGGCGAAATGCGCCCAGGAGATTGCCAACTTTTCGCAGAAGGATGCGGCGAAATACCCCCAGTTCCAGGCGTCGCTCGGCAGGATGGGCAAAGTGATTGGCAAAGCGCTGGCTCTGGCGCCGCCCAACATTGACAACCCGAGTTCAGGCGATCTGTGGGGGATGCTCAACACCGGCCGCGCCGTGCGCAAACTTGGCCGCAGAGACATGTACCGCCTGCTGCGCTGGGGGCCGATGGCGGTCGCCGATCTGGTGGCGGAGTATTTCGAGACGGACCTGGTTCGCGCCACCGTTGCTGCCCGCGGCATTTTTGGAACATTTCTCGGACCGTGGTCGGCGGGAAGCAGCCTGGTTCTTCTCATCCGCGCCGCCGCGGATGAGCATCCCGGGGGCACCGGGTGGTTCGCCGCCGGTGGGATGGGCGCCGTCACCCAGGCCATGGCCGCAGCGGCGCAGCAGGCCGGAGCCGAAATACGAAGTGGCGCCGAAGTGATCGAAGTCCGCGTGAAGGACGGCGCAGCCAGCGGCGTCGTGCTCTCGACCGGGGAAGAGATCAGCGGCAAGGCCATCGTTTCGAACGCCGATCCCAAGCGCACACTGCTGAAGCTCGTGGATCCCGCACATCTCTCGCCAGATTTTGTGATGAGGCTGCAGCACTATCGCAGGCCCGGCACCGTGGCGAAAGTGAACCTGGCGCTCTCGGGCCTGCCCAAATTTACCGCGCTCGAAGGCGAAAACCACGATCGCGCCCTGAGCGGGCGTATTCATATTGGCCCGGAGATTGACTACCTCGAGCGCGCCTTCGACGAATCCAAGTATGGCAATTTCTCCAAGCAGCCTTATCTGGAGGTTGCGATTCCGTCGCTGACCGATCCCGCGCTCGCACCAGAGGGCAAGCATGTGATGTCGATCTATATGCAGTATGCTCCCTATAAATTAAAGGGTAGCGACTGGGAAAAGCAGCGCGTCCCGCTCGGCGACACCGTGGTCAAGACGCTGGCGCAATACGCGCCCAATTTGCCGGAGCTGATTCTGACCCACCAGATCATTACACCGCAGGATCTGGAAGAAACCTACGGGCTCACCGGAGGGCATGTCTATCACGGAGAGCTGGCGCTGGACCAGTTCTTCACCATGCGTCCGCTGCTGGATTGGGCGCGTTACAGCACGCCAATCCAGAATCTATATCTTTGCGGCTCAGGAACCCATCCGGGTGCAGGCCTGACGGGCGGCTCCGGGGCCAACGCGGCACGAGAAATCCTGAAACATCTGAAGAAGTAGTGGCCACAACTCAACGTCAATTGTAGATTTCAGATTTCAGATTGAGCCGCGCGCCCCGGCGGACCGCTGAGGGCGAAATCTAAAATCTGCAATCAACGGTCTGAAATCCACCCACATCCCTCCTCCTTGGTGACTTTGGTGCCGCCCCTTTGGGAAAACGATTGTACGGAAAGCCTGGGTTAAGCTTTACTAAGCTAACCCTGTGTTCACCGCATTCCGCAGGTTCGAGCGGGCGGGAGTGAAAACGTAAGTGGCAGAAGATCCAAAGTGGGAGCTGGCTATCCTGGCGACCGTGCAGGGCTTCTATGAGAAGCTCCTGCAGGAGTATGTCGGCGGCGAAGTCCCGGTTCCAGCGGGCTTGGAGGCTATTTCCCTGCAGCAGGGCGATGGCGAAGTGCACGCGACGCTGGACAGGATGCGCCGCTGGCTGCGCCTGCTCGATCAGGCCATCACTCCGGCCATGCTGCGCAGGGCGTTTACGGCCGAGACCGATCCGGAAATCGCGGAAGCCATGCTGCGCTATTTCGCCCGTCAAAAAGATATCAGCGACATAAATCGCGACAAGACCGACCTGGTCGCCACGTTTCTCTACCGTCACCCGCGAGTGCCGGGACAGTGGGAGCGCCGCGGTTATGGTCTTGACGGGTCGCTTCCGCTTTCGCCTTTTGAGATTGCCCTGATCGAAATTCTGGCTGACACCGACGCGCCCTCACTGCCTGAGGAACACGTGCAACTGCTGCGCCGTTTCGATCCCCTGCGGCAGGAAGCGGAAAATTACAAAGACCTGAATGCGCTGCTGGATTCGGAAATCATTACCCGGGTCCGCGAGCTCAAACAGTCTCTCGATGAGTCTTTTTATCACCCCCGGCGTGCTGGCAACGATCGCTCCTTACAATGCCGCCTTTGGTAAGCGCTTCGACGAATTGTTTCATGCGGCGGCAGCCGAAATAAAAGAGTTCGCCTGCGCCTTGCAGGAACAAGGCGGCAGTATTCTGGGCAACGTGGAAGGTGTGGACGTCACGGTTGAGCATGTCGCCGCGCTGGAGGAAAGCGATTTGCTCAAAATCGACTACAGCACGGCACTGGAGAAGTTTCGCCGGGTATCCAAGCTTAAGCTGGCCCTGCAGCGGCGCCCACCCATTCGCCGGTTTTCCTTTCCGATGCCGGCGCCCATGGCCACGGCGCTTGTCGCGCCCGCGCGGCGGCCGGCATTCGATCTGCAGGCCATGCGCTCGGCGGTTACAGCGCAACAGATTTCTACCGAGGAAACCAAGCTGCGCCAGGTTGAAGAATCCATCCGGGTATTCGTACGCGTGGCCGACCCGAAATTCCGCCAGGTGGTGCCCATGCGGTTCTTCAATCTCACGCTCACCCCAGCGGAGGCGGATGCATGCAGCGCCGATTATCTCGAGCAAAAGAGTCTGCGCGGAAGCGTTGCCCGAGTTTTGCTGCGCATCGTGGCCGTGGTTGCCCGGGTCAGTACGGAACTGGAAGAACTTAAGCGGGCGGAAAACTCACCGTCCTTGTGGAAGCTGCACGCGGACTCGCTCCTGGCGTTGCTGGAAGTTGCTCGGATCCTATCGGAAGATGCTGGTGAAGTGATCGACCAGGCCCGTGATCGGGGCAACAGCGAGGGAGCAGAGACCATCAAAGTTTCCCTGCATAGACTTCGCCACCGGTCCGACGCGAGCAAGGTTGCCCTGGCCGAAACTGGACGCCGGGCAGCAAACGGCTGAGCTTTCCTTCGCGTCCGGGGCTAACAATTACAAAACGAAACTGCAGGAGGGGTTTGAAAGCCCGAAGCAGCGAGCCGCCGTAGAAGAGCGCCTGTCCTGCACCAGTAAACCGCGCCGGAAGATTCCGGCTTGCCATATTCCTGCCCGTTGATGCACCTTATAGGCTCGCCGATCTTGAGGCGGCGCGCATGAGCACTTCCCAAGACAAGTTTTACCGCGTCAGAATTACCCAGCGCAGGGATTTTGCCCCGGATCTGTGGATGATCCGCGTCCGGGCGGGTGGCGAATTCACATTCGCACCCGGCCAGTACGCCACCCTGGGCGTGGAGCGTCCGGAGAAGCGCTCGGAACGGCCTTATTCCATCGTTTCTTCTCCGTATGAGAGCGAGATTGAGTTCTTTTTTGAGCTGGTTCCGCATGGCGAAACGACGCCGCACATTTACCCGCTGCGAGTGGGCGACGAGATGCTCATGCGCAAGGTTGCCAAGGGGCGCTTCACCCTCGACACCAAGAGCGGGCGCACGAACCACCTGCTGGTCTGCACCGTTACCGGAGTCGCGCCATTCGTCAGCTACGTTCGCACCCTCTATAAGGACTGGAAAGAGGGCAAGTTTGCCGGCGAGCACAAGCTATTTCTGCTCCACGGCGCCAGCCGCTCATGGGAGTTCGGCTACCTCGACGAGCTGCGGCAGTTTGCCGCGGAAGCACCCTGGCTGACCTACGTGCCTACGGTAAGCCGCCCCTGGGACGATGCGAAGTGGACCGGCGAAATCGGCCGCGTGGACGATCTGATCCGGAAATACACCGACATGTGGGGGCTTAATGGCACAAATTCGGTAGGTTACCTGTGCGGGCATCCGGGGATGATTGAGCACGGCAAGGGAATGCTTCAGCGGATCGGCTATACCAGGGAAGTCCTGAAAGAAGAAATTTACTGGATTCCGAGCAAGGGGCCTGCGGCATAGTGGCCGGATCGACCGCTTTCAGCTTTCCGCGGGAGCGAAGAAAACCAGCAGGGCCAGTTCTTCCGCAATGTCGTGGAAGCGGTGTTCCACCTCCGCCGCCACAAAGATGACGCTACCCGCACCGACTGCCCGGTCCTCCGCGCCCACCCGCATGCGAGCCCGGCCGCGAAGCACGTAGTACATCTCGTCTTCCTTCGAGCGTCTAACAAAACCGGAACAAGGGTGAAGGTTGTTCCATTGTTATCGCGCACTCATGATGCCTGTGGCCGCGAAAGCGGCGCCTGACACGGCATTCAGCGTCCTATCCGCAATAATTTGACTTGACACCAGCCGCCTTAGGCGTAGACTCATGCCGTTCAGCCGCACCCGCCTTACTTTGTCCGTCGCGGTTTCCAGCTGATCCGGCCCCTCGGCTCCCAGCCCTTACGCCAAGAGGAGGCAAACATGAAAACCTTAGGAGTCAAAACGCATTCCGCGATCTTTCTTGGGATTCTGGCCTTGGCAGTCTTGGCGATTCCGCGAGCCGTTCAGGCCCAGGAAAACTGGCGCGCTAGTGTGGGTGGTGAGAGCAGCGATATGGGCAAACAGGCTCTCGCATTTCTTCCCAATGAAATTTGGATTCACGTTGGCGACAGCATCACTTGGACGTTCAGGAGCGACCTGATTCACACTTTGACTTTCCTGACGCCGGGCCAGTTATACCCGTCGTTCCAGGCGGGCTGCCCTGGCTTTTCAGCGGGGACTGCCAGCTTCGATGGCTCCAGTTGCGTGACTACGCCGCCGCAGGTTAAGGGGCAGACGTTTACCGTTCGCTTTCCAAAGGCCGGAAACTACAAGTTCGAGTGCCTGGTCCACTTGACTATGACTGGGGTCATTCACGTCCTCAACGCCTCAGACGCTCTTCCGCATCACCAGGATTTTTATGACGACCAGGCCGCCGCACAGCGCAAACATCTGCTCGCCGATACCGATCAAAACATGCATGGTGCTGGTGACAAGGATCATGGGTCTTCGGTTCAGGCCGGCTTCGGAGACGGCACAGCAACTCCGGGCGGGCTCCAGCAACTGGCCATAGAGCGGTTCATGAAAGACACCGTTGAGATTCATACCGGCGATACCGTTGAATGGGGCAATTTCGATCCGGACGAGCCGCATACCATTACCTTCGGGGCGGAACCCACTGACGAATTCGATCCTTCTTCGAATGTGACCCTGGATGCAGACGGCGCCCGGCACGCCGTAATCACTTCGCCGAGCGACAACGTGCATTCGGGGTTCATTGAGGCGGTACTGGAGGATGAGCCTGGTTTGCCAACGAATCCTCTGGCGGGCAGTCCCACACGCTTCCGCGTCACCTTCACGCAGGCCGGAACCTATCCATACAGGTGTGTCCTTCACGACAATTTGGGGATGAAGGGACGAATCATTGTTCTTCCGTAGGGTTGCCCCTGCAGCAGTTTGGCAGGCGTTGGATGCCTTGGTATCGCGGCCTCGGAACCTCGCCACGGGTTAGTTGCTGCGAATACCTGAATCATGCCGGGGGCGAAGCCGGGTGTTTCACGTAACTAAGTCCGCCCTCGGCCTAGTTCAGTTAACGGGCCAAGCAACAACTTTTTGTTAGGCGTTCTTATGAGGCTTCTGCGGGTCGGCGCTCCCGGCCGGCAATGTATAAAGGCCAGCGCTCAGAGCCGGAATTCGCAGAAACTCCAGATAAGACTTCCCTGCCCGCTGGCGCTGCTGCTCTAATTGATCAATCTGGAAGAACTCTTCTTTTCTCATGACTCATCTATATTGGGAATTCCGGCTTTGTAGTGGGTGACGATCTCGGGATGCGAAAATCGGAGGATGCAAGATCGTGAACTGTACCGACAGATTCTAGGGATTGAGGCACCTTGGTTGGTAGAGCGAG
>JACXTT010007268.1_pt1 | contig 15649 bp, 13 predicted proteins | sample 9270951 | NCBI WGS metagenome assembly JACXTT01 (sample SAMN15532306, study PRJNA645909) | rock metagenome | isolation source: weathered quartz diorite | place: Puerto Rico | collected 2017-06-21 | reverse complement strand
CCGCCAGCGCGCCGAGTACGAGCAGGATGACGGAGCGCGGGTTGTTGGGAGTTCCGATCTTCACGTTAAAATTTCTGGGCATATCTCACGCTCACGTGGTATCGGAAAAATGGATCGGTTTGCGAAGGCGGCATCGAGTTGGGAACTTCGGGCGGGCCGAATTGAGGCGAGCCTTCCAGTTTTCGCAACAATTCCAGCACCGGCTGAATTTCCTTGGCGCCCACCAGCATGTCGAGCAGAACTTCGTTCTGTGAATTCACCTCCGGCAGACGGACCGAAACGAGCCGCACGTTGTACGGCATTACTTTTTCAAGATCAGCGAAGATCTTCGACCAACTGATGGCCTTGCGCTCGATCAAGGTGTTCAGGAACAGGCTGCGTTCCAGCACTTCGGCATTTTCGGGCTGGCGCAGGGTGATGTTCAACTTGTTCTGCTCGGTCGAGATGGTTCGCTGTTGCGCATTCAAGCGATCGAGGGTGGCGCGGACATCGGCGGCTTGGCGGCGCTCGGAAATGATGGCCGTGATCGACAATCCAAGAAGCATGATCAGCGCTGCGCCCAGGAGCGTGGAGGCGACGAGCATGGGACGGTCACGGCGAAAAGGTTCACTGGCGAGGTTGATGGGAATATGGATCGCGTTGGTCATCTCGACACCGATTCCAGATATCCCAGCAGGCCCGAATCGTTGCTTCCCGGTTGGCCGAAGCGCGAGTGAAGCGGTTCAACGCTGACGCCCCACTCGGCATTCCATTGCCGGGCTAGTTCGCCGCTTTGGGCATCGAATCCGCAGAGCCAGATTCGCTGTGGTTTAGATTTGAGCTCGTCTTCGATGTAGGCGACCGTGGGATGGAGCACCGATTCGATCTCTTCGGGACGGGCGTCGTCGGTTTCGACGCAGCGCACCAGCTTGAGCGTGTTGCCATCCAGCACGAAGACGGAAAGAACACGCCCGCTGATTTTCACCAGCATCGTGATTCCGCCTGGCCGGCATAAGTTCAGCGCGGCGAGCGATGAAGTAGTGATCAGGCCGGGATGAAACCCGGCTGCGCGGAAAGGCGATTCGTATTGCGAGATGATCTCCGCCGCCATCACCGCCGCCAGAACTTCCACTTTCGCGCCCGGGCGCTGGCTCTGAACGGCGTAGCTGACGACAGCGGAATCGACATCGAAGGGCACGCTCTTTTTCGTGCGAAAGCGCAGGAGCGCGATCTGTTCTTCGGAGTCGGCCGGGAAACTGTCGAAATCCAGCACGGCGACGCGGGCGCAGTAGTCGGGCAGAATCAGCGCGGCGCGCCTTTTGCGATGACCGTTAGGCGGCGCGATGGAGTGTATCAGTTCTTGAACGGCCTGAGGCTGGTGAATGTTTTCATGGGCCGGTGAAACCAGCAGTACGCCGGCCTCGAACGGCTTGAAACCGGGTTGCGACGGCTCGGCCACGCGGGCGAACGCGATGCCCGCTTCCGACAGCTCGAACGCATAAGCCGGGGGAGGATCCTTGAGGAGATTGGTCAGCGAGGTCATGCGCAGTCCGCCCGTCATCCTTCGATGAACGTCACCTTGTTGATCTCCTTCAAAGTCGTTACGCCGGTGCGCGCCTTCTCGAGAGCCGACTCACGCAGAAAGGTCATGCCCTCTTCGCGCGCTACGCGCTTGATCTCCGACGCCGGACGTTTGTCCAGAATCATTTCGCGAATATGCTCGCTCAAATCCAGCAGCTCGTGGATCGCGGTCCGGCCGCGGAAACCGGTGCCTCCGCATTCGAAACAGCCGGGGCCTTCGTAGAAGGTCACGCTGCGCCATTCATCCGGATTCAAGCCGCTCTCAACCAAATATGAATCGGGGTATTGCACGGGCGCCTTGCAATAGTTGCAGATGACGCGCACCAGACGCTGCGCCAGGATGCAGTTGAGCGCCGAAACGAAGTTGTAAGGTTCGACACCCATGTTCAAGAATCGGCCGAGCACGTCCAGCACGTTGTTGGCGTGTACGGTGGTGAAGACCAGGTGTCCGGTGAGCGCGGCGTTGATCGCGATCTGGGCGGTTTCCTGGTCGCGGATTTCGCCGACCATGATCTTGTCGGGGTCGTGACGCAGGATGGAGCGCAAACCGCGCGCGAAGGAAAGCCCCTTCTTCTCGTTCACTGGAATCTGCGTGATGCCTTTGATCTGGTATTCGACCGGGTCTTCGATGGTGATGATCTTGTCTTCGTCGTTCTTGATCTCGCTCACCGCGGCATAAAGTGTAGTTGTTTTGCCGGAGCCGGTAGGTCCGGTGACGAGCACCATGCCGTACGGTTCTTTGATGTACCGGCGGAACTTGGTGAGGTCGAGATCCGAGAAGCCGACGACTTCGAGCGAGAGCTTGGCGAACTTCTCGCTCATCGACTCTTTGTCGAGCACGCGGAGCACGGCGTCCTCGCCATGAATGGTCGGCATGATGGAGACACGAAAGTCGATCAGCCGCCCCTTATAGCGGACGCGGAAACGGCCGTCCTGCGGGATGCGGCGCTCGGCGATATCGAGTTCGCTCATGACCTTGATGCGCGAAATGATGGTGGAGTGCCAGTCCTTCGAGATGGGCGGCATGGCGTAATGCAGCACGCCGTCAATGCGGTATTTTATGGCCACTTCCTGGTCGCGCGTCTCGATGTGAATGTCGCTGGCCCGGCGCTCGAGGGCGTTGAAAATGGTAGTGTCGACCAGCTTGATGACGGGCGCGATGTCGCTATCGGCGGTCAGCTTGTCGATCGAAAGGGTTTCGTCCTGATTTTCTTCCTCACCGATTACATCCAGCGTGAAGCCTTCGGTGACCTCTTCTAAAACGCGCTGCGACTGCTCGGTTTTCTTGAGCAGATCAGAAATCTGCGAAAGCGTAGCGACTTTGACGCGCAGCTTTTTCTGGAGCAGGATCGAAAGCTCGTCGATCAGGTTAAGATTGCGCGGATCGGCGAGCGCGATGTCCAGGTGCCCGTTCTGGGCGTGGATGGGCACGAAGTTGTAGCGGAACATCAGGTCGACCGGCACGGAGTGAAACAGGTCGTGATCGATGCGGACGTCGCGCAGGTCGACGAAATCGCAGCGATAGCGCATGGCGAGAGTCTTGGCCTGGGAAACTTCTTCCTGTGGATCGGCGAGGCGGGTGCGGTCGTTAGTAGCCATGGATTACCTTAATGTGTCGGCCAGCGAGAAGATGGGCAGGTACAACGCCACCAGCACGAAGGTGACGAAGCCGCCCATGAAGATCATGATGGCGGGCTCGATCAACGAAAGCGACGCGGTCATGCGCGTGTTAACGTCGTCTTCGGAAAATTCGGCCACGCTTGCGGGCATTTGCGGCATGCCGCCCGGGGATTCGCCCACTTTCGCCCATTCGATCCAGCGACCGGGAAATATCTTGGTTTGCGTGAGTGCGGCCGACAGAGCTTGACCCTCTTTCACCCGGCTGCCTGCCTCGGCGAGAGTCTTCTTCAACAGACGTGTGCCGAGCGAGCTGGAGGCAGTCTCCAGCGCTTGCAGCAGCGGAATGCCGCCCACGAGCAACGTGCTCAACACACGGGCGAACTGCGCCACCTGGTACTTGATCCAGATCTCGCCGATGAGCGGCGTGCGCAGGCGAAGCCGGTCCATCGTCTCTTGCCCCTTGTCAGTCTTTGCCCAGAAGCGGAAGATGATGGCGGCGACCACCAATCCGAGGAAGCCGAACAGGATGTAACTGCGCGCCGTGGTGCCGACCGCGATCAGAACCCGCGTGGGCGTCGGCAGTTGCGCCGACATGCTGTTGTACAGGTCGGCGAATTTCGGAACCACGAATGTCACCAGAAAGACCATCAGGCAGATCACCAGAACGGTCAACAGGGCCGGGTAGACGAGCGAGAGCAGCAGCTTCTTTCGTACCGCCAGAGCCAGCTTCTGATAGGTGATGAAGCGGTCGAGCACTTCACCGAGCGCGCCGCTTTTTTCTCCGGCCAGCACGGAAGTGACGTAGATCGGGGGGAAGACGCCCTGGCGGGCGAAGGCATCGGACAGCAGCGCGCCGTTTCTTACTTGTTCGCGGACGGCTTTGATGTAGGGCGCAAGTTTGACATCGGTCAGCCGCTCGGAGAGAAGATCGAGCGCCTTCAAAATGGGCAGGCCGGCGCGCACCAGCGTCACGAACTGCTGGTTGAAGATCAGAAACTTTTCGAGATTGATTTTCTTCTTGCCGCTGCCGCCCACCACCATGCCGGCGATCTCGCGGCGGGGCTTTATGGAATAGATCAGGAATCCCTGCTGCGAGTAGCGGTCGCGCAATTCTCTTTCCGAGCCGGCTTCGGCTACCTGCTGGTGGATTTCACCGCGCGGATCGGCGTACTTGAGCAGGAACTCGGCCATTACTGACTCGCCTCCCCCGCTACCAGGGTTGCGCCGGGCGGAAGCTGAAACTTGAACTGGGCGTCGTTGACCGGCGGGTTCAGTTTTTCCTGATCGAAACGGAAGGTCAGGATGGATTGGTCCTGGCCGCTGACGGTGAGCCGCTGGATCTGATAGTCAGGCGTGACCAGCATCTCGACTTTTTCATACGGCAGCTTGTCGCCTTTTGCCTTGGCGCTCAGCAGCAGGTTCGGCCCTTGCTGCTTGACGTCGAAATCACGAAATTCTTTGACGAAATCGAGCTTGCCCAGAAGAAAGGCAAGTGGCGCGCGCATGTCCTCGCTCTCTTTCAGTTTCATTTTCTCCACGCGGTGCGCGTCGGGAGTATAGAGGTAGAGATCCTTGCCGTCGGACAGGAACAGCTTGCCCGCCGGCGTAGTGTAGTCCCAGCGCATGCGGCCTGGCTTGCGGAGTGTCAACTCGCCCGACTCGCTTTTGCGCGGCTGGCCTTGCACGCTGTACGATTCGACGAATTGAACTTGCAGCGTCTTGGCGCGGTTGTAACGCTGCTCGATGCCCTTCAGCAGTCCTTTGGTGTCGATGTCGGCGGCCAGAACCGGGAGGCAGGCGAACGACACCCAGAGCGCAACACGTGTCACATAAAGATAGACGATGGGAGGACGGTGGATGTGCAGGGTCACCTATACATATTGTAAGTGATTGATTTCATGGAGATAATGGGGCGTGGCGAAGGCCGTTCCGACCGAGGAAGCGTTAAAGGCGATTCGTGCGATTCGCGACGCGCCCGAAAAGTACGAACTGAAGGGCGACCTGGGTCCGTTCTTGAAGCACAAGAGCAATCATGTTGTCGCGGCGGCGGCGAGCACGGCGGAGCGACTGGAAGCGGCGGCACTCGCGCAGGATTTGGTGGATGCATTCGTCGAGTTGATGAAAGATCCAGCCAGGCGCGATCCGGGGTGCAAGGCTCTGATCGCAATCGTGAATGCGTTGGTCGCGATGGAGGCGCCGGCGGCGAAGGTATATTTCGCCGGCATTCATCACGTGCAGATGGAAGGGAGCTTCGGACCACCGATCGATGTGGGAGCCCCGTTGCGAGGCGGGTGCGCGCAAGGCTTGGCGCGAATGGGTCATGCCGACGCACTGCCGGAGTGCGTGACACTGCTGGCGGATAAGGAAGTGCCGGCGCGAGTGGGCGCCGTGCGGGCGATCGGGGATTCGGGCGATATCGCGGGGTCGTTGCTGCTGCGATTGAAGGCGCTGGTTGGGGACGCGGATGTCGAAGTCACTGGCGAGTGCTACGCGGCGCTGCTGCGGTTGGCGCCGACGGCGTCGATTGGTTTTATCGCGCAGTTCTTGCGGTCGGGTTCGGAGGAGATCCGGGAGCGCGCGGCGCTGGCGTTGGGAGAATCGCACCTGGCGGCGGCGTTTCCTGTGTTACGCGAAGCGTGGTCGGCGACAGCGCAGGCCGAGAGGCGGCGGGTGTTGCTGCTCAGCATGGCGATGCTACGGCTGGACGAAGCTGTGGAGTTTTTGCTGGCGCGAGTGGCTGAGGATCGGGATCGAGCGGCGGCGGATGCCGTGGCCGCGCTGGCGTTGTATGGGCGGGATGAGTCGGTGCGGAAGCGGGTGGAGGAGATTGTCGGGAAGCGGGACGGTGAGGAGTTGCGGAAAGTGCTTGAACGTGAATTCAGGGCCTAGGAAACGCGCATGAGGAATTGGCGCGGAGTCAGAATCTGGATATGTTTGATGGGCGTTTTTGAAGTGCTGAGATTGAGCAGGTGAGCGTCGCCTGTGACGATCAGGTCAGCGTTGCCATCCAGTGCGCACTCTAAGACTCGGTCGTCGTCGGGGTCAGCCGCAACAATCGAGAGGGCCTTGGTTGGTTTGATAAGGCTCGCGATTTTCCAATATGGAGCACACGCTCGCCTGACTTGCTCAGCCGACCAGGAAAACTTCATAGCAAGCGTGTTCTCAACCTCCTCCAGGATGTGCTCTGAAGTGCAGAGAACAAATCGGTCGATTCGGGCGAGGACCAACACAGCTCCGGGTATACCACCGAAAACCAAGCCTGAGATATAGATGTTGCTGTCCAGAACAACCCGCGGGGGTTTCATCTCCCGTGCGGTTTCGTTTTTTTGGATCTGCGCGCGTGGCGGAACTCATGAATTAAGGGGATCACGTCAGCTTCGGTGAGACCGAGCTGGGCAGCTTTCGCGCGACCGTAGCCGTTAACCGCCTCCAATTCGCGCTCGGCCTGATAGCGCCGAAGAGCTTCACGAATCAACTCGCTCATGGTACGGCTTTCTTTTTTCGCCAGCTTCGCCATGTCCTTATATTGCGACGGCGGGAGGGAGATGGACAGAGTCTTGGTGCTTCTCATGAGTCGTGCTTGTTCACACTTAGTATTACACAGCTCAAATACCCCGCATTACCTGAGCTGGTTTTCGACTTCTTCCAGCCAGTCCGGACGTTTCAATACCTCACGGGGCTTGCTGCCGTCGGGTGGACCGATGATGCCTTCGCGCTGCATCATGTCGAGGATACGGGCGGCTCGGCCATAACCTAGCCGCAGGCGGCGCTGCAACGTCGATGTCGACGCTTTGCCCATCTCGAGCACTACGCGGACCGCGTCGGTGTAGGCCGGGTCGTCGGCACCTTCGAATTCAGCATCTTCCGACTCTTCGCCATCCTCGGCCGGAGGAGCGAGCAGGAATGTCTGATCGTACTCGGGCCGCGCTTGCGCCTTCCAGAACTCGACCACGCGGTTCGTCTCGGCTTCCGTCACGAACGCGCCGTGAACGCGGATCAATCGCGAAGAGCCCGGCGGCAGAAACAGCATGTCGCCTTTGCCCAACAGATGCTCGGCGCCCATGACGTCGAGCACGGTACGGGAGTCGACTCGCGTGGCGACGCGGAAGCTGATGCGCGACGGAAAATTCGCCTTGATCAAGCCGGTGATCACGTCCACGCTGGGCCGCTGCGTCGCGAGAACCAGGTGCATACCGACCGCGCGAGCCATTTGAGCCAGCCGCGTTACAGCTTCTTCCACATTGCCGCGCTCGACCATCATGAGGTCGGCCAGCTCGTCGATGATGATCAGAATGTACGGCAGCGGTTTCAATTCCTCTTCGGTTACGCCCTCGTCTTCGAACAGGCTGCGCGGCTCGTTCAAAAGCTGGCGGACCTTCCGATTGTATTGGTCAATATTGCGGACACCTTGCGCCGCCAGGAGTTTCAAACGCCGCTCCATTTCGAGCACAGCGTTGCGCAGCGCGTTGGTGGCCTTCTTCGCGTCGGTGATGACGGGCGTGAGTAGATGCGGGACTCCTTCGTACAAACCCATTTCGAGACGCTTGGGATCGACCAGGATCATGCGCACTTCATCGGGCGTGGCCTTGTACAGGATCGACATGATCATGGAATTAAGCATCACGCTTTTGCCGGCGCCGGTTGATCCGGCGATCAACAGGTGGGGCATCGATTCGAGCGCGGCGACTTTGATGCGGCCGCTGATGTCTTTCCCGAGACAAATGGTCAGCCGCGAGTGGGAGTCGCGGAATTCGTCCGACTCCAGAATTTGACGCAGGCTGATCAACTCGCGCCGGCTATTGGGAACCTCGATGCCAACCGTAGGCTTGCCAGGGATTCTTTCAATCAGGATCGACTCGGCTTGCAGGCCGAGACACAGATCTTCGGTGAGTGTCGTGATGCGGCTGTACTTGATGCCGGCCTCCGGTTTGAATTCGAACGTGGTGACCACGGGTCCGGGATTGATCTGCACCACAGCGCCGTGCACGTTGAACTCTTCGAACTTGCCCTTGATGCGGCCGGCGATTTCCTTGAGTTCGAGCGAATCGTGCGAATTGCGTCCGGGAACTTCATTCAGCAACTCAGTCGCGGGCAGCCTGTATTCCGGATGTTCAGTGATTTCGGGTAAGGCGGCGAGCTTGGCCGGGGGAATTCTGAGGGGAACGGGCTCGAACTTCTCAACCGGCGGCGGAGGCGGTGCAGGCGGCGGTGGCGGCAAATACTCCAAAGTTCGAATGGGAATTTCCGGCTCCTCGACGGGCGCCGGCCTTTCACTTACAGGCTCTGGACGGCGCGGCTCAACGCTGGGAGGCGGTGGCTGAGCGGGGCGCGACGATTTCTGCGCAGCCTCTTTTTCGGCTCGCGCCTCGGCTCGCTGCGCTGCGCGAAGTTGCGCTCTCTGGACTGCGAGATGGCGGCGTTGGTAGCGCCAGTTAGCCCAGCGCGCATTTATCCTTCTCAAAAAATCTAGAGGACCGGCCAGACGTTGGGCGGCCGCCAGCATCGAGAAAGTCGAGACCAGATAAACCGAGACGATCAAACAGATGGAAGTGAGCAGCACTGCACCTGTCAGGTTGAGCGATGAGATGAGCGAGTCCGCGATCAGGACGCCCAGCATGCCGCCGGCAGAAAACGCGCCACTCCACGGCCGCCATTCCGGGCCGATCGACAGCGCGGTGCACATGCTGAGGAAGAACAGGGCGGATCCGATCATCTTCACGAAAGGCGCCTCGACGGCTTGCGAGCGTACCCATCGCCAGGCCAGCGTCCAAAAGAGCACTGGAATGCCAAAAGCGCCGAGGCCCATCAATTGGAAGGAGAGATCGGAGACGTACGATCCGGCGAGTCCGGTGAGGTTGTGTGAGTGAATCGCACCCGAGGCCGAGTTCCAGGAGGGATCTTGCGGATGAAACGAGATCAGGCTGAGGACGAAGAAGAGTCCTGCGAACAGGAACACCAATCCCCCAGCTTCGTTCAGTCTATGGAAGCGCGTCGGTCCGAGTATGTTCATTCCGCAGTGAAGCGGAAAAATACAGCGAGAGCGATTACTATTATGCCAAAAATGATGCGGTAGTAGACAAACGGCATCAAGCTGCTGCGCCGCAGGTAGCGGAGGAAGAAGGCGATGACGACGGCGCCCAGTACGCCGCTGAGCGCAGTGCCGAGAGCGAAGGGAATCCGCATGTCGGTGGGGATGCCGCCCTCTTTATGAATATCCCAGAACTTTTTGAGGACGGCGGCGGCGATCGCGGGCGTCGACAGGAGGAAGGAGAAGCGGGCCGCTGCTTCGCGATTCAGGCCGCGAAAAAGGCCCGCAGTAATGGTGATTCCGCTGCGCGAAGTGCCTGGCACGACTGACAGCGCCTGGGCAATGCCGATCGTGATGCCGTCACCCCAGCCGACTCTGTCGAGCGACTTATCACCGACACGCCGCCGCTCGGCGATCCAGATCAGCACGCCGATGATGATGAGCATCGCGCCGATCACGTACGGACTGCGCCATGAAGTTTCAGCTTGCTTATCGAACAGGAATCCAAAGATGCCGATGGGGATGGAAGCTGCGGCCAGCAGCCACAGCAGGCCACGATTCTGCTTGAGCTCGGGATCGCTTCCGATGTTCAGGCCGAAAGCCTGGCCGGTAATTTGGATCCAGTCGCGGAAAAAGTAGAGCAGGATCGCAACCAGCGTGCCGGCGTGCAGGGCCACATCGAAAGTGAGTCCGGGATCGCTCCAGCCGAATAGCCAGGGCACCAGAGCCAGATGGGCGGTGCTGCTGATAGGTAGGAATTCGGTAAGCGCTTGGACGATGGCGAGAACGATGACCTGGTAGATCGGCATGAACTAGCCATCGTAACAAGGCAATGTGCGCAGACGGGAAGATCTGCCAACAACTAGCGGATCACGGCCTTCGCTAATCCCGCGTTATTCGCGGTATCGTAGGCGCGCACCACTAACAAATGCTCCCCGGGGCGGAGTTTGTCGATCGCGATGTGATACTGCTCGTGCGGCGAGTCAGTTACTCCATCGGCGGCCTCGACAGGCGTCCAGGGATTCGCATCGAGAGAATACTCAAAGCGGCGAAGCGGCGACGTACGATCCACGACGTCGACGTCGACTTCCAGATGATCAGCAGCGCGGCGGGGCGGGCTGAGCGTCACCACAGGCGGCGTGTTGTCGATCAGCACCGGTGAGCTGACCAGTTCGTCCTCGCGCGCGACGTTCACGGCATTGGACGGCCGGTCGGAAGCCACCACGCGGAAATAATAGCGCCCGTCCGCCAGTATGTCGCCGTCCAGCAGCATCGAATTCTCGGACATGTTGGACTTCAGAAGCTTCCATTCGGTCTCGTCTTCGCCGCGAAAATAGAGCGAGTACACCAGATGGTCGTTGTCTGGATCGTCGGCCTGCCAGGTGACCTGGATCTGTGAGCCGGCTCCATGCGACAGCGTCTGTGTGGGAGTGCCGGCGGCAGTGGACGACTCGCCGGTATCGGTGACGGTGATGCTGTACGCTGCCGTCGCCGAGGTTCCCGCAGTAGTCTTTTGTGAGCCGCTCGCACCCGCAGTTTGTGTACTGACAGTGATGCTGCGAACCTGAGGCGGATTGTTCTGTGGCAAGTATGCCAGGCTCACATTCTCAACGACCGCGCCAGGACCGCTCAGCTCAGCACGCCATTGGATGTAGCGCGCATTGGGGCTGCGCACGATGGAATTCTGCGGATCAGCCAGCGGCTCCGACCAATCGCTCCAGGTCTTGTCCGGCCGCGCCGAATTTCCCGAGCGTGTAAAGAAGCTTGCCTTTCCGGCCGAGCCTCGCCAGGTGATGCGCCCCCAGCGCGCGACGGTGCCGGAGTCGTGGACAGGCGCCTCATACGTACCGCTAGCGCCAGCCGATCCGGATAACCGGAACAACTTGCCCATGTCGCCGGTCGCGGCGAGCAATCCGTTCGGAGCTTCTACCAGACGCGTCGCCTCGCCCTCGTTGGTTTCCACCAGCAGCGACGCTTTGCGATCCGAACCCAGCCGGTAGACGCGACCTTGCGCATCGGTAGCGAATACCACCGAGCCATTCGACTCGACCAGCATGCTGTAAACGTTTTCTTCTTTCGAGCTCCACAGCGTTTCGACCGTCGCGTCGGGATTGATCCTGTACAGCGCAGATTTTTCGACGCCGGGAATTTCGGTGAGAGCGCTGGCGGTGGCCGTCTGCTGGACCGACGACGCGCTTTGCTTGGATGTATCCGGCTTCGGTTTCACCTCGGTACCGGCCTGCGTCGAGGAATCGGAGACCGTGATCGAAGTCGCGGGGGCAGTCACGGTGACGCTAAGAGGAGCGCTCAGCGACGGAGTAAGCGGTCCGGAGCGATTGGCGATGGATCCGCCGAGCGCGGCTGCGTACACGGTTCCGTCGGGCATCGGAACGATGGCGCGGATCTCAGGCAGATTGGCGTCGTACATCACGAACGCTTTGTCTTTGGCCGTAATTCGATAAAGGATGCCGTTCGGCTCCGAGCCCGCCAGCACATTGCCGCGCGAATCCGTGGCCAGAGCAGTGACGTGCGATTGGCCAGTCTCGTAGTAAAGTTCGGATTTGCCGGACTTATCGAGGCGATAGACATTTCCGGGGTCGCCCGTTCCCACGAACAGACTGCCGTCTTTGGCGAACGTGAGCGACCAAATGTATTTCGATTTCGGATGGAACAGTTCCGCGGCCTTGCCCTTTTCGATGCGGTACACCTTACCGTCGGGCGACGTGGCTGCATAGAGGACGCCGGTCGAGTCGACCGCGAGTGCGAACACTTCCGGCTCATCCGCGGTCCACATCAACGTATTGGTCCCGGAAGGGGTGACCTGATAGACGCGCCCCCGATGGCCAGTACCCACGTAGAACGAGCCGTCTAGCGCCGGAGCAACGGTCCAGATCACAGGCTGCCCGGAGGAAAACAATGTGTCGAGCTTCGGCGCGAGCGTCAGTTTTCCATTCTGATCGAGCGACACGCCGGTGAATCGCCCTTTCAGGAAATCCTGGTAAGTATTCATCTCCCAGGTGGTGCTGGTCGCCGCGTAAAGAGAGGCGGCTGCGAGCGCACCAAGCAGGAATTTCGACGGCGCGAGGCTCACGGTTTCACTTCCACGGGCACGGTCTTCGATCCCGTCACGACGACGTTGCCGGTTTCGATTTGCAGCTCTTCGATTTTTGAGCCGCGCGGGATCCACAATCCCTGCGCGGATTGCGCGCGATTGAGGATCAAGCCGACCGAAGGCGGCGGATCGGGCAGATCCTGGCCTTGCACCTGAAAAGCGGGATCGGTGCGCCATATACGCACGTAAGCGTTCGTGTTGGGCTTCATGTTGTTGAGGACGGAGACCACCTGCGTAGGAGATTTGGCGGCGGTGGCGGCCAGTTGTTGAAAATCGAGCATGTTCGAGTAAGTCGCATCCGACACCGTGAAATTGAGCGTACCCGCCGGCGCTCCGACCGGCACGGTGTATCGCACGCTTTTCTGAACCTCGACACCGTTCTCGCCCGTGAAATTCACGGTTAGTTCCACCGGCTGGCCGGCATGGACGTCCTTGGGCGAAGCGGTGACCTGATCGATTTGCAGCAGGCGTTTCCGTTCAGATGCCTCTATGGCCAGAGTGATGTTCTTGAGCTTGAGCGCATCAAAGCCCGCGCCCATCAAGTAGGCCAGCGGCGACGTGACGCCCGTGGAGGCTTGCAGAGGCACGTTGAAATCGCCGGCGTAGGTATTGTCGAGTCTGAGCGGCGGAATATTCTGCTGAAACTCAACCGCGCCACGCAGCGAATAGCTGGCGAGGCCGAGCGTCCGCTCTGTGGCGTCGATGGCCGAATAGACGGCCATCTGCACGATAAATGGCGACAGCACACGATCGTTGACCATCTGCATGTGATAAGCGATCGGGGCGCGACGCCCATCCTTCACCGTCAAGGACACCGGCACTGTGTCGGCTTTTCTTCCCAGTTCGCCATAGATGCTGGTGCTGCGATCCTGCGTAATGGTTCCCATCCACTGGCGCGGAGACGAGATCTTGAACGAAGCGGCGAGATTGGGAAGCAGGGCCAACACTTCGGCGCGCGCGAAGGGCAGCTCGGTTTCGCCTACCGACATGAACCTGTGGCCGAAAGCGTAGATGCGCTTGCCATCCACTTCGGTCACGGTTCCTTCGGCGCCGATCCCGAGGTCGCCCGAAAGCAGGTCCACCGAAATCATGTCGCCCGGGCGCAGCTGCGCCGGACTTCCAAGCTTCGATGGCAGTTGTCCCCCGCTTGAAACGCCTTGCCGGGGTTCGAGCCCGAGTTTTTTGAGCTCCGGCGCAAAACGCTCGAGAGTGCCGGAAGTGAATCCATTGAACGATATGGGCGTGGCGATTTCCACCAGATTGGTGGTGGAGCTACCGGAGGCAGCGGCCAAGATTGGCAGATCCTGACGCGCGGCTCGCGGCTCTCTGGCTGTCTTAGTGGAAGGCAACCCACTGACCGGCAACATCTCTTCAATCGGCCGGATTCCCGCGATCGGCTCTTTGGCGAAGTTGAAGGCCAGCGCGACTGCACCCACCAGGCGTCCATTAATATAGACCGGGCTTCCGCTCATTCCCTGCATCACGCCGGTCTTGTCCAACGGGCCTCCCGAAAGGCGCGCGAGGATGATTGCCTGCCGAGGTCCCACGTTCTCCAGTACGCCGAGTATTTCGACCTGGAACTCCTCGATCTTATTGCCAGAAAACACAGTTTTACCAATGCCACGCTGCCCGGCCCGTACGTCCTGGAGCGGAAGTATGGGGGTCTGGGCGAAAATATTCAATGTTACAATCAGGAAGAAAAGGAATCGCACGACGGCCACAAGCCTATTTTAGTCTGTTCGGCCAACCTGAGGCTGTAGTGGTGAAGTAGAATCGCGTCAAGACCGATTGTAAAAGAGCATGGGAACCTACGCCGAGAGCGTAACCGGACCGAAAGCGGCGTCGACCGAAAATGCACAGCTTCCCTGGAAGGCGATGCTGTGGTTTGGCGTACTACTGATCGCCTGTTATGCGCCAGTGCTCTACGGCCTGGTTCGTCAGTGGGCCACCGATGAAGACATGGGCCATGGCTTCTTCGTTCCGCTGGTAGCCGGTTTCATCGCGTGGAAACGACGCGAAGAACTGGTGGCTGTGAAGCCAGTCGCAAACTACTGGGGATTGGTGCTGGTAGTTCTCGGCGCGATTCAGATGATGCTGGGGACCTTGGGCGCGCAGATCTTCATCGCGCGGACCGCTTTTTTGGTTTCGCTCGTCGGCGCGGTGCTCTTTCTGGGAGGCACTCGCACTCTAAAGATTCTGGCCTTCCCGATGTTCCTGCTGGTATTCATGTTTCCGATCCCGGCCATTATTTACGCGCGCATCACGCTTCCGTTGCAGTTATTCGCCTCGAGCGTCGCCGAAACAGTTTTGAATTTTATCGGTACTCCCGTCTTGCGCGATGGGAATGTTCTCGAACTCGCCAATGGTCAACGGCTATCGGTGGTGGAGGCTTGCAGCGGCATCCGATCGCTGCTGTCGCTTTCATTTCTCTCGTTGATTTACGCTTACTTTTTTGACACGAAGGTTTGGATGCGCTGGGTGCTGTTGGTCGCGACCGTGCCCATCGCCATTGCGGCCAACGCTACGCGCGTCACGCTGACGGGATTGATCAGCGAATACCGGCCGGATTTAGCCCAGGGCTTTTTCCATACTTTGGAAGGCTGGATCCTGTTTATCGTCGCACTGGTTCTGCTGGTCGCGTTCCATCAAGTGGTGACACGCATTTATCAGGCTGTCCATGATTCACCCCCGGAGGCGCCATCCAATGTCCCAGCCTAGTTTCCTGAAGAGCCGCGCCGCGATCGTTTTGACCGCGTTTCTACTCATTCAAGGTTCGCTGTTCTACGGCTTCTCGCGTGGCGAAACGCCGCCGGTCTACCGGCCTCTGGATGGGTTCCCGACTCAAGTCGGCAGTTGGAGCATGGTGCAGCAGGGCGTGATGGAGCAAGAGGTCAAAGACGTCCTCCGTGCCGACGATTACGTAACGCGGGACTATGCCGCCTCTCCGACTAAGGTCGCCAATCTGTTTGTGGCGTTCTTCAAAACGCAACGCGCCGGCCAGACTCCGCACTCGCCGAAGAACTGCCTGCCAGGCTCGGGCTGGATCTGGACGGTTTCTGACGCCATCTCGGTGAACGTTCCAGGGCGCGTGGAGCCGATCATCATCAACCGCTACATTGTCTCGAAGGGTGAAAGCAGATCCGTGGTTCTGTATTGGTATCAATCGCGCGATCGGGTGGTGGCGAGCGAATATCGCCCCGCTGCATTCGGTGCATGGGATTCGCTCCGCTACAATCGCACCGATACATCGCTGGTGGGGGTCGTAGGGCCGATCATCAAAGTGCAGAAGAACGATGCCCCCACGAACGGAATCCTGTTCGTACGTGTGT
>JACXTT010007267.1_pt1 | contig 15650 bp, 15 predicted proteins | sample 9270951 | NCBI WGS metagenome assembly JACXTT01 (sample SAMN15532306, study PRJNA645909) | rock metagenome | isolation source: weathered quartz diorite | place: Puerto Rico | collected 2017-06-21 | reverse complement strand
GCAAACGCAACCCCGGCCGCCATGGACGAAACGCGCCGGCATCCTCGGCGCGATCGCGGTGTTTCTCTGGAAATTCAAAATCGCAATCGTGTTCCTCTTGACCAAGGGAAAACTGCTCCTGCTGGGGCTTACGAAGGCCAGCACGCTGTTCTCGATGCTTCTGTCGCTGGGCGTGTATTGGCAGGCGTTCGGCTGGAAGTGGGCACTGGGAGTGGTCGCGTCCATCTACGTGCATGAGATGGGGCACGTCGCGATGCTGCGACAGTACGGCATCCCGGCGACCGCGCCGATGTTCTTGCCGGGAATCGGCGCGGTGATTCGCAGCCGCGTCTACCCGAAGGACGTCGTCGCCCAGGCGCGTGTCGGTCTCGCCGGGCCGATGTGGGGTCTGGGAGCTGCGCTCGTCTGCTTCTTGATCTACCGACTGACCGATCTGCCCGCGTGGGGCGCGCTCGCGGAGATTGGCGCGTGGATCAATCTGTTTAATCTCACACCCGTCTGGCAGCTCGATGGCGCCCACGGTTTCAAGGCGCTCACCAAACAGCACCGGCTCATCGTTGCAGGGGTGATCGGAGCGGCGTGGTTCCTCAGCGGCAAAGGCATCCTGTTGCTCCTTCTGATTGCGGCGATCTGGAATGCGTTCAGTCTTGAAGCGCCGCCGAAACCGCACCGCAGGACCTTGCTCGAGTTCATCGTGCTGATCGCCGCACTGACGGCCCTGGCTACGATCCCGGTCCCCGTCTCAGCACTCCGCTAGATACTTGTGAGTATCTTGGATACTCAGTGGTCCCTTGACTGAGCTAACTCTCAGTCTAGGTTTGCCATTCGCCGCTGCGCGGGCGCCTCGATTTCGCACTCAGGAGACGGAATGCCGTACATCATCGCCGAGCCGTGCATCAACGTGAAGGACCGGTCCTGCGTGGACGTGTGTCCGGTGGATTGCATATACGAAGGTCCCGACATGCTGTACATCCACCCCGACGAGTGCATCGACTGCGGCGCGTGCGAGCCGGAGTGCCCGGTCACGGCGATCTTCCCTGAAGAGGACACCCCGCCGCAGTGGAAGGCTTACATCGCGAAGAACCGCGACGCCTTCCAGAGCGAGAACCCACCCGGCAAGCCGCAACGCAAAGGGTCCTAGCCGAGCCCCCCGAGAAAGCCGCTGATGGCGTGGTTGAGGACCCGGGGTTGTTCCAGCGGCGTCAGGTGGCCGGCGTCGGGAACGAGGGTGAATTGCGCTCCTGGAATCGCGCGAGCCATCGCCTCCATCTCTGCGGCAGGCGCGATCTGATCGGCATCTCCGGCAACCACCAGGACGGGGACTCGAATCCGGTCGAGCAACGGCGTCGAGTCAGGACGATCACGCAGCGCGCGCAGCGCTCCGACGATCCCCCAAACCGGCTGGCGCAGGATCATCGCTTGAACCTCGCGCACGACCGCTGGTTGACGCTCCTGCGTCACGCGAGCGAGCAGCTTGGGGAGCAACGCATCGGCGACCGCACGCTGGCCCCCCTCCTGCGCGCGAGCTACCAGGTCGTCGCGACCGAGTTTTCCTTCGGGCGTGTCCGCTGCCGCTTTCGTGTTACAGAGAATCGCTGCGCGCACACGGTCGGGAAATCGACGCAGTAACTCGAGCGCGATGTAGCCTCCCAGCGACAATCCACACACCACGGCCTGACCGATCAGGGACTGATCGAGCAGCGCGATGAGATCGTTGGCGTACGCACCCACCGAGAATTCCTCGACCGCCATCTGCCGGCCGGGGGCGCCGGCACCGCGCAAATCGGGTGCGATGCACCGCCAGCGCGTCAACGCGCTGACTTGATGCCGCCACAGTAAATGATCGAACGGGAAGCCGTGAATCAGGAGAACGGGAACGTGTGCCAAAAGACAACCCTTTGGGTTTGTGGTTCTCGCCGCAGCAAGACGCCAAACGCCTTTGCACCGTACGTGGGGTCGAGTCGGAGACCATGCTCGGCCACTAATGCGCGGGCGCGCTCTCCCTCCGGCGTGGGATGACCATAACCATTTCCCATCGCATCGACGACGCGAACGCGAATCGCCGATCGCGGAATGCTGAGTTCGACACCGGCCCGCCGGATCAGCGCGGCGCTTGTGTGCGCGAGTCGCAAGGTGCGCCACCGGTTGGCGACGAGCCACGGCGCGACGCGGACCGCGACGACGTTCGTGGACCAACCGAGCCACGCGACACCGAGGGCGACCCCCGCCGGTGTTCCTCCGGTGCCCAACGGGACGACGATCGTGTCGGGTGCCGCGGCGAGCTGCGAACCAAGCTCGAGTGCTGCGAGGAAGTGGCCGATCACCGCTCTCGCGTCGGCGCCGCCTCCGGGGATCCAGTGCGGCGTCCCACGTCCGAGACGGTGCGCCGCGTGCCACGCACGCAGCACTGCCCACGGGAGCGTGACCATCGACGACGCGCGGACAACCAGGGTCCCGGTTGCGCCGATGGCCTCCGTGACGCGGCGACTCGCATCGGTTTCCGGCTGCGGAAATGTGGCGACCACGGAGCGATATCCTAGGGTCTCCGCGCACCGCGCCGTCGCCAGGCAGTGACTCGAACCCTCGGCACCGATGGTGACGAAGACCGATCGCCGCGGCGCACCGGCGAGCAAGAACTCGAGCCCGCGCACCTTGTTTCCGCCGGTCGAGTCTTCGCGTTTCAGCCACAGTGCCTGCAGTCCCAGCGCCCGCGCGAGCGCGGGACGCGCGTCGAGCGGAGCAGGCCAGGTCGCCAGACTGCACGGCGCGAAGGCGGTGCGTATCTTTGTGGCCAACACTGCGGAGCGATCCATGCAAGTAACCACCGATTACATACGTCATGCGGCGCGCGCCGCCCGCAAATGCGCGGGCGATCCCCTCGGCGGAGCCCCTCAGGCTCCCGATCCGGAATTCTACAAGACGTTAGCCAAGGCGCTCGAACAAATCGCCGCCGGGATGGAGGCGCTAGGGAAGCAGGAGTGAAATACGTCGACACGCCGCAGGATCTGGCGGCATTCATCGCCGCGCTGCGCCGAGAGTCGGGGGGGCGGGTCGGCGTCGATACCGAGGCGGCGAGTTTCCATCGTTACCGCGATCGCATCTACCTGCTGCAGGTCTCGAGCCCGACACAAACCGCGCTCATCGATCCCATCGCCATTGCCGCTCCGGACCTCGGCCCGTTCGGAGCGTTGCTGGCCGATCCCCAGATCGAGAAGGTGCTCCACGATGCCGACTACGACCTGCGCGTACTGGACCGTGACTACGGCTTTCACGCCGTCCGGCTGTTCGACACGCGCGTAGCGGCGCAGCTCGCCGGCGAGCCGGCCATTGGCCTGGCGGCGTTGCTCGGGAAATACGTGGGCGTGAAGCTCGACAAGGAGCACCAGAAAGCGGACTGGTCACTCCGGCCGCTCACCCCGCCGATGCTGGCCTACGCCGCCGCCGATACGCAGTACCTGCTCGCGCTGCGGGAAGCGCTGGAGCAAAGACTCAAGGAATTGGGACGCCTCGCATGGGCTCAGGAAGAGTTCAAGCAGCTCGAGGCGCTCCGCTGGACCGGCCCGGCCAGTGCCGGGGAAGAAGACACCTACTTGAGGCTAAAAGGCGCGAAAGGACTCGGCTCCCGCAGTTTGGCGGCGCTACGACTGTTGCATCGCTGGCGGGATAGTGTCGCTGAGCGAGAAGACAAGGCGCCGTTCCGAATCATCGGCAACGACTCCCTGATCGCGGTCAGTCGCGCGCTGCCCGCGACTCAAGCGGATCTCTCGCACATCCGAGAACTGCCCGGCTCCCTGGCCCGACGTCACGGCGGCGCGTTGCTCGACGCCGTGGCCCGCGCGAAGGCGCTCAGCGAGAGCGAGCTGCCCCGCCTCGAGCGCCGCCCGCGGCCGCAGAAGGATGCCGGGTTCGATACGCGTCTAGAGAAAGTCAAAGCCGTTCGCAACCGCGTGGCGGCGGAGCTGGGGCTCGAAGCGGGCGTGTTGTGCGGCAGGACGACGCTGGAGGCGGTGGTACGCGCTCGACCGCTGGATCGCGCGGCGCTCGAGCAGGTCGGAGAGCTGCGGCGCTGGCAGATCGACGTGCTGGGCGACGCCTTGCTCGAAGCCCTGCGCTAGAGCCCCATCATCGCGCGGATCTTCGGGTCGATCCGCTCGGGGGTCCAGTACGGCTCCCACACGATGTCGATATCGACGTCCTTCACGCCCTCGATAGCCCGGACCACTTTGTAAATGTCGTTCGTGATCATCGGCCCCGCCGGACAACCGGGCGAGGTCAATGTCATGTTGATGCGCGCCAGACCATCCTCGACTTCGACGTCGTAGACCAGGCCGAGGTCGACGATGTTCATGTCGAGCTCGGGGTCTTTCACCTGGCGCAAAGCCTGGCGAACCGTTTCCGCGCTGAGCACTGCAGTCGTCACAACGTTTCTCCCTCCTGCCGAACCTAGCGACCCGGAATGCTGCGCACCAGACAGTGCCGGCGCATCGCGATTCGGGCGTACATCCGACGGGCGAGCGGCAGCACACCGGGAATCCCGAAAGCGGGAGCCAGCCAGCGCTTGCCCGGCAACAGCCGCAGGAGCTCGGGGATGGCATCGGCGCCTGGATACACGCGGCCGTTCGGTAACACGAGGTGCATGGCGGCCGCGAGCGCCGGCAGCGCGATCCCGAAACGCGCCACAGCAACTGCGTCCTGGAACGGGACAAAGTGGAGCACTTGTTCCCGGTCCCAGCGACGCAGCAGAGCGACCGCTTGCTGACAAATGCCGCACTCACCGTCATAGATCAGCGTCGGATCCGTCGGATTAGTGGTCAAGGGCGTCCGCGGCGCGCGCTGCGGCGTCGGCGACGCGCCCGCGGACTTCTTTCAACTTGCCAAACGAGCCGCGAACCTTGGGATCGTACGCGCGATTGGTGAGCAACAGAACAAACACGTCGCGGTCGGGATCGATCCAGAGCGAGGTCCCGGTCCAGCCGGTGTGTCCATAGCTGTGCGGACCGAACAGGGTGCCTGCGCTGGAGGTCTCCTCGCCGGTCGGCACTGCTTCCCATCCTAACGTGCGCGCGCTGACGCCGCGCCGCGCGGGTACGGCGATCTGCGTGAATTGGTGGACCGTTTCCCTTTTCAGAATCCGAGGGCGATCGGGCAGCGCTCCCTCGTTCAACATGAATTGCGCGAAGCGCGCGAGCCCGCGCGCCGTGGCGAACACACCGGCGTTGCCCGAAACGCCGCCGAGCATGCCGGCGCTCGGATCGTTGACGACGCCCGCAATCGGATGTCCGTGCCAGAGGTTCGTTGGAGCGATCCTCGGTACCAGGCGCTTCGGCGGCCGGAAGAGCATTTGCTGATCGAGGCCGAGTGGCGTGTAAACGGCACGCGTCGTAAATGCGTCGAGCGGCTGGCCGCTCACGCGCCGCACGATCTCGCCGAGGAGAATCGCATTCAGGTCGGAATACACCATGCGTGATCCAGGTTGGCCTATCGGCACCGTCGTCAGGACCATGCGCAAGGCGGCCGCGCGGTCGCGCGCCTCTTTCAAGGGCAACGTCGCTCGCAAGCCCGAGGTGTGCGTCAACAGATGCCGCACCGTGATCGCCGCCGTGCCCGGACCGTTGAACTCGGGTACGTAGCGTACGACGGGACTGTCCAGCGCAACCTGCCCCCGCTCGACCAGGAGCATCAACGACGGAGTCGTCGCTACCACCTTGGTGATCGATGCGACATCCCAGAACGTGCTGTCGACGCTCACTGCCGGACTCGTCGCGCTCCACGTCAGGCGACCGTACCCCTTGGCGAACAGGATCGTGTCATGGCGCCCGACCACGAGGGCGGCACCAGGGTACACGCCGAGCTGGATCCCGTGAAGGAGGAGCGGGTCGAAGACGGTGTCGAGCGAGGCCTTCGGGTTCTGGAGGGAAAGCACCAGCAGGAGCGTTACGACCAAATGCCTGGAATCCGCCGGCTACAGGAGGGACAGCGCCCGTCGGCCCCCACGCGCTGCTGCTTGATGACGTAACCGTAGCGTTCGATCAGCAAGTCCCCGCAATCGGGGCAGTAGGTGTGCTCCCAGCGGCCGACCCGCCCCGGGAGATTCCCCGCATACACGAACCGCAGCCCCGCCCGCGTGCCGATCTCGCAGGCGCGCAGCAGGGTCGCGAGGGGCGTGTTCTCGGGATCGGTCATCTTGTAATCCTTGTGGAACGCCGTAACATGCCACGGAATCTCGGGCGAGATCGACGCGATCAGCTCGGCCGCGCGGGTCAACTGTGCGTCGTCGTCGTTGAAGCCGGGCACGATCAAGGTCACGATCTCGAGCCAGAAACCCCGCTCGTGGACCATGCGGATGGCGTCGACGACGTGCTGGAGCACGCCCCCCAGCTCGCGATACCGTTTGTCGTCCATGGCCTTGAGATCGATCTTGTAACAATCGGTCCATGGCCGGATGTAGTCGAGCACCTCGGGCGTCGCGTTGCCGTTCGAGATGAACGCGGTCTTCAGACCGGCGGGTCGAGCGGCCTTGAACACATGGACCGCCCATTCGGCGGTGATGAGCGGCTCGTTGTAGGACGAGCCCACCATGCGCGCGCCCTGCCGCCGGGCGAGGGCGACAAGCGCGTCCGGCGTCACGTCGCTCGGCATCACCCCTGCCGCATCGTCACGCAGGGCCTGCGACGTTAGCCAGTTTTGGCAATAGCCGCAGTGAAAATCGCAGCCGAGCATCCCGAATGTCAGGGTGTCGCTACCGGGGAGGCAGTGGAAGAACGGCTTTTTCTCCGTGGGATCGCACTGCAGCGCGGCGACGTAGCCCGCCGGTGTGAACAGCGTTCCTTCTTTATTGAAGCGCACCTTGCAGATGCCGCGGCGCCCCGGCTTCACGAGGCAGCGGTGGCCGCAGGCAAAACAGCGGACCGCACCGCCGTCCAGCTTCTCGATCAGCTCAGCTTCCCGGACACGCGTATCGAGCGTCTGCGCCAGCGATTGAGAAGGTGCAACGTGAGTCAGGAACGAAGTGATGCTGCGAGGGCTCAGCGCAAACTCCCCGGCGTCAGCTCATAAAGAAGCAGCACCGTCCGCACGTCGCGGTCGGAGAGGTCGCGGACCTTCGCGGTCGGGAACATGATGTCGGTCGAATCCTTCGAGTGATCGAGCCCCAGCAGATGGCCTACCTCGTGGGTCGCGACGACGCGGATGTCGTCGGTGTCCATCGGCCGCCCCTTGGGATCGAACGTGGCCAGCGTGATGGTCGCGCTCTTGATGTTGCCGTTCTCGTCCCAGGTGACGTCGGTTTGTCCGGTGCGCTCGATCTCGAACTGAATGCGCCACTTCACCGTGACTTCTGCGGTCGTGGAGTCGGCAGTGAAGTCGAACCGGACCGGAACACGGGCGTCGGTCCACAGGCCGAAGGCGGCGCGGATCGCAGCGAGAAATGACGGCTGGAAGTTCGCGGCATGCGTCGGCGCGAGCCACACGCGGATCGGGGAGGTCGTGCGATTCTCCCAGCGCCGCAGGGTGGAGTCGCCGCTCGCCTCGAGCATTTCGCCCAGATAGGTGCTCGAGCCGGTCAAGCGAATGCGGCGTCGTGTCTCCGAGCGCGCGAGCAGCTCGATGTAGGACGGCTCTCGCGGCCCCGGGCCGGCCGGGACCACGGTCCCCTGGGAGGTCGTCGTGGGCGACGCGCCTGTTTGTTGTGGCGGCGCCTGGGCCGGGGGCGCTACCGCCGCCGGCGGCTCCACCATTCTGGCGGGAGTCGCGGAACCCGGGGCGAGGGGACGGGGCGTGGGTCGGAACGCGTCCCAGATGATGAAAAGGACGATCAGCACCGCCGCGGCGGCGATCATTCCGGTGAGCCGGCGCTCCATGCGCGCAATATGCGAAGATCAGATGCCGCGCCGCTAGCTTTGCACTTCGCACGTCCCTATGATTGTGGCCCGCATGTGCTTGGACCGTAGGTGATCGCGTTACCCGCGAGGCAGCTCGTCCGCTGGCGCGGCTGGGTGATCGGCGCGTGGGCGGCGCTCGCGCTGCTCTTCGTCCCGAAGGCCGCCCACGTGCAGCGCGTCCTTGCCGTTCGCGGCATGAACGTCGAGCAAACGGAATCCGCTCGCGGCGCGCAGCTGATCCGCGAATCGTTTCCGAACCCAATCGCGGAATACGTGGCGATCGTCGTGCACGGCCCGGTGCGCTACACCAACCCGCGATTTGCGGCCGTCATCGATTCGGTCTCGGCGGCGCTCGCCCACCAGCCCTACATCAGCCACGTCGTTTCGGTCCGCAGCATCGGCGAATCGACATTCGTCAGCTCCGACCGCCAAACGACGTTTCTCATCGCCGCCCTGACGCCAGCCAGTACGAACGACGTGGGTCGGACCGTGGTCCCCGATTTGCGCTTGACGGTCCGCAACACGCTGGCGCGCCTGCCCCGCGCCGACGGGTTCGACGTCAAAGTGACCGGGAATCCGGCCCTCGACTACGACGTCCGCACGATCAGCGCCGAGGACACTCGTCGGGGCGAGGAGCGCGCGTTACCCATGACACTGGCGGTGCTGGTGCTCGCCTTCGGCGCCCTGGTCGCCGCGACGCTCCCCATCATCGTGGGGGTGCTCGCGATCACGATCGCGCTGGGCATCGTCGCCATTGCGGCGCAGTTCCAGACGATGTCCGTCTTCGTCCTCAACATCACGACGATGGTGGGCCTGGGCGTCGGCATCGACTACTCGCTCCTCATCGTCACGCGCTTCCGGGAGGAGCTGAACCGCGGCCTGTCACCCACCGACGCCGCAATACGCACCATTCAGACGGCGGGCTCGGCTGTGGTGACATCGGGACTGACCGTCGTGGTCGGTTTCGCGGCGCTGATCCTGACACCGCTCACCGAGACGCGCTCGGTCGGGGTCGGCGGGTTGATCGTCGTCGCGGTGGCCGTGCTGCTCGCGACGACGTTTTTGCCCGCCGCGCTCGCGATTCTCGGCCGCGATATCGACCGGCCCCGATGGCTCGCGCGGATGCTCGCCTGGATTCACACGCCACAAGGTTGGGAGCGCTGGGCGCGCTCGCTCGGTCACCATCCCTGGCGCGCGATACTCGGCGGCGGGCTGGTCGCGGCGCTCCTCACGTTTCCGCTCACGCAGATCAAGATCGGGCTACCCGCCCACAACTGGTTTCCGCCGGACGCCGAATCGGGACAGGGGCTCGAGGCGCTGCGTGCAATGGGAGCGAGCGGCGTGATCCAGCCGCTGCGCGTGGTGGTGCAGCTACCCTCGGGTGAGTCCGTGCTGTCGGGCCGCCGGCTCCCGGGCCTGAAGGCGTTGAGCGACTCGATCGCCAAGGACCCGCGCGTGCGTCAGGTGCGCGGCGTCGCGACGCTCCGACCCGGCATGTCCACGCTCCAGCTGGCCATGTTCTACGATGATCCCGATGCGGTGCGCGAGCGCTATCCCGAGTTCTTCAATGCCTATCTGAGCGGCGACCAGCGTACCACGCTGATGGACGTGATCGCCGTGGACTCCGCCTCGTTGACCGGGATGATGGATCTCGCGCGCCACGTGCGGCAGACGATCACCCGCAGCACACGGCTGCGCGGCACGGAGGTGGTCGTCGGCGGCTTCGCAGCGTCCAGCCTGGACTTGCAGGAGAATCTGCTGGCCCGTTTCCCCGGCATCGTCGCGATGATCCTCGGCGTCACCGCGATCATGTTGTTGATCGCCTTTCGCTCCGTACTCGTACCGCTCAAGGCGGTCGTGCTCAATTGCGTTTCCGTCAGCGCAGCGTTCGGGATCACCGTGCTCGTCTTCCAGCACGGGTATGGCGCCGGCTTCTTTGGTCTCGAGGGACCCACGGAAGCCATCTTCGTCGTCGTGCCGGTCCTCGTATTCGCCACGGTCTTTGGACTCTCGATGGACTACGAAGTGTTTCTGTTGACGCGCGTGAAGGAGGTGTTCGACAAGACGGGGCGGAACGATCACGCCACGATGGAGGGTCTCTCGACGACCGCGTCCACGATTACCTTCGCCGCTCTCATCATGATCATCGTGTTCGGCAGCTTCGCGTTCACGCGCGTGCTCGCCGTACAGTTCATCGGATTCGGGCTCGCGCTCGCGGTGCTGCTCGACGCCACGCTGATCCGCATGGTGCTCGTGCCCGCCATCATGCATATCGCGGGACGCTGGAATTGGTGGCCAGGGGTGCGCGCGCCCCGGCGCGACGTCGAAGAGGTTATGTAGGATCCAGCAGACGGAGTTTTTCTCCCCACACATCCCAATGCCACGCCTCGACGCGGACTCCGGTGTCCGGGTCTTTGAGCGCCTTGTACTGCAGCCAGCGGGCGTGAAACCCCAGGGTGCGGCCCAGCTCGAGGAGCCGTTCCTTGTCGGAACTCACGAGGTGGACCATCGGCTCGTCGTGGATCTTGTGGCGGTGAAGCCAAACGCCGCCGTTCAGGGCGAAGCGCATCCCGTCACGGCGGCGTTGGAATTCACGATAGAGCGGCTCTAGGTGCAGGTAATCCGGCCCTCGCTGGTGGCCGGCGGGACCACCGCCGCGTTCCCTTGGTACAGGACGCATTGGCGCGTGGTCTGGGCATGGATAGCCCGGGCGGACCAGCCGCCTGGGGTCGCCTCGAGCACGTTGAGCGTCACGCCGGTCGACGGATTGAAATTGTTGAGCGACGCCAAGCTGCTCGTGTAGTAGGTGCTGTCATAGAAGAAGGCCTCCTCCGCCGTTGCCAGGTTTTTGAGGTCGGACTTCATCTGGGCGACATAGGCCTTCTGCTTCGTGTTGGCGACCTTCGGGATCGCTATGATCGCGAGAATCCCGATGATCACCACCACGATCAGCAGCTCGATCAGGGTGAAACCGCGTGCTTTCACCGCTTACCCCCCGGGCGCCAAAGGGCGTCGACCCGAAAAGCCCGGAATCGACGCCCCTATTGTGGGCCCCGCCCCCCATTCCTGCAAGAGGCGTGCTTACCCCTTCGCATCGATCCAATTCTTTCCAGCACCGATAGTTACGACGAGCGGCACGCGCAAATTGGCCACTCCTTCCATCTCGCGTTTTACAAGGGCTCCGGCAACTGACCGCTCCTCTTCGGGGATTTCAAACACAAGCTCATCATGGACTTGCAGGAGCATCTTCGTACGGAGATTGGCCTGTGCGAGGGCTGCGTGGATGCGAATCATCGCGATTTTGATGAGATCGGCCGCAGAACCCTGAAGTGGAGAGTTGGTCGCGGTGCGCTCACCAAAGGAGCGGATGCTGAAGTTTCTGTCCCGCAGCTCCGGGATATAGCGGCGCCGGCCGAGCAGCGTTTCCACGAACCCGCGCTGGCGCGCCTCATCGACGGTCTTGTCGAGCCAGGCACGCACGCCGGCGAACCGCTCGAAGTAGTGTTTGATGAACGCCTTTGCCTCTTCGAGCGTGATGCCCAGCTGGCGCGACAACGCCAGCGCGCCCTGCCCGTAAATCGTCGCGAAGTTGATGGTCTTGGCGCGCGCGCGCATTTCGCCCGTCACGTTTGCCTCCGGGACACCGAAAATCACGGCCGCCGTCTGCCGGTGGATGTCACCGCCGCGCTGAAATGCCGCGACGAATGCCGGATCGTCCGAGAAATGCGCGAGCAGCCGCAGCTCGACCTGGGAGTAGTCGGCGATCAGAAGCAGATGGCCGGGCGGCGCCACGAATGCCCGCCGGATCTCCCCGCCGCGCCGCGTCCGCACCGGAATGTTCTGGAGATTGGGATCGGAAGACGAGAGACGCCCCGTAGCCGCCCCCGTCTGATTGAAACTCGTGTGGACGCGGCCGGTGTCCGCCCGGATGTATCCGGGGAGCGCGTCTATGTAGGTGGACTTCAGCTTCGTGAGCTCGCGGTATTCGATGAGCAGGCGTGGGACCTCGTGACCCATCGCCGCCAGCTGCTCGAGCACCTCCACATCCGTCGACGCACCCGTCTTGGTACGCTTCTGCACGGGCAGCTTCAGTCGCTCGAAGAGGACGGTGCGAAGCTGCGGCGTCGAGTTGATGTTGAACTCGCCGCCGGCGGCGCGATAGATGTCGAGCTCGAGCGCGGTGAGCTCCTTGTTAAAGCCGCGCGACATCTCGCCGAGCAGCACGCGATCGACGAGAATCCCGGTCGCCTCCATGTCGACGAGCACGGGAACGAGCGGAATCTCGATCTCATCGAGCAGCCGGACGAGATGGTGCGATTCGATGTCGGCACGAAATGCCTCCTCGAGCCGCAGGACCATTTCCGCCTGTGCGGCGGAGACGCGCGCCGCCTCCGCGGGCGGGACCTGGGCGAACGTTCGCGCCGTTCCCCCGCCCTTCCCTTTTCCCAGCAGCTGCGCGGTCGTAGGCAGCTCGACGGAGAGATGCTCGCGCGCCAGGTCGTTGATGGCGTGCGAGCGATTCCCCGGATCGAGGACGAAGCTCGCCAGCATCGAGTCGTAGGCGACGCCGGCGAACGCCACACCCGCGCGCGCCAACGCGACCCACGCGGCCTTGATGTCGTGCCCCGCCTTGCGCACGGCCGGGTCGGCGAGAAGCGCGCGCAGCGGCGCGAGGGCCGCACTCGAGAGCGGTGGCAGGTGGCGCGGGGGTGTGGCGTCGAACTCTCCTTCGCGCGGCTCGTGACCGAAGGGTAAATACCACGAGCGGCCCGGCGCCACCGCGAACGAGAGACCCGCGAGGCCCGGCTCCGTCTGCAGCGCGACGAGTCGCGCGCCCCGCAGCTCCTGGACCATCGCCGGGAGATCGGCGGGGTCGTCCACGATTCGGGGATCCGCGAGCTGCGGCGCGCGCGGTCCGGCAGGCGGGGCCGGTCCGGCGCTCGATTCCGCGGCCTGGACCACCGCGACCGAGGCGAGATCGGTGAGCTTCGGGACCAGCGTACGGAATTCGAGCTCCGTAAACAACGCGGCGAGGGTGTCGGTGTCAGGCGTGCGGACGCGCAGCTGATCGAGATCGAGCTCCACCGGCACGTCGCGCCGCAGCGTCACGAGCTGGCGGGACAGACGCGCGTTGTCCGCCTGCTGCAGCAACGCCTCGCGGGGGCGCTTGCCCGGGATGTCCGCCGCGCGGGCGAGGATGGCGTCGAGATCGCCGTAGATCTCGAGCAGCTGGACCGCGGTCTTGTCGCCGATGCCCTTCACGCCGGGAATGTTGTCGGAGCTGTCGCCGACGAGCGCGAGATAGTCCACGACCCGTTGGGGCGGCACGCCCAGTCGTTCGCTCGCGTTGGACTGATCCACCCATTGTTCTTCGACAGCCGCCTGCCCCCCGCGGCCCGGGTTGAGCAGCGCGATGCCCTCACCGATCAACTGATAGAAGTCTTTGTCGCCCGAGACGATGACGGCCTGCAATCCGTCGCGCGCCGCGCGCGCTGCGAGCGTCGCGACGACGTCATCCGCCTCGTAGCCGTTGATGGCGATCACGGGGATATGAAACGCGTCGAGGATCTGGCACACGCGTTCGAGCGAGCGGTCGAAGTCCTGCTGCAGCTCCTCGCTCAACTTCTCGCGCGTCGCTTTGTACTCCGGGTACTGCTCCGAGCGAAAGGAGACACCGCGGTCGTGCACCCAGCCGATGTATTCGGGGTGGTAGTTCTCGTAGAGGCGCAGCAGGAAGTTCGTGATGCCCCATACCGCTGACGTGTTCTCGCCGCTCTTGGTGGTGAGCGGCCGCGCGATCATGGCGAAGAACGCGCGGTAAATGAGCGCGTAGCCGTCCACGAGGAAGACGTTCGTCTTTCCGGCAGACGTGGCGGGGATCGGCGGTGCGGGGCGCGGCGGCATGGCGGGAAAACTAAACCCCGCCCAAAGAATCGGGCGGGGCGGAATCGGGTGAAGGGCGCGCTTTAGACGCGCACGACGTTCGTGGCGTGGAGCCCCTTGTCTCCCTGCTTCACGTCGAACTCCACCACCTGACCTTCGGCAAGGGTCTTGAAGCCGTCCATCTGAATCGCCGAGAAATGCACGAACACGTCTTCGCCGCCTTCCTGCTCAATGAAGCCATATCCCTTGGCGTCATTGAACCACTTCACCTTTCCCTTGATCACGATCCGCCTCCTGCAGAGTCTTGTGCCTTGCCCAACGTGGACGCGCTACAAAAGACCGATGGCCCGCGAGGCTGTCAAGCGGGATTTCTACGGTTCGTACAGCGCGCGATACAACTCGCGATTGCGCAACAGGCTGCGCACGTAACCGCGCGTTTCCGGGTAGGGAATCAATTCGATGAATCGATCGGAATCCGTCGCGCCGGCGCGCTCGAGCCAGCGGCGAACCGGCACCGGCCCGGCATTGTAGGCCGCGATCGCCGCGTCCACACGCCCGAATCGTTTGAGCAGCTCCGCGAGGTGCGCCGCGCCGAGGTGCAGGTTGAGATCGGGGACGGTAATCCACTCCGGATAGAACGCGACATCCAGTCCGCGCGCCATCAGCGAAGCCGTGCTCGGCAGCAGCTGCGCGAGCCCACGCGCGCCGGCGGGGGACAGCGCCTCGACGTCGAACACACTCTCCTGACGGATGAGTGCCGTGAGGAGCAACGCGTCGACGCCGAATTCCTGAGCTTCCGCCTCGACCGCCGCGCGGTTGGGCCACGGGAAAATCGCGCGCAATACCCGGGTGTCGCCCGGCGCGAGGAGCGCGGCCTGCCACCCGAGCCGGACGCCGGCCGAGCCATAGCCGCGGACGCCCAATCCCTCGCTCCACGCGAGGAGTGCATCGAGATCGGTCGGAGGGTGCGCCAGTACGACGCGAACTTCAGCCTGGGCTTCGCTGTCGAGCCCGGCGAGCAGCAGCGTATCGATGCGCGCGAGTCCAGCCGCCACGTCGGCCGGCGGCGTCGTTGCCCCCGCAGGGGCCGGAAAGGCGAGTGGGGGGAGCCCGGTTTCGCGTCGGGCGCGCATGCCGTAGTAGCCGAGTGAGTCCTCGCGCGCCAAGCCGAGCCAGATACTGCGCGCCTGCGCCGAGTCGCCGCGCACCGCCGCCATCTTGCCGAGCCAGAATCGCGCCGCGGTGCGCTGCGGACCCCCAGCATCGATCTCCGATTGATAGAGGGACGTGGCGCTGTCGTGTTGGCCGGTTGCTTCGGCGTGGGCCGCGAGCCGGAAGCGCGCGAGCGAGGCGCGCGTGTCAGCGGGATACCGTTTGATCAGCTCTCCGTACCAGCGGGCGGCTGGCACCCAATCGTCCCGCCCGTCGTGCAGGTCCCCGAGGATATACAGCGCTCCCGGGGCCGCGCTGTCGGTCGGGTAGCGCTCGGCGAACCCGGACAGGGCAGTCACCGCCGTCGAATCCCCGAGCCGCACCAGCACGCGCGCGCGACGGTAGATCGCCAGCGGCCTGGCGGCGGAGTCGCGCGCCGCAGCGGCGTAGGCACGCGCCGCGTCCCGCAGCCGCCCGGACGACACCAGCAGCTCCCCATACAGAAGAAGAGTGGCCGCGCTTGAATCGCGGGCTCGCAGCGCGCGCTCGACATGTATCCGCGCATCGCGCAGCGATGTCCGGCGATTCAACGCGCGCGCCATGGCGACATGCTCGTCGGCGGCGCGCGGCGGCAGCGGGCCAAGGGCCAGACTCACGCCCGCGGCGGCGTCATCGCTGAGCGGATCTCGCGCCAACAAGCCATAGAGCAGCGTGCGGGCGCGCGCCGAGTCGCCC